>Ga0307512_10002750_pt1 | contig 21508 bp, 24 predicted proteins | sample 14_EM_MG_FD_200267 | JGI IMG/M metagenome (GOLD analysis project Ga0307512, IMG submission 200267) | Populus trichocarpa ectomycorrhiza microbial communities from riparian zone in the Pacific Northwest, United States - 14_EM | ecosystem: Host-associated > Plants > Roots > Unclassified | place...
AACACTCAACTTGATTCCTAGTCTTTGGTTGGTTCGTCAACCTAGTTTCCACCTTTGGTGCCATCACTTGGATCTGCATCCTTTGGACACACATGTTGGTTTCTCCTTAGATTCTCGAGAGAAATCTGTTCACTAAAATGCCTCCCACAGTCGATTCATGAAGGCTCTCAAAGTTCAGGGCCACTCCCGTGACGACTTGCCCTACAAGGCTCCATTCCAACCATGGGGTGCATACTTCGCCCTCATCACCACTGCAATCATAACTTTCTTCAAGGGTTATGACACCTTCATCCCCTTCAAGACCGATACATTCGTCACCGCCTACATCGGCATCCCCACCTTCTTCGTCTTGTGGGGCAGCTACAAACTCTACTTCAAAACCAAAGTCATCCCTCTCGACCAAATCGACCTCGTCTCCGGCAAGCGTGAGATTGATGAGGAGGAAGAGCAATTCCTTGCCGAACAGGCCAAGCTTGGCCCCAGGAACAGATGGCAGCGCTTGTGGGATTCGTTGTAAAAATATTTTTTCCGCGCTCTTCTCGCATTCCTAGAGACTGGCGGCGATATTTCATGTTATTTTGACCCGACCGCTAATGTGTAATACCTCACTGGGCACACGGTTGTATCTTATTACTACGTATTTTTGTTTTTCAATGCCAATGTGACAAACATCATCTCGTGCGAGACTTTTTGTATGAGGAATTGGGTGATGGCTCGTCTTCATCTTCGTCGTGAGTGGCCCCATCGTCCTCTGCGTTCTCCATATCTTCCCATACCTGATCCCCTTCGGCTCCATCGCTCTCAGGTATGGATGACTGCCTATCTTCGTACGAAGAATCCCAAACAACAACGGTGGGAACACTCTTGGTATACACCTTCTCGAGGGTCTGCCCCTTTCCATCCTTGGCAGATGCCTCAGAGGCTGTCCCGTGAAGCCGGAAGAACCTATCAAGAGAGGTGGTCCCAACGTGGTGGGGAGCACATGCCAAGGAAGTGATTGTCCCTGAGATACCTAGGAGAGAAAAGTATATAAGTACCGAAGCCTTGATAGACAAAGTCTCCCAACCTTGATAACCATATAGCACGCGACCTGTCCGCAAGTCAAGTGCGAACAAGTTGCTCGTTTGGTCCGACAAAAACACTTCGCTGTACGGGAGGAAGAAGTCGGCATGAGACTTGAGCACTGCGAACTCTAATACGAGCAGAAAAATCTCACTGTTCAGCGTGTCCATCTTCGACGACCTTTATAGCCCCTGCTTTTGCGATAGATCTCCAATCCGCGACTGGTCTGCGTGCCGCACGTGTGTCATACCTTCGAACGTGTCCATCGTTCGTGCCAGCTATAAGATGGGCCGTGGAAGACCCCCCAGTCGACGAGGAAAGATACGAAAGAGAGGTAACGTGAACTGGCTGCCGAAGGCTGAGGCTGTCGTTTGGTACCTCGAGTTCCTGGTGAGCGAAGGCCATCCGAGCAAACCCCAAGACTCACATTTTTCGCTCGCCAGGTCTCTGCTAGTAGCAGATCACCCCCTCGTTTACGTTTCTGAGAAGTCCCTGGAGAGGGCCTGATCGGGTGGTTGAACGCTCGTTCGGTGTCCCAAAGAGAAACTTCGACCTCTTCCCCACCATATGCAAACGATTTATCATCTGAAGATAGGCGCCAGCAGCACAATCGCGTCGGAAGCACGGCCAGGCTGTGTTGCAGCCCTTCCTCTTTCGTTAATCGCAGGGCTCCATTCGATGTGCAAGAGTATATCTCCCTGTCGGAATGACATGCTACCTTGTGAGGCAGTTACGAGGGATTTTTATGACGTGCACGTACCCTTCAGATACGGCCAGACCGACGAATGATTGCCCAGGTTTCAACCTGTTTTCTTCCCACCGGTAGCATTGGGTCAACCTGAGATTGTCTCCGTCGTTCAAGGAATGCACAAGGACTGTCCCATTTGCAAGAGCGGAGGCAACCTTTTCTTCAGTTCAGTCGCATCAGTGCTTTTGCGTGTAAATGCTCGTAAGACGTTGCGTACCGTAGATTTAGCAATCGCAAGCTTCTGGATGGATTTTTGCTTGTTGGTTTCAACAAGCAGCTCTGAACAGTTAACCTTGGTAGCGCCATCCTTAGTCGCGGAGATGTATGCCTTCAAGTTTCCTAGCTCGTCACCAGTAATAAAACAAGGCATTTTTCCAAGATGCCGAGCGTAGTCAAAGGGTCTTTTACACACACGTGATCTCTCTCATCTGGGAGGGTCGATCACTTGGCCCCATGTGTTAAGCGCGCGCGCTCTGGGCTCCGCACGACAACGATCCACGACGAATGCAAGATGGATGCGGCACTGAAGGAGCTTGCAAAGCTTGAGAAGCTCACCGCGGACGGCAAAGCAAAGTCTCCACCAATTGACCAGACACTCGATGCGCTCCTCTCTACTTTGCGGGCCGAACGGGAGAGGGTACAGTCCGGGAATGTGCCGCCCGAGACTTTTGAGGGACTCGCGACAAAGGTTGAGAGTCTGAAGAAAGATTTGGATGATAGGCAGAAGGAGATTTATAACTCCATCTCACGCTATGGCAAGGCGTTGGATAAGGTGTGTCCTCTTCATACCCCTGGTAGGTTGATTGGTAAGAGTCAACTTTGCCCCGTACAGAAATTCCCAAATGCTTTGCCAACTTTCAGCCCGCTTTTTACTTCCACCAAGGCCTCTCAGGCTTTGGACCGTACAGTCGCTTTGCACTTTCTCCGAACCGGTCAGTTCACGACCGCTGAAACGTTCATAGAGGCATGTGCTTCAAATTATGCTCGTTACATCCCATTTTTACTCTCGTTTAGGAAGCAGGCGTCAACGTTTCGGAGGAGACGAAGACCCTCTTCCTCGATTTGCATCGGATTGTTACTGCGTTGAAAGCCGGCGACATAGACCCTGCGCTTGAGTACGTCATGTTGTTCGAGTCATTTGCTTCCATTAACCCTCGTCATACCTAGATGGGTAAAGCGGAACTGCGACTTTCTGCAAGCGCGTCAGTCTCCTCTTGAGTTCCAACTCCACCGCGCCAGATACCTCCATTTCCTCGTCGAATGTCACCCCCCGGATGTCCCCTCAGCAGTTGCATACGCCAAAGCGAATTTCGGCTATTTCTATTCCCAACATGAACCAGAAATCATGCGGCTTATGGGTTGTATTATGTACCTGCCGTTAGCACGCCTGCGCGTCTCACCTTACTCTGACCTTGCCTCTCCAAACATCTACACGGATATCGATCCGATGTTCGCAAGGGAGTATTGTGCGAGTTTGGGTATGAGTCGCCAGATACCCCTCAAGGTGGTCGGCGACATCGGTGGCGGCGGCGCGCTTGCGAGGATCGAGAAGGGAAGGAAGTTGATGCGGGAGAGGAAGAGCGAGTGGAGCCAGGCAGATGAGCTGCCGGTGAGGCTATCCTCTATTGTGTTCTTGTTGTCATTTTTCTGATATTCATCTAGATCGAAATACCGCTACCTGCAGAGAACCGGTACCATTCGATATTCGCCTGTCCTGTCTCTAAGGAACAATCAACGGAGCAAAATCCCCCAATGATGATGGAGTGCGGACACGTTGTTACGAAGGATAGCTTGCAGAAGTTGAGCAAGTCTGGAGGGTGAGTCCGTCCCTGTCTTCCTGTATCGCGTCTCGCCAACCAGTTCCGATTGCTAGCCGGGTTAAATGTCCGTATTGTCCTGTCGAGTCGCAGGCCGGAAACGCGTTATTAGTTCGATTCTGAGGTGTACTAAGATTATTTGTCGGTTGTATCGGTTTTTCTGTATGTAGTACTTCTGTAATCTCTTGCCCCCTCCTCCGGTCCGAGACTGTGTTTACACGCTCACGTGACGGTGCTCAACTTCACGAACAATACTTACGCTGGTGGCCCGAACATGTCCCCATAATCCTTCATCCGTCTTGAATCATGACTCGATACCGCCCCCTGCACGCACCAACTATACACAGGGTCGAGGAGCCCGCGCGAAAAATCCCGGATGAGAAGGCTCTGCTGGGTCTCTCAACTTCTGTCGCGATCCCAGAGCTCGCTGGCCTCAGTCCGGATGAGGTGGAGTTCATTGACTCAATCATTCAACGCGCCCCTGCCACCGCGACAACGTTCTTAACTGTGCTCAAGGTCTACAACGATCTCCTCCTCGAACGCGGTCTCGATCCTCAAAACGAAGTTGTATACTTTGGCAAACTACTTAAACTGGGTACCGTCAAGGGTCAAACCTGGAAGGATAAATGGGACATTATCAAGGACCGACATAGTTATCAGGCTCAGCCTCGCCCTTCTATCCGACCCTCCGCCATCCCTCGCGACGGTGTTCCATCCGCTACTTCAAGGAGGAACGGAAGGACAGATCCATACAACCCCGCTCCGACCTTCCAGCGGCTAAACCCAGAATACGATGCCTTTACCCTCCACTCCTCACAGACCGACGCCGACACAGAACTCACACAGTCTACCAACATCGATGATTTAGGCCCACAATACCACGCTACTCCACAACGCTTCGAGTCGCCCGTTCATCCTGTGCTCGCATTGGCCCCTGGAACACCTATACCCACCACTCTGGCTAGAGCCAACCGCTACTCCCACCAGGCTGCACGAAACTATCTACCCACACGGTGGGATTCTCAAAGCTCCGATCACACAGATTCTGCCCCCACTCGGGTTAGCACCCCGCCGTCATATGGGGCAGTCATCCGTGAATCTATCTCAGTATCCACCACTAAGAATCCCTACTCTAATATTCAAACACGTGGCGCCTTCGTACGGCCGCAAGTAGAGGAGAAGCCAGTTTCATCGAAACCCAGAGAGCCACCGAAGAGCGTAATTAACGAAGATGATGTCTGGGCGAAGGTTAGGGAGGCGAGAGATGAAGTCGAGGCTGATAAGTTTAGGGAGAGGAAACTGGTTGAAAGGTGTTGGGACGTGTGGATACAAGGGTTCGAATGGGTACAGGTGAGCCTCCAGATTTTTCATGAAATGTAGTCTGACGATGAGCGGCTTGAAGGCTACAAACCAGCAGATATCAGAGGCGCGCGACCTACTGATATTGCGGATATCGATACGGAAATGGCAAGCCAAGGTTCAGAAACGACGTGAATATCACCAGCAGATATATGTTGTGTTTGAATCTCGTCGTCTCAAGTGGGCCATGGACATGTGGAGAATGAAGCTGCACGCCAAACGACAGATTCAATGGAGGGATTCCATGAGGTCTAGGATGAAGGTCGTTCGTCTCAATAGGGAAAAGAAACTAAAGAACGACGCGTGGGCGAAATGGCGACAGCTCTATCAATCTCGGCTATCCGCTCAGCACTATTCCAAACACCTTCTTACTCGGTCCTTTTCACGGTGGAGGAGGCGGCTTGCAGGAGTGGATGAAGTTGAAGATGCTGGAGAAACATTGGCCCAGGTGTTTGAGAGCCGGAGGGTGTCCAAGTTCTGGCACATCTGGAGGAGGGCGAGTGTATCGCGAACAACCGAAAGTTTGCTCGTTGAGAGGGTGAATTTGAGGGTCATGAATGACGCAATGGCGGTATGGAAGAAGCGCATGTGGGTCATCGGTTTTGGTTTTGTTTGGGCTAGCCGGATCTCACAATCTTCCCCAGGCGGAATACTGCCATCGCAGAAGAATTCAACAATAAATCCATAAAACGGAGGGCGCTCGGCTCCTGGAAGACAGCCCGCGGCCGAATACGGGTATGAGTTCCATGCATGTCGACAATTTCAATTTCCTACATCGATTTGTTTGGTCCAGGATTTGGAGCGCAAGGCAGACAGGCATGTCACTAGACAGGATGACCTCCTGTTGCGCGCTGTACTCCGAATATGGAGAGCCCATGAACGTGGAAAGCAACTCGAACGTTACAGAGCGGCCAAACTGCTCAAGCAGAAGTGGACGGTGTGGCAGCTTCATATCAGGGATTTGCGATATCAAGAAAGTTAGTGTCTGATTCAACGTGTATCTCGAAATTAACCAGCGGCGAAACTGACACGACGGGGTTTCCAGATAAGGCTCTTGCGTTTTCGGTTAGGGCGAATTCATCGGTGGTAATCTCAACGATGCAAAAATGGCAGCGTGTGCTCGCTACACATCGCAATGCCAGTTTGTTCGCCGTACAATATCATTCCGCTCAGCTTCGATTCAAGATGCTCCTCCAATGGAGAATTGTTCTTCGGAAGAAGCTGAAAATTTTCAGGAAAGCGCGGGAGGCTGACAAATATCTACACGTCCGACGGGCCTGGAAGTTGTGGGTGGACAAGTTGGCGGATGTGAGGAGGCGGAAGACTTTGCAGGTATGGGAACGCCGCAAGGTTCAGGCTGTGTTCAACCGTATGACCCTTCGTTTATCTCTGACGACCACGAGCTGATTCGCGGTATGCTTAGAATGGCAGCATCTCGCCAAACGGCAGAGGCAGCACCGGCAGGTCGAGGATATTATTCGCGAACGTGTTAACCTGGTGAGTGTTTCTCACAATGAACGGATTCGCGTCTGACACAGTCGATTTAAGCGAATTATGACCGCTGTCCTAGTCCATTGGACGAACAGGGTCGCGGACGTGAAATTCTGTGAACTTGAAGTTGACCGAACGTATGATACCCGAATACAGCTGTGAGTACCGTCTTGTTCCACCCCTCTTTAAGTTCCGGCCGGGGCTGAGTATCCTCGGTTGCAGTCATGCTTTTGCGAAATGGAAAGCGGTCTGCATCAGACATGTAGAAGAGCTTGCTTTAATGCAGAGTTATCAGGACATCAAACGCGCAGGTATGATGTCTGCTGTGCTCTGCTACACTTACGAGAAATTCATACCCTTTTACAGAAAACATGCGTAAGATGTTTGCAAAATGGCTGGGGGCAGCCAGAACTGCCAGACACAGACGTGTGACTCTTCAACAATGCGAGGAAGATATGAAACATACCCGTCTTTTGATTGCGTGGGATAAGTGGAGGGAGAGATACCAAGACATCCAGTTACGCCCTTTGGTGGGTCATTTTTTGGGCGACTTTGGGCCCTACTGATGGGTGTATGCAGGCGGAATCTTTTACTCTCCAAAAGCAAACAAATCTTATGTTTTACGCGTTCGGGATATGGCACTCCAAAACGAGGGTAAGTCGTGGCCTGTCGAATGGCCGCTAATCGAGTGGAGTCCTGACGAACACCCACGCCTCTTCCAGTCGCTTCCCGCTCTCCGCTTCAACGCTTCTCACCTAAAGAAGAGGTATTGGTCGGTATGGCGTAATGCCATGCCTCAGGTGCTCCAGAGCAAAAAAGCCAGAGAGTTTGACCGGAATGCCCTTCTGGGTGCGTATTGTGTCGATTTGATCCCTTGTCGCGTTAACGAAATCGCGTTTGTACAGGCAAAGTCTTCAAAAAGTGGTCGGAAACATATCGGACGAAGATGGCGCTGAAGGCAGTAGCGTACGTTTCACCTCTGATTTGTTGGATTTCTACAGCTGCCTATTGATTTTCTACTTGCAGCCGAGCAAGATACCTGCGACTGCCGACAAATGCCCCACGCCAGCTCGCTCAACCTGCTCGACCACTTCCTACTAACGTGCCCACCACCGCTTCCACGGCCAATACAATTCTTCGGCGTTCAGTCCGCTCTGCCAGCCCAGGGTGCCCAGCCAGGACACCGATTCGGCCACCAAGCAACAGACCACTCCCTTCATCGTACACTTCTATTTCTGACATCTTGGGTCAGAAACCTGGACCTTTCAGTGATGTTGCAACAACATCTCGCCCCAAGTTCTCGAGCCGTGCATCGACTCGGGCGGTCAGCCCAGCGCGTTCATTGTCCTCACGGGGCGGAAGGGCCCGAAGCCCTACGAGGGCTATGGATCCGGCGCCAACTGTGAATGAAGAAGGCGGCAGGGGCAGATTGTGGAACGAGCTGAGGCAGATCCAGAGACGATCTCGGCCCCCAACAGAACGGTCCCCGTCTCCTTGATCTCTATCGATTTGTTGTGTTGTATTGTGTTGTCGCTTTGTTTTGATTATCGTATACCATTAATGATGTATTTCAACTTTGTCGGCACTCGAGACATTCCACTCTAAGAGTTTTGGTAATATTGCCACCCGACCCAATTAGCGATGACGAAGTAAGAAAAGGTGGGGATCAGAAACAGTGCGAGGTACTTGTAGTGGGTATCCTCGACGACGACTTTCAAAACCTTTCCCACAGTCAGACAACCGGCATCGAGGTGGGAGATTATCCAGGTCACGTACAAAGTTTGGTGGTGATGAAAGGAATGCCGAGAAGAAGGTCACATAGCCAACGATTAAAAAGAAAAGGGCGGACAACACGATGATCGTATATCCTGTATTAATTGGTGGGAGATTCGTCGGACCAGTAGGGGGATACTGGGGTGTGTACTTGTCAGAGGGCCGCGACATCCTTCACCAGATCATGGGAGAACGAATGAGAGAAGGTTATTTGATCAGATGCCGCTGCCTATTCCGGAAAACATTCCCACGAATCTCAAACCGGTCACTTGATTGGAACACGACTGGACCACAAGGCTTGGAGGTTGTTGGTCGCTCTTCGGTGCGGAGACCCTCAGGAGGCCCCCCTTCGGTCTCAGAGTGTAGATAATCTAAAGTGAACCTTAATCTCTAACTTTGAACGACCTTGGGATGCCAACACAGGCTAGCGGCCGCAGCCGGCGGTGGCGCAAGCATGGTTGAAAATCCACCGAGATACCTTATTCCGCGTGAGCAACGCGTGGTCCTCATGCCGCAAGAATAACAATATAACAGCAACCGATGTATCAGGGAGATTCCCTGGTGGCAGATTGCAGACCGAGACTCGTTATCAGAGCATCAGCAACCCTGAAGCGAAGACCAGAATCAAAGGCGGAGCGGAACACACGAAAACAAGATGCCAAGGGAGGATGCTGCATACTGTACATAATGGGCGCGCACATGACCGTAAAGGTGCATACACATACAGGTACATATAGACCAAAACTACATACAAATAAGTTGAAGAGATAATAAGATTAGGCAGGGGTGTTATTAACCGGCGCATGGAATAATTGATTCGTAAATAAGAGATCGCCCGGCGGTCTTTGGGTAGGGTACGCGATTATAGCTCGGGTAAGGTTTAGCATCCGCGTGAGTGGGGATTGCGAATGACACAGTCGCCGCAAAGCGAGTCGTGCATCCGAATGGGATTGTGCACTGGCAGTGACATCATCCTACAAAGTTGAGTGAGCAACTATCTCAATTCACCGGTTGCCACCAAGAAACTAATCCCACCTTTTACACTGGTGCGACTTGCATCCTGCACGAGTTCAAACGAGGCGTGAGTAAATCATCCGGGTCGACCGACAGAAAGCGACACTTACCAACGGGGTGTTCGTGTCTCCTGCTGAACAAGCAATCCGGCTTGTTGCAGTCTTGCAGGCGGGTCGACATAGCTATGAAGTGGCCACAGGTGGAGTGGAAGCGTCCGTCGACAATCTATAACAGGTTAGACGTCATTGACTAAAGTATGCGAAAACGGAGAACCAACGTTGTGACACATTTTCACGAGGTTTCGGTTTTTGAAAGTAGACAATAAAGATAGCAAGTGGTCTAGGTGAGAGGGGATGCAAGTATGCAGAGTGGGTCGAGAAAAAATCAGACGGATGGTGTGTCTTATAAGGAGGAATGCAACGAAGTTGAGGTGCGACGGAATAAACTCTGTTCGTGGTGTACATGCATCAGCCTGTCAGTGAATGTGGAATGGATTTGGTTGTCGAATGTGGGGCAGGTGAAGGAAGAGGTACCGATGTGGTTCAAACAATTTCCCCGACAGTTTCAGATCCCCCTCAAGAACGCCTCCATCACCTTCGTAAAGCAACAGCAGTATCTTCATAACCCGATCATTTAAATATGGCGGTGAATCGGTAATCCCTTACTAGTTTCGAGCAAAGAGAGGACTTGGCTTGGGTCGGCACGTGAAAGAGGTCGACAGCGGGACGCAGAGAGGATGTCGCTCCAGTCGACCGGGGGAGCCGGATGGAGACGCCAGAACTAACGAACATGGGTGTCACAGGAGAAAAAAGTATATTATCTACTCACCTCATTTACCGAGGTTCCGACAAGGGCCACCCGCTAAAGGTGCGTGGTGGACACGCGGCATGCAACGTTGCAGCAGCCTGGCAAATAAGCGTATAGCAAAATTTGTTCCATCTCGGATAGAAGCGAGTCGGAATCGGCAAGTCGAGTGGAGAAGGGACGGCCCTTGCTAGATGGGCGTCTTCCAGCTGGTGAAAGGCTATTTCATCGGAGATCCATGAAAAAAATGCGGTGAAATGGCGCGGGGTCCACTTGCGGATTTGGATTAAGGTGTTGAATTCGCTCGTACTCTCTCATCGCTCTAGCTCTAGAATCCGCCGAGATTTGAATATGTGAATCTCGGAAGCGAGGGTATACCATTTAGTCCCGAGAGATTGCGGTTGCTGATAACTCTGGCAAGAAGCGTGGTAATTTCAGCCTCCGCAGTTCACGGTGGACTGATATTGGGTTTCAAAAATTGACTGCTTGGGCGTGATCAACGGATGGTAAAAAAATTATGGTAGGGGTGCATATGGTAGGATACCATACGAATGTACGCGTGCTTAGGCGCCTCGTCTTCGGATCTCTTGGACGAGCTGGACCTTTTGCCTGACCTATGGTCCGGGATAGGAGAAGTGAGATATCGAGAAGAGCGCTTGTTGTGATGAAGAACGTACGTGGTCGGCAAACCGCCTTCTCCACCTTTCGCTCTCCAGTCTCCGGCGTTTAACGCCTTTTTTCTCGTGCCGCATATTGGCCGTGTAATCCTGCCTAACTTTATTTCTCCAAATCCGGGTCGCAAGAGCGACGTATGCGCTTGTAACGGAAGTACCCGTGAGGTCTTTCTTGACCGCAATGCTTCGACCTGTGACAATGATCGTTGAGCCGGCGTCGGAAGTGAATGGGTTAAGGGCATGCCTGTATACGTGTTGTTCGGAGGTGTGAGGGAGGTGATGCTCCTCTTGTGCTGGGCCAGCCAAGCGTCATCCGGAGACTGTGCAGTCAACCTTGTCCGGGAAACGGTGGCGTTTGTGGTATCGAGCAACTTGCCCCAGAGGAGAGGGTCATCCACGGGGGTGCTATTGGTTGAAAGCTGGCGTAATGGCGCGCTGCCCTGTGCCCAACGTCGAGCAACAGTGGCGGAGAACGCGTTAAAACACCCTCTTGCGAGTGCAGACATCGACGTCGACGGTGTCACGGGTTTTCCGTTATTTTTCCCACAGGTATATACAACTCTTTCCGGCGTCGTGATCATCAATCATGAGCTCAGGTGTACTACTGGAGGAATTCGAGGTGCGACAGATAAAATTACGCGTCGGCATCGAAATATTCAGCCATGGGTGTCCGCATCTAGGTCTTAGAGTCCATCTACCCAACAGAACTCACAAGTTCGTATCCAGCCTGATCCCGTTTAGCGACCTCGGATGGACAAACGGCCTAATCCTCGTTTTGATCAGAAATATCTGACACAGAAATCAGAATAGAGGTGGAGCCAGAGGACATCCAGGAGGGGGAAGACTCTAGTGAGCACCCTTTGCCCTTCATATCTGCCGTTGCGATCTCGTACCAATCTGCTTACGATATAGACTAAATAGTAAAACTGACTCTAAATGTCAAATACACCAGCGGATACCCGGATACTCTCCCGGAGCTCACTGCAGACCCGTTAGAAGGTGAAATAGAGGAAGAGGAACTCATAGACTTGCTCAATGGTCTCAAGGTCTTGGTGCGTCCGCTTGTATATGATGTGTTTCGCTCGTCTGACTTGACCCAGGGAGAAGAAAACGTTGGGATGGCCATGACATTCACCCTTATTTCTCACCTTCGGGAACAATTGGCCGAACTTGTGCGGTCTCGTGCAGAAAATGAGCGCCAACTGGCAGCCGAAAAGGAACGGCTGGAGCTAGAGGTTGGCCGCCCTCTCGCTTCCTTCATGTGAAATGCGTCTTACAGTATCATACGTTATCAGACCGAGGAAGCGAAGACCCGGGGTACACCTGTTACCCACGAGTCCTTCATTGCCTGGAAAGTCAACTTCGATAAGGAGATGGCGGCTAAGAGAGTGAAGGAACAGGAAGAAAAATTAAAGAATCTTACCTCTAAGGAACGTGAAGAGCATAAGAAGTTCCAAGGACGACTTACCGGTACGATCATTTCTCAGTCTCCCGACGACGTAGCTGAAGTTCTCCCAGGTAAACAGATATTTGAACGCAGTCGAGAATGGACCGAGGATGAATCGTTTGAAGAAGACGGAACTTCTGTTGATGTTACCCAATATGAGCGCACTCGCCAAGTGGAGGAGGAGCATGAAGGTGATCGTGTCTATTTCAGTGATAGCGATTAAAGAAAGGGGGGGAGTGAATGAGCGGTAAAGCGGTCCGTAGATGTGTACACTAGCAGTACGAATGCTCGGTATCAACACCAGTGCAACAACGTCTAGACAAGAAAGCAAGAAACAAAGCAAAGGTCAAGGCAAAAGGGAGGTCATAGTCCTGCTAGAAGGCCCCCTTCACCTTCTACACCGACAACTTCTCCATCGCAACCTACGAGCTCTCGAACACCAAACTGTTCTTTCCCCTCTTCTCGCAAGAATCCTTTGACCATCCCGAAAGGGTTCGTGACCCTCCCCCGAGTGTTACCACCCTCGTCCAAGTCGATCAAGTCGATTGTAGCTTTGAACCACTCCATTACCGGTTTCCTAACCCACCTTCGCAATTGCCCGTTCGGGTCGTACTCGAACCAGCCGAGATGACCACCTCGTCGTGTCCATCCCAGTACTACCCAACCATTTCCTGCGCAGTCAGGTGGAGAGTGGGGAAGAATGGGATCATCGGAAGACTGGAGTCCGAGGAACGGTATCCGGATGTTCTGTATCATGTTATCGCTTCTAGCCCACGCGTAGTAGTCCCGGTGTGTTTTAAAGGGGAAGTGAGGTGCTGAGCCGCCAACGAGTTTCGTGATTGTGTTGTCAAACTCAAACATGTAGGGACTGCTCGTGGCAAGCATCTCGTCCAAAACTTCCGCGAGGGGATGATCTTCAAACTTTGCCAATGCTTCCCCGTGTCGCCTGAGGACAGATTGGAGGTTGCGGCCCATAGCCTTGGAATAGACCTCCCGGTTGAACCAACTACTCTCGAGCCTACACCCATCGTGAGTGACAAACCGAAAAAAAGGGCTCAATGCTCTCACCATGATGCATTTCGGCGCAGGTCCCATGGCTGTGTTGGTACACGTTAACGTCGGCCCGTGGAGCACGGTAATAAGTACGCACGCATCCGAGAGCAACTGCCGACACTAGCCTACACTTATTGCCCTCCTCAGCCACATACCGAGTTATCACGTTGGCGCCAAGGGAGAACCCTATGCCCAAGAGAGGCGCTTTTGGGTACCTTGTCCTAACGTACAATATTGCAGCACGGTAATCTTCAGTGTGTCCTGCAGAATACAACTGGGGACTTGTGATAGGAACACCCGCGCCTGTGAAATATATGAATAATTGGTGGCAGGCGATGTGATGCGGATACTCTTACATCCGCGAAAGTTGACGACAACACCCCTGAAACCTAAACCGCCTTCGGATTTTGGGGTAATAGCGGGCGCTAAGATGGCCCTGACGTACGACTCGTGGGAGCCTGGAATTTGTGTCAGCAGGCAAACACTGACGGTTTTCAATGATGCATGAACCTCCTGTAAGTCCATGTGTTACGACGAGAATTGGAGCTTCATCTGGGACATCCTCATCGTGAGGGGGTGTAAAATCTAGACCTCTGAGATAGAAATCGAGATAAGGTTACGCGGTTGGGGTTCAACCAGAAAACACACAGTGTACCGCCGTCAACTGTTCGCAGCAGTTTCCTGTGAATAGGTGTCAGGTCTGACTGTGAACTGGGCATGATCTCTGGATTACCTGTGGTATACGACCTTGTCGACTTTGGAAAAATCTCCGACCACGCAGTACGCAGTTTGGACATGACCACTGTCAAAGAAACGCGGTTTGCGACGTAACCACTCGGAAACAGACTAGGTCATACTTGTGCATCCACCAGGGAGGGTCATACGGCTGGTAGAGGCTCGGACATGACTTTGACACGAAAGCGTCCATCGACATTGTTTTTCGACCCTTTTGATCCGCTTTAATCGGCAATGCCACCGGCACTGGTGCGAACACCAGCCTGGGTACGTGGCGATTTGGGGACATAAAGGTGCTGACGGACATACCCATCCTGAAGGAGGGAGGTGAAGGAAGAGGTAATAAGAGAGGAATCGCCGATGTCAGATCATTATAGGGAGAACCTCTAGCCGACGCCAGGCGTGTCCCAACGGGAACTATCGCGGGGACGTCACTCGCCTAATCCAGTGAGCGCCAGGGCTCGAACTCGATCGCCGTCGTTGAACCAAAACCACCATGTCCGGTTTCACAAACTTCAGAAAGACAGTCCGCTGCAGAGTGAGAACTCGTTTCACAGGTCGCTTGTATAACTTCTAATCCCTCCAAATCAGTATTTCACAGACTCGGGCAGTCCAATCAAACCGGGCTGCAATCAGCGGGAGCGATGCAAGTAGGTTATTCCCCTGCCAGACACCCTAGGACGAGCTCAGATTTGTCCAGTTTCGCTCATCCAGATGACATCCAATGGCGCGACGCGAGCCCCGTGAGCAAGAAACTCGCTTTCGAAACTAAAGATTACAGAGATACCAAGCGTCGCCCTCCTCCCCTAACGCCCCAGTCTGACCTGTTCAAGCGCTCGAATCCCGAGGACCGAGAGGATAAGAGACGATCCTCGCCTAAGACCTATGACTCTAGAAGTTTCCTTGGCGTCGAGAAACCAGATGACCGTCATAATTCTCGCGGTCCTCGTGTGCTAGATGAAAGGCTTCGGGTTAAGAAGGACGACAGTTCTACTCGCGTGGCTCTACCCCATTCTCTACCTCTTGACGGAGACTTTGATGGTACTCCTGCACGACCAGTTTCTCGGGATATCTTTGGCTGTGATCTTACTTCGAGGACTACACACTCTGACGGGCGGAGGAACGCTGAGGCTATCGTAAACCTCTTTCGTCAGCTTGCAAAGTAAGTGATTGATGATAGAATCAGGCTCCAGAAGGGTCTTATGTGAATCCACCAGGACTTCAAGCAAAATCGTACTGGACTCTGTCAGCATCGACCGTGAAAATCGGCGCGTTGACACCCTCACAGATTTATCTTCTACTCTCGCACAGGTCTCCACCGCTGCAACCTCCTCTGTTGCCCCTGCCTTGATAAATGCCGTCAGGAACCATGCTCTTTTAAAGGATAAGGTCGTCGACGATTATCAGCTACTTGCAAATATCTGGGAAGACCTTTTTGATCTTTTTGTCAAGGAACTCTGGGCTGTCGTGGACAAGGCAGTGCAGGACGGTATCGCTACTCTGGGCCAAGAAAGTGACAGACTTGCCGGGCAACTTCGTGAAAAGGAAAAAGAGAGGAGAAAGAGACGCGAAGAGGATACCGACGTTGGCGACCGCGATCATAAACGTCGTCGTATCGATGTCGACGATGCAACACTATTTGAGAAGGACCGCACAACGTTGGCGCAAGAAGGTAGAGACGTGGTTACTCTTGAGCAACTCAAGTCGAAGCTCGAGGAACAAGCACACCGACTTGAAAAGCTTACTCGAGAGAACACTGATGTTAGTCGTTTCGTGTGTTGGGGCTGCTCTGTGCTAAGCGACTGTTATAGCTCAAATCTATCCTGACCCACACCAGAAAAGATTCCATAGCCTCATCTGTTAACGAACGGACCAGTATCGGTTACGCGGATTGGACGGAGAGGAAACCCGAGGTTGATGATAGTTCCTCTTCCCTCTGGGATAGGATTGAGCGTGGCGACCGCGCCCGCTGAAGCAAACCGTCCGTCTTTTCTCTAAATGTAGTTCTAGCAAGGAAAGATAAATGTGAATCGCCTTTGAACACTTTGCTTTCGGTCCGTGTTATGGATATTTGCGCACGTGGCATACGCGACACCGGTTGAACTTCCCCGTCTCCCAACTCCGCTGCTGAACGATCACATACATAACGAGGCGCGTTGGCTCGCCATGGACGTTGGCGGTCACCCGCAGCCATCCCCAGAAAATCCCATGGATTTTATCCCTCATCATCAGACCGGTGACGACGACACCGTGGACAGGCCATGTTCTGGACCACTCAAGTCTCCCCAGAAACGGCTGATGCAGGAAACGCACCACGCCGAGGATACCACACCTCGACGAAGATCAGTACGCCTAGCCCATACTAGCACGCCAATGCGGCCGTTAAACCTGAGGATTACTGTGCCTCAAATCGAGGGGACTGTCGAGGAAACTGATCCAGGAAACGACACACCGGAGATCAATCAAGATGTCGAGGATGGTAGGCACCAACCCCGTGTTTTCTTTCAAAGTGACCCAACACCTCTATTAGAGCCTTCACAGGTGTTAGCAGAGAGAGTTCTCAGCGCAGTCAGCAACCCTTCCCCACCACCCGATTTCCTCTCGTTTCCCGACATTCATGTGAATACACCTCCACCCCCCGAGCTACCAGAATCCCAAACCCAATCCGACAACACCAGTGCCTCCACCACTCCTCCGAATCCCGTAACAGGATCGTCGCTGAATGACGAAGGCGTGGAGAATGCACCTGCAGATTCCGTGAATCCCGCGTCACAGCCTCATGCGCTTGGTTTCTCTCAAGAACCTTCTGGTAGTCCTCGACAGTATACCCTTACAGTCGGAAAAACCCCTATCACGGAATCCTCCGCCGATGATGCCTTAGACCTGCCTCCACCTGCCTCCGCGGCGACTTCCTCTGTCGATCCTTTGATTCGTCTACAAACGGATCGAGGTGAACGTCAAGTCACAATATCAGAGAAAGGGAAAGGTAGAGAAATAATCAATGACGAAACTCGAGATCAAGTAGCAGAACTACCCATCCTCGGCGAATCGCCCGTCAGGCCTGCGGGTAGACGCCGTTCTGCACGTCGTAGTGCATCACCGGCTAAACAGAGGTCGACTTCCCCTGACGGAAATCTCCTCCAACCTCCTCCCCGCCGTTCCGCAAGGCTAAGTGCATCTCCCCGTCGAACCCCATCCCCTGATCCTACCCTCGTGCTCCCGCAAATATCTCCCCTACGTCTCTCAACCAAGAATGCACGAACCCGACCCGACCCATCCGAAATTGGGGCATTGTCAATGGTTGGTGAACTTGATGAAAGACTTAGGGAGGCAGAAGTGGAAGAGACCCAGGAAAGGGCGGGTAGGAAACGGAAACGTCAGGATGATGCGAACAAGGCAATCGGGCGCCAACGCCTTGGATCTCTGTCCCCCGATTCTCAGTCGGTTCTTCAACAGTTGTTGCCACCATCGCGTTCAAGTTCCGATGAAGATGAAAGAGCAAAGGCTACCACATCCCAACAGTCGCTCTTTGGTCCCCAACGTATTCTCGTGAACAAACCACCCAAATTGACTCAGTCCACGCACATACAAACCACCGACCCACAACCCCACCTAGGCACGCCGCTACGAAGAGTTCTGGTGTCAACTTCTGTAGTTCCTGAGGGCGGCGGTCCAGGCGGTCGCCAGTTTGGACAGACACTACTCAAGATGCAACCATTGGACGGCCCAAATCGAAGTCCTTCTCGCCGGGTACCAGTCGCAACTCACCCATTTTCTACTACTAAGCCTGTGGTTCCGCAAACAACCTTATTTTCACGACAGCCATCCTCCAGTTCTGTCTCGACCCTCCTAATCAATTCCAAGCCCGTCGCTAAACAACGAAGTATGTCAGAGGAGCCAACATTCTCTCGTCAGCCTTCCTCTGAAACAAATCACCGCACCACGCTTCCGTATCCGCTCACTCAGAAACCCTCTGTCATTCCTGAAGAACCTGAGGAGACTCGACCTCCTAACGGCCGTGCTTCATCGGAACCCCCCGCCACACCGTTAACCTCCATCCCCCGATCAACCCTCAGGCAACCGACGAATCCTAGTAGGATCCCTCGGATCGGCGCCAAGCCGTACTCTCGACCTGCCGGAGTTCAACCCAGCAAGTTACCTATCCTCACCTCTACAAAGCGCACAGTCCCAAGTCCGGTACGTCCAAGCACTCTAAAGAGTATTTTTTCTGATTTTTCAACTTTCCAGACGAAACCTAACCCAACTGGAAGCACCAGAAGTACATTACCACCGGATCCCAAGCATGAACCTTCTATTCCCACATCATCGAGGAAGACAGCCGGGCTTAATGCTGAGGCATCGTCGAAAGCTCCTGCCAGGCGCCCCCTTCCCACAAAGCGCCTTTCTCAACTTCCGACAGTAACGGATAAACCTCCGCCGTCGCAGATTCCCATCAGGTCGCCGCCTCCACCGCAACCCTTAGCACTTCCAGACTTACAACCTTCAATTGCCGCTATTACGCAAACTGAGCACACTAAGCCAGAGAAGGAACAAGCCGACACCTCCGAACGACTGACCGTCCCTCCTGAGGATCAACTCGCTCCCGAAAATGTGCCAATTTTCGCTCGCCTTCGGCCTCGGGACACCAGCAAGGAAGGGGAAGATATCGGTGCAGCGCGTAGAACGACCAGGAGCAGGAGAGGCCCCTCTGCTCTCCTGGAACAAGCGACGTTTGGTGCTACCAGTACCTCACCGTCACGTCCTCCGCCCAGGAAGCGGCTACCGCCTGATTCTTCAGGATTCGCCGGGCTAACCATAACTGCACTCAAGAATCTCACTGCAGACAACACGACGAAAAACCAGAAGGTGGTGAGCCTCATGGAAACAGAAATCGTGAAGAGAGAGGGAAAGCGGCCCGAAAGCCCGGTAGTCAAACTAAGGACGATTGCGGAAAAGGCAAGCGAGGAGAAAGCTAAAAAGAGGGAGGAGAGAGCCCAAAAGAGGGCGAAGCGAAGCGATGGCGGAGAATTCGAACTGCTGGATCTAAATGACCTGCCTCTGGAAGATGATAGTCGGCATAGGCGCGGTGCTGGAGAGGAGGAAGACTATGAATCTCCGGAACGCCCCATGCGACCACTGAACCGACTTAAGGCGGACGGATCAGAAGAGGTCGAGACAGTGACAGCCAAGGAGAGGAGGGTCCAGTGGGATCGCCTCTTGTTCACTGCCGCCTTCATTGACGAAATCCCAGAGAAGCCACCGCGGCCGCCTGATCAGAATCTTGGAAAGGGTTGTCTTTCCCAAGCGGCGAAGGTATACTGGCCCGTTACTCTCACAGCACACGTTGACTAACCACTGTCGTAGTCCCTTGAGCTTGACCGTCTGGGGAACGTGCAGGATGCTGGTTTACTACCCCCTCAACTTCCTGTGGAGAAGGTCGTCGTGAGAAGATATATCTATGATGATGACCCTCCTCCTGAAACAGAAGCACCTGGAGAACCTGAAACCCCTCCCCCCAAGGTTACAAGGTCCAAAGGCCGGAAGAAGTGAATGTGGTGCTCGATCTAGTTCCCGGAGTTTTCAATGTTTGTTCTATATGCTTTGATATAGTTGACTGTCTCGCCACAAGCTCAACTTCGGGGTAGAATACACATGAAACAGATTATTTGTCATCCCTATGTACAAGCCATGGAGTAGCCTGGTTAGTTGGCATAAGGAACACCTCTGCGATGTTTACGTGAGGGGGCCGTGAGGCAGCCCATACGATCTCCTCTGCGACATCACCCGCAGTAACTGAATGCAGCTTAGCACCCTCCTGTACAACACAGATAATGGAAAACATACGTGGTGCAAAACTCTGGTACACCTTTTCTGCAGCATCTTTGTCACCCCTGTAGCGAACGATCGAGAATTCTGTCTCTACCATGCCGGGTTGGATTTCAGTCACCCTGACCTGGGTCTCGACGAGCTCTCGAAGCAAGGTGCCGGTGAAGGCACGGACAGCATGCTTTGTCGCGCAGTAGATGCTTCCACCAATGTATGGCTCTCTACCTGCGACAGATCCAATGTTAATGACGTGTCCAGTGTTTCGTGCTTTCATTCCTAATCTGGCATGAGCATTGAGCTTTCCTGCTCAAGATCTGGGAGGCCCACCGTTGATAAAGGCCTGAGTTATGTTGATGAGTCCGAAAACATTGGTGTTGAACATCCCCTCCATGTCATCGGAGGATATTTGACCGATGCGTTCGGTTCCAAGTACGTAGCCAGCATTATTAACTGTGAAATGGCTTGTAGAGGGTGTTCTGAACGGAGTGCCGAATACCATGCGCACCGAGGACATCAATTGATTTCAAGTCGTCTGGGATTTTGCTCAGGAGGCTGCTGACCTGAGTCTTGTCGGAAACATCGATCTGAATGGTCGCAACCTTACCCCCTCCTTGAATCTCAGTGCCCTTGTGAGCATCCACACAGGCATCTGTTACTTTCTTCAAAGCATCTGCCCTACGTGCAAGTAGTACTAGATTGGCACCACCCTACGAGATCTCGTTTAGATCCGGCAATGTACCGGGATTTGAGACCATTAGGCTCTGTGGTCACCTTTGCGAACAAGACAGCTGTCGCCTGAAGATTCGGTGGTCAGAAATTGGACCAAGCGAGAGGTCCCGCTTATTGAGCTTACCGCTCCTATGCCAGAACTCGCACCGGTTATGAGGACGGTTTTGTTCAGAAGACGAGAGGTGTTGAAGAGGGACATAGTGCGGACGAACGTTCCGAGTCGATTATCTCGAAATGCGCCTGTCGCCAACCGGGTTAGTGACTGATAGCCGAATCGTCTGTAGTGATGATGCAATCCCACAACGACCATGAGTGGCATCGCGGAGTCGATGAGGGTGATGTCCAGGTTCGTCGTTGGAGCCGGCTGCTATCGTGGCTCGAAAGTCATGGAATGGATCTATCACCGTCTGCGTTCCATGTAGAGCGCAGGCCAAGAACCGGTATTCTTCTTCCGTTCGTTTCTTCAACGCCGAATATTGACTTCAAGATCCCGTGGTGTAACACAGACGCGGGCTATGGACTATTTCTGACCAGTCCGTGTCCGGTGGGTCGAATCATCTATTGCGATCCTGTGACACTCATAGACCGAGGAAAAATAGCCATTGGTATCCCTCTTCGTCGTCCCGCCGTCATCGTTGATGAACGTGAAGACACTCGGGCCCCTTTACCCTGGTAGCAAACGCCTCAGCGCCCATCAGCTCATTTCCCTGCATCTTTATTTGCACAGACCTCCCGGCGAAGACGTGGAGTCCGCTGACAGCCTGTTTGGTCCTTTCATCTCGATTCTCCCTCGAGACTTCAGTAACCATCCGCTGACATGGCTCGTCCATAAAAATCTGGATGGCAAGGATGAGCTCGGGTCCACATTCCTTACATTGCTCCCTCGTAGCACACGATCTGTCTTGGATGCTCTGGCAGAACGATTTGAACGAGACTCTGATGTAGTGACTAAATACCTTGTAAGTTCCATCCAAAT
>Ga0307512_10002751_pt1 | contig 21497 bp, 29 predicted proteins | sample 14_EM_MG_FD_200267 | JGI IMG/M metagenome (GOLD analysis project Ga0307512, IMG submission 200267) | Populus trichocarpa ectomycorrhiza microbial communities from riparian zone in the Pacific Northwest, United States - 14_EM | ecosystem: Host-associated > Plants > Roots > Unclassified | place...
CAGACGAAGCCGTTCATTCCTACTTCCGAGGCCACAGTTAAGGGGGTCTACCGACAGGTCTCCACGTAGATATCTAGCATCGATATACCTCCGCACCATATCTCGCATTGTAGCTGTATCATTCGTTTACACACCTGTTTACCCATAATATACTATCTTGCATACGTATTCAACATTCAATGAGTAAGTTTCTGTGTGGAAAGGTCCCGATGTACGCATGTATCAATAAATACCACATATCAAAGGTCACAGAAAAGTTCGAGATTGCACTGGAGACGGAGAAAGGAAAACCAAGACGAGAAAAAAAGAGTACATATACCTGTAAGACGAGAAGGAATGTCGAATACAAACGGTAGTAACGTACACACAAGGGTACATACACAAACAAGAGGGGCCTACTGCAACTGAGGAGGTGGGAGGTCCCGTGACTCGGCCCCGCCGTGTGGGATCTCGTCCGGCTGACGGAGGGAGTGTACAGGGGACGGTTGGCTCTGTTCTCGAACCTGAACAACTTTGATTGGCGCCTGGTGTCGGTTTTGCAACTGCGCAAGCACCTGAGGCTCTCGTTGAGCGAGGGTTTGACATGCAACCGGTTGCAGAGTTGGTCCTGTCGGTGCATCAGGTGTGATTGGAGTCACGTAGTCCGCCGAATGAATCCCGTCTACTGTTGAGCTCGAAGGTGTCTCAAAGGGACTGTGGATCGACACAAACTCCCCAACTGCTGTTCTTTCGATCGTTGGTAAGGGGGGCGGAGATTGTGCCTTCGGCTGGGGTTGTTCTTGGATCAGGATTTGGGATAATGCTGGTTGCTGTTGCAACGAAGCGACTTGCTGCTGCTGTAATGCAAAAGTAGACTGAGGAAGAGCAGAGGGCGGGGGAGGGATCTGCGGAGACTTGAATGTAGATGGAGGAGGGGTCGGTGGGTCACTCAATGGTGGGGATGCGAGAGCGGGCCTAGTCCAGTCCCCCTCAGCAACCTCCTGTTGCGAAAAGTCTAGCCCCTTCGTCCCTCTCAAATTTTGGACAGGTGTCAGAGCGCCTTGTCTACCAGGGCGGAGGGGTAACGGCAGGGACGGGATATACGAGGCTGGGCTCGTGATATTGGTCTCCGCTTCAGACCGGGTAGGAGACGTGTTGGAGAGCCCGTTCGTGCCACCGCCATTTCCTCGTGACGACGGATGAATACTTGCAGGTGGTCGAGGCGGGAGTTGTGGCGTGAAGTCGTCGCCGGCCGACGTTTGCGGGGTCGGGGTCTGCGGAAGCGGCGCGTTGATTTGCTGCTGGAGACCGTATTCTGAGAACTTGGTATGGGTCGAGCCATAGGCAAGCGGAGGCGGGATCTCCCCAAGAGGAGCTGGGGGGAGTGGGGGTGATGGCGCGTAAAATGCCGGATTACTCTGGTCATCAAACAGTGTGGGGGAATGGATGATCAGGGTTTCCATAAAGGTATCCTAACCGGCCAGGTTAAACTCAAGCACAGGGGACGTCTTCGAGAATTGACCTACATTATGACCCTGGAGACTCAATAAATCACCACCCTTAGGCTCGTCATCATTGCCGAAAATACCGAACACAATTGCAAGGTTCCTGGTATCCATCTTGTTTCTCTCGCGGTGCGATGCAACGCGGTTGAGGTGCAATAGGACAGCCTTCAGGGTATGTCTGTGGATGGGTGGGAGACGCCGAATCTTCGCGCGAACAAGTTGAAAATCTGAAGCGTAGTGTTTCTCTATGAGGAAACCTCTGTCAGAGGTAGGTCCGCGACCGGGTGGGGGAAGCTCTAACCAAAGTCAATGGTGTGCTGAATTCTGTCCTCCAAAGAGAACTTGAACAATGGCTCGGGAAGCTCTCGTAGATACATCTAAGCGAATGTCAACAAATCCGGTGTTGGGTGTATGAACTGCTGGCGAACCTTGAGTAGTGAAGCGATAACGTATATATCATCAGCGGGGTTGAAGCGGAACGCCTCTTCATTCCTCTCGATCCTGTGTCTGAGCTGTAGGAGGTAAGTACAGCCTTCTCTGCGCTTTAGCTCTATGCGAACTTACTTCATTTACAGAGGCCACTCTGCCGGATACCTAGTCTCTTGGTAAGGGCGGGCATGAAGGAGATGACATAGCGAGAGGGGCTTACACGATAGATACCCTCGACGTCAAGACCCCTCTTATCGCCCTCCTCGATGCAGATCCTCACAATCTTTGGTATTTCGCCCTCGGGTAAATCCCTTGCTGTCGCGTAATCTTGGAGACTGAAACCAAAGATCAAATCCTTGCATTCCCCCACATAGTAATTGTGATAAAGGATGGGAGTGGGAATCGAGGACGCGAGAGATTGGGCGATATATGCATGTACCCCTTTCATGTCTCGGCCGGTGGATACCTTGTCGGCTTCCTGGGCGCCGTGGTTAGCCAACTGCAGATTAGTCGAGAACATGGCGCTATGGAATATTTGATCAGGCATCAAATCAGAAGCGGTATTCTTCACTCACGCCAGATTATCCGCATATCTACTCAGCACCTTTTTAATCGTCTCTGAGGATTCACCAATAAAGGTTTCCAAGCTCTTACTGGACGTTAGACCAACTGTATGCACAACGCTCGTTGGTAGACACCTACATGATATCCTGCTTGCATTGTCTTCTCTCGATTTAGTCGGAGAGTTTCACACCAATGCACGGCGTTTCGATATTGGACATCTATCAGGAATGAGTCGGCTGCATGTGGAATGGGAAAGGCCCCTCTTGCCTGTTTCATCCGCTTCTCGCTTGGCCCGCACTGAGCGAAGGGGATCCCTCTCCGAGCCACCCCGAAGGACCTCCTTCGCGCCTCCCTTGTCCAAAAATGTCATGAGCTGGTTCAGCTGCTTCTTACCTGAAGGATGGGTTAGGCACTAATAGGGAATGAATAGAATGAAACTGACCCTGGGAGGCAATATCAGAGAGTGTGGTTGGCGGGGATTTTGGGCGGGTTGTAGTGGTGCTTGTTGAGGCACGACGCTCAAGCGGTCTCAGAGGTTGTGGCGAGGTGACAACTGGCCGTGTTGCAGGGTCACGGTAATGTTGACCCTGACCTTCGATGTGACGAAGATCAGATTTTGCCTGGGATGCCGCCGAAAGGGCGACCGATTTATGATCCTGCGAGTCGGTCAACCGTGAGCGGACAGCCGCACGAGAGCGGATACGCGCGAAATTCTTACCTCTACGTCTTGACATTTCTTAAGGTAGGCACGCTTGAGCTTCGGCAACACGTTTTCGGCATGATCATTGTGAGCTTGAATTGATTCTCTCATGTGGTTTCTGATGCGCTTGCGAATTCGATCATGGGTCTCCTAGACGGGACCTGTCGGTATTTCCGGATAGGGGCACAGGCTGGACTGACCTTGAAGGAAATGAGGGGATTGATGACCTCGTGAGTCATGGAATCCACGAAAGCCCGACGAGTCTGTGCTTCCCTCTCGACGTTGTCCCTAACTTCCGACCAAGCAGATCTCAGCGTTGTGGATTCGAGGCGAGCGTCGAAAAACTGATCCACGTTGAGGGTCTTGCGGTGAAGTTCGACGAGTGATTCATAACTTTGGAGCAGATCAGCGGGGAACAAAGAGGGGAAGTGGAGATCGGATAAACTGACTAGGTTTCTTCAATATTCCTCCTGCGGGCAGAAATGAGGGTCAGAAGCAGAACGAAAGAAGAGTCGTGCGCGAACCTTTCTTGTAGGAAGGTGAGATAAGAATCCGAGAGGATCCTGAGATATAGATCGAAGAGGGCGAGTGGACCCTGGTCTGGGGGGGCTGACATGGATGGTCGCGAACTCGGAGGGTTTTCACCGTGGCCTTGATTGGAGGACATCGCTGGTTCAACTTGCCGTGGTCGTCGTTCGCCTTTGCGCCGCCTCGGTTGTCCCAGTCACGTGTAATATGAAGATCCAACGCGACACGTGATCCAATATAATTCAACACGCCCCGCCTCCAATCCAACTATGAGGCGTGTTTTTGCAGGTGTTAACCGGCAGGCGCTGCAGCTGTTCATCCCATCCCACTACGCTACACGTTTATCACCACAGAGTGACCTTAACGCTCTCACGCGACCCGTCTCTCTTCTGACAGAAGGTCACCCCACAACTTGATTGAGATTGATACCGTCACGAAAATTTGTAAAGATAAATTTTACATAAGAACCAGATCGCAGGAGCCCCGCTTTCCTTGCTTCTCCTTCAGCTACCACTCACCAGGTCCTACGAACATGCGTATACCCGGCTTGTCCTTCAATGACTTGCCCCCTTCCATATACCAGTCTTCGCAAGTAGTCGTACAGGCCTACTCCTCCGCATTCGCCTTCAAGGAGCATCCGTACGCGTCTTATCACCTTAATTAACCATCGGAGGTCATCCGCTCATCTGCTTGTATAGCGTATGGAAGGATTCTCTTATCCTACCCCCACTTTTCGCAGCAGTATCTCTCTTTGTCATTGGCATTCACTACATCTCTACCCGTGAATTTGTCAAAAAGGTATGGGCACACTTCACCAAGCATCCCATTGAGGAGGACGAGTTACTGGAACCGGATGTTGTGATGGACTCCAGCGGTTTCTCCGCTGAGCTTCGTCATCACGCAAAGTCTCTTGGCGGTGTAGATATCTTCGTCTACAGAATTCTCCGCCTTCTCTCCGTCTTCGCTCTCGTCGGTCTCAATACAGCAACTTTCGTTCTCGACGAGGCTCCCTCCATCCATACTACAAACAGGGGAAAGCATTGGGGTAAAAAGCACAAGCAAAACCGTGGTGGGAACACCCTCACATACTTGGAATGGCTTGATCTCGCTATTTCGATCACCTATGTGAGCTATTAACGTACAACCACTCCTGGTGTTTGCTGAACCCCACAGGTTTACACTGCTGTTCTCTCTATCATTGCTGTCTCCGCCCGGCCGAAGACCGCTAACCTGGCCAACGCTCACCTCGTATGGGTCCTCTTCGGTACCTGGCTTCTCTTCGCATACAGGGACTTGTATCCGTTGGCCACATTCACCCTATCACCTATTGATAGTGAAGAGGGATGGCTCCTGTGGTGCGCAGTCGGCGTCCTCACATTCGCCGCCACCATTATCCCAATCATCATTCCTACTCAATACATTCCTTTCAATCCGAAGGTAAGGCTCGGGAGACATTGAGTTATTTTACGTCAAGTGTAACTCAACTGTGATACCAGAACCCCGCATCCGAGCCTAATCCAGAGCAGACCGCTTCATGGCTGTCGTTCTCGCTCTTCACATTCCTCGACCCTCTCATCATTAAGGCCTCCAAGGTGCCCCACCTACCTCTTGAGGAATGCCCTCCCCTTGCCGACTATGATTGGGCACCTCACCTGATTCAAAAGGGCTTCCCCGTTGGTCCAGTCACCGTTCATTTAAGATCTGATGCTGATCCCTGCGTTCCAGCACTTGGACCCGCTCTCTGGGACCGTGAAGAAGCATGTGTTTTGGGGCCTCATGAAAGTGTTCCGCAAGGAGTACATTACGCTCGCCTTCCTCATGACTTTCAGGGTGAGCTTACTCATGCACGTTCGAACGTCATCTCTTCAACCGCGTCACACAGACGCTCGTTGGATTCATGAATCCAGTTGCCGTCAACCGCCTTCTCACGTAGGTAACGGGATTACACGCGCTAAAATTATTAATAACACGGCATGATTCCCAGGCATCTTGGAACAGGGGGTAAGGACGCCCTAATTCGTCCGTGGGTGTGGATTGCACTCTTGTTCATTGGACCTTTTCTGGGTTCCGTGATCTTCCAATGGTTCGTGCCACTCAGCTCTCAGCTTCATCATTGCCAATTAAATGTCACCCGGCAGGTACATTTTCATCACCGTGAGCACCTTTGATGACACCGAATAGATCGCAACTCTAATTCTCTCCAGACAAGACTGCTTACGCAAGCCCAAGGGATGATCACCCAACTCGTGTTTGAACACGCCTTGCGTATCCGTATGAAATCAGAACCTTCCGAATCCTCGTCCTCCCCAAGCCAGCCTTCGACCAGTGCCCCGACCCCAGACACCGCCTCAGTTGCCGAATCTACTTCCGGTAATTCACCCGATGGAACCGAGGTTATCGAAGGAACTTCCACAACCCTCGCCTCCGAAGCCACTTCATCGGAGGTGGACAAGGCGAGCATCAAGGGAGAGGAGAAGAAGCCTACAGGGGAGAAGGGCGGAAACCTTGTCGGAAAGATTAATAACCTCGTCTCCACTGACTTGAACAACATCATCGACGGAAGGGATTTCCTCATGATCACGGTCGCCTGCCCCATTCAGATCATCCTTTGTATTGCGTTCCTGTACACTATCCTAGGTTGGAGGTACGTCGATAAGCTTTACGGGCTTCAGACTTGCTTATTTGATTCCACATGTCTCACCTTCCAGTGCTGTCATCGGGATGGTGACTATGGTCGTCCTTTTCCCCGTGCTGGGATACTTCGCCGCGAAGCTACAGACCATCCAAAACGAAAAAATGAAGATGACCGATTCACGCGTGCAAGTAGTCACTGAGATCATGAACATCATCCGTATGGTCAAGCTCTTCGGTTGGGAGAAGAAAATGGACGAGAAGATCGCGCAGAAACGTGAGGAAGAGTTGTACTATCAGAAGAAACGCCTCTTCCTCGAAATTCTCAATGGGATGGTCAAGTGAGTTTGGCGCAGAAACTTTCCAATGCGATTCATCGCTGAACTTCTGCCACAGCTTCATTATCCCCGTCATCACCATGATCATCACTTTCGCTTGTTACGTAAGATACCCTCCGTATCCCACTAGGTGGATTACTCATCTATCCCGCACAGACCGTTGTCATGAAGAAACAGCTTACCGCTGCTAAGGTCTTCTCTGCAATGTCCGGTACGACTTATCACATGTCATGAATTGATATCAGGGGCTCACCTGTCAACGTTCAACCCCAGTGTTCGACATGTTGCGTGACCAGATGTGGATGGTCTTTGGGGGTATTCCCATGATGATCCAAGCCAAGGTCTCTCTTGATCGTCTCAACGACTTCCTTCGCAAGATCGAGCTCCTCGACGAGTTTGATCCAAACTCCAAGAGCACCACAATCGCCGACAACGTCAAGGCAAATACCGATCTTATCGGGATTCGGAACGCTTCCTTTACTTGGACCAACGAATCCACCGGAACCGTCACTCCCGGATCTTCTCGCCGCAACTTCATCCTCCGGATCAACGATGAAATGATTTTCAGGAAGGGGAAGATTAACTTGATCGTCGGTCCAACTGGTTGCGGAAAGACTTCCTTGTTGATGGCGCTACTTGGGGAGCTTCATTACATCCCCGCGGGACCGGACTCGTGGTGCAATTTACCAAGAGCTGGAGGTGTCGCTTACGCTGCTCAGGAGTCTTGGGTCCAGAATGAGACCATCAGGAGCAACATCCTGTTTGGATCCCCTTATGACGAGCAAAGGTACAAGAAGGTCATCTACCAGTGTGGCTTGAGTAGGGATTTGACCCTCTTCGATGCTGGTGACAAGACCGAGGTCGGCGAGAAGGGTCTGACGCTGAGCGGTGGACAGAAGGCGCGCATTACCCTCGCGAGAGCGATTTATTCTCAGGCGCAGATCTTGATTTTGGACGACGTGTTGGCCGCATTGGATGTCCATACCGCTCGCTGGGTTGTCGACAAGTGCTTGCAGGGGGACCTCGTCCGCGGACGCACGGTGTTGTTGGTTGTAAGTACCCGCGCTAATTAATATGGAACGGTGGTTGATGGCTCATTGCAGACACATAACGTGGCCATGACCAGTCAAATCGCTGACTTCGTTGTGTCCCTTGGATCTGACGGTCGCGTACTCAGCCAAGGGACATTGTCCAAGGTCCTCGCTACTAGCAAGACTCTCACAAAGGGACTCAAGGCCGAGGAAGCAGAATTGCACAAGGCTGAAGAGACTGTAGACGCAGAGGTTCCAGGGGTTTCCGAGAACAAGTCAGGAAAGCTTATGGTTGCCGAAGAAGTCGCAGAAGGACATGTTAGTTGGTCGGCCCGTGAGTTTCCCCACCCCGCCCTCTTTACGAAACATCGCTGACAGATTACAGTAAAACTATTCTTCATCGGAATGGGGGGTTCTTACCCGCTGTTCTTCTGGTTCACGGTTGTTATCAGTTTGGGACTGACAGAGGTCTCACTTGCTGTCCAAACCTGGTACTTGGGTAAGTCCTTGCCGTTCGTCTGCCTATCCCGCTATTAACGTTGGGGCAGGTTTCTGGTCCGCTCAATACGATAACCATGATGCTTCTGAGGTCACTTCCATCAAATACCTCACTGTGTACTGCATCCTGCTCACCGGTGGTTCGATATTGTACGCTATGGCGACCTCGATTTTCACCTTCGGATCCTTGAGAGCCTCCAGGGCCATCCACCGCAAATTAATTTCGTCGGTGCTCGGCACAACTCTGAGGTGGCTCGATTCGACTCCTACAGCTCGTGTCATTACCCGATGCACTCAAGATATGCAAGGAGGTTCGCCACATTGGTCATGTCCGTGCGAACTGTATACTAACTCTGCGCTCAGTGGATGGTCCTATCTCTCGTAACCTGTCCGCCTTACTCGAGATCAGCTTATCCATGTTGATCAAGTTTGGGGCCGTCATCATTTTTTCTCCGATCTTTACCCTCCCTGGTATCGCCGCCTTCCTCATCGGCGGATGGGCCGGTCAGATGTACATTAAGGCTCAACTGTCAGTCAAGCGTGAGATGAGCAATGCTCGTTCCCCTGTATTGTCTCACTTCGGCGCCGCGATCGCTGGTATTGGTGCGTTTTCAAGTGGGAGAGTCGGCCTTCCGATACTTACGATCCTACAGTTTCTATCCGCGCATACTCTGCCCACGACATGTTCAAACAGGAGTCACTCGATCGCATCGACAAATCCTCGCGACCCGCGAGGACATTCTACAACTTGAACAGATGGATTTCTATCCGTATCGATGCTATTGGTGCTCTCTTCTCGTCAGGCCTGGCTGCGTATCTCGTCTATGGAACTGGTGCCATTCATCGCCCAGGATATGCTGCAGAAATCGGTTTCTCCTTGAACATGGCCGTTGGCTTCAGCAGCATGATCTTGTGGTGGGTCCGAATTCTGAACGAGTTCGAGGTTAGCGGAAACAGGTAGGTATCCCTCGACGAACTAGTGGAGGTGTTTCTGACCCTCTCCTCAGTTTGGAACGTATCCAGGGCTACGTTGACATTGAGCAAGAGCCGAAAGCCACGTCTGACGGTATTCCTCCAGCTTACTGGCCAGCCAGTGGAGAAGTGGTCGTAGAGGGCCTATCTGCCAGGTACAGTTCTGATGGTCCAGAGGTCCTCCATAGCCTCAATTTCCGAATCGCATCCGGAGAACGTGTTGGTGTCGTCGGCCGCACTGGTAGTGGAAAGAGCTCCTTGACACTGGCACTACTCAGGTGTATCCTCACGGAGGGCACCGTCTACTTCGACGGCGTGGACACGAAGAAGATCAACCTGGAGGCCCTCAGGACGAACATCACCATCATCCCTCAAGTCCCCGAGTTGCTGTCTGATACCCTCCGGGGAAATCTGGACCCGTTTGATCAATGCGACGACGCCACGCTCAACGATGCTCTCCGTGCTGCCGGCTTGTTCTCCGTCCAGGGCGAAGATGACGATGGAAGGATCACTCTCGATACTGCCATTTCCAGCGGTGGCGGAAACCTATCGATTGGCCAACGTCAAATCTTGGCACTTGCTCGAGCTATTGTTCGTCGTAGCAAGTTCCTCATCCTGGATGAAGGTATGTTACCGCGGGTTACTGGTATCTCTCATTCACTAAAGACTTATTGCACAGCCACTTCTGCCATCGACTATGAGACCGATACCGTCATTCAAACTTCTCTCCGCCATGGTCTAGGATCCGACGTGACACTGCTCACGGTCGCGCATAGACTTCAGACTATCGTGCGAACGAGTTTCCCTGACAGGTCGTACGCTGTGCTGACCCGTCACGTTTTCAGATGGATGCCGACAAGATCATGGTTCTTGACGCCGGAAAGATCGTCGAGTTCGGCAAGCCCAGTGAGCTCCTCAGGATTGAAGGAGGAAAACTCAAATCACTTGTCGACGAGAGTGGCGACAAAGACGCGTTGTACGAGATGGCCAAATGAGCTTATGTGGTTCTTTTCGGGTCTTATGTAGCACTATTTGGGTACGTGGTACGATCTATGGGTCTCGTTAGTTTGCTCCGCTCCAAGGTGTACTTCTAAGTGATTGTCTCGGCATTGTTTATCTATTACGCACGTAATTTCACACAACCATCGTTGCGGGAATGATATACGCATGCGTCTGATGACGGCTACGTTACCTGCAGGTTAGGGGATACAGCGATGCGTAAATCGACCGTGATTTGATACCCATGTTTCAGTCATGCGGATCTCGATTGTGCCATCGAATTTGGGGCATGGTGTATCCCATGAAGGTATCGTCTGCTCTCGGTTCTGCGTGCATGTGGGGGAGACACCACTTGGTACAGGGAGTGAAGGTGGTCGCCCCTTCGAGGTCGTTTTAGTCTCGCACCCCGGGAGAAAGTGGTCCAGAGGTTGTGGGCGTCTGATGACGAGTTCGATCACGATGTCGGCTCCGTTGAAGGCAGCGGATCGCGAGCGTCGGAGGTTTAAAGATGCTGTGGCGCGGTGACGCGGTGGACTCTGAACTTAGGGATTTTAAAGGGGGAGCGGGGCATCCACCACCCCCTCGGAAAGTTGATGTCACCGCTACCCAGCCTCTACGTCATACGACGCAGGTATAAAAACCTGGCACCATCCCCCTCATCCTTCTCCAAAGCTATACAACCCTCTACAACTCTAAGAACACACGATGCTCCGAACAACACTCATGAAGTCGTACATCTCTCGCAGCATTGTCGCTGGACGCCAGTTACATTCTTCCCCGGTCGTTGGGAAGACAGTGACGGATAAGGTTACAGAAGTTGCGGACAAGGTCTGTGTTACGCTTTAGGGGCGCTGACCGTTTCGCTAATGACGTTGTTCACAGGTTAATAAGTCCGTCGGAAAGGGCCTTGCCAGCGCCATCGATACCGGCGAGAAGGCAGTGGATTCCACCAAACATACCTTGGGTTCCACCAAGCGCAAAGCGACCACCACAACTCAGGATGTCCAGGAAAGAACTCAGGAAAAGATGAATCAGGCTTCCGAGTCAACGAAGCAAGCGACAGACGATGTGAGACAGAAGTTCAATCAGGCGACGGGAGATGCTAGCAACAAAGCCGACAGGGTTCGTCCCTTCTTCATCACCTCCCTCGTCCATCACCTGATATACGTCTACATGCACTCCAGGTTTAAGCAGGTTATAATAGCCAAGGAAGACGTGAGATCTGGAATGAGGAAGCGGATCATGGACGAGCATGGCCGGAATGCTGTAACCACAACACATATGCCGTAAGCCTTTCTGGGTAAATCACACCAGCCTCAAGGGAACCGCACCGTCGATAATATGAAAGACTGGGCATCTATATTGAACTAAGATACCATTCTCTAAGTACAAAACATGTCGTCGGCTCTGTAGAGCACGGGCGGGACTAGAACGCACAGTGATGGGCCATTAAAAGAAACATTCAGGTCTACATTCTACACAGCCAGATGGGAAGGAGGTGGGGGGGGATCGTTAAGCGAAGCTCGTATACGTGAGAAAATCTCATAAGCGAACATTAATCTATCTAGGCGGAGATGTGGATAGATAGGTTAGGGAATCTGGGAGGGCGGACAACACGACGCTGGTCAGGCTCCTGCGTCTCCCATGCTGTTTCTTGTCGGAAGGAGATCGTTTGACGGTATCCTCCGGATCGGAAATGACGCTCCAATCCTCGCTGGCCGCACCGGCCGCCGAACCGTCGGATGACCCTGTGTGAGGTCGTTCCAAGCCCTGGGCTAGTGAGAGCGAAACCCGTTGAAGGTTAGGTTGTAATTTCTCGATCTCCGCATCGTCGTCGGCGCCCTTGTTGGGGGTGAGACCCGCACGGCGCTTTAGAGTCAGCGAGCGGGCATATTCCATATCACGGTAGATGGATTCGATGGCGTTTCTGACGCCATTTTCCTAAAGGGATCCAGGGATCAGCGTGACCTGCGTGGGAAGGGCACATATCCACTCACTATTCGTACTTGCTCACCGACCCGGGCAGCGCGTTGAATCTGTTTCTGGTCGGTAGTAGCTGCGACCAGTGCATCGGAAAGGTTCTGCATCGTCAATTTCCGAACGGCCGATCCAATTCCCAAGGCTTCCACCCGATCTGCCCAAAAGTGCTGATCGCCGAAGAAGGGCTTGATGATTGTGGGTATACCAGCTGCAGGAAATTGTAAGAGCGCGGGTCACAGTTTGAAGAGAACGATTTACCTCGCACGCTAGCTCCAGTGGTACCTGCGCCGCCGTGGTGGCACGCAGCATCGACTCTCTTGAACAGCCAGTCATGAGGAACGGATGAGATCGGGAAGATCTCCTTCGGGAATGGGACCTCAGGCTCAACAACCTCTCCGGCACTCTTGACTTGCAGTCTGTCAGACCAACCCTTTGACAGGATCGCATGTACACCGCTCTGAACGATGGCGTCAACAACATATCGTGTCATGGCCTTCGGGTCGGAGACGACGATGGACCCGAAACCAATATACACGATCTTCTTGTTTGCTGCCCGCGCGCTCTCGATGAACTTCAGTAGTTCCGGAGGCGGAGTCCACTTCTTAGCACTGACATCTGCATCGTCCAAGAACCAATAGCCTAGCGCAACGAAAAGGTCAGAGCGGGGTTTATCGGATGAAACGATGGCGGACCTGTCACACGGATCCACTCTGGCCAGTCCAAAGGTGCGGGGACGAGTTTGGAACTGAAGTTGTACAGGAACGGGACCTTGTTGGGGTCCATCTTATCTAAGCTTGTGCTTGGGAGCCCCAAAACAGAACGCCGCCATCTGTTGACCTGACCGGCAATCCCCCTCCAGAAGACCTGGTCGAAGAGCACATATGACTGCAACAGTGTAAGCTCAGCCAACCGAATAACCCAAGAGTGGATGAAATGCTTACGAGGTAGTTGTAATTTCCTCCCATCTGGCGCATGAAAGACAACACTCAGTACGATCGACTACAAAACCTGGAAGCACGCACCTTGCGGTCCGGAACGCCAAAGGCGTGGGGGTATGCCCTCGTTCTCGTCCAAGTCATTGTGAATGCGCGGAAATATGGAATCTCCAAAGCGTCAGCAATATGAATGCCACCCATGGCGCTTGGGCTCTCGATCAACAGGTCTGTGCCTTGACATGCCTCCCAAGAAGTCTTGAGCAGGTCATCGATCCAGCCACGGAACTAAGCGGACAGATCGTTAACGCCGGAAGGGGGGGGAGCAGGAACTCGCTGTAACCCACCTTCGTGATGCCTTCCTTCAAAAACGAAACGGTGAACATTCCGTTCTCCACGCAGATCCTCATCAGCTCGGCAGGGTCACCGCCGACATAACCAAACTCGATTCCGTGCTATTTTTATCCCGTTGGTCTACGGAATTGGTATGCAGCGAGGTTAATCTTACCGACTCGATCCATTCCTTGAACTCTCCGTGCGTCGCGATCCTTACTTTATGTCCATCCGCAATGAGCCCCTTAGCTAAAGCGATGTATGGTTGCACGTCTCCTCTTGACCCGATTGTCAAACAGGTAATATGCATCGGTTTGGAAGGTTTGAAAGTTAAGAACGTCGAGCTCGTGGATTGGAACATGTGTGATGCCACGTCATGGTCGTCCGCGGGACCCACCTCTTCCTCACTCGAATCGTCCGCCAGGGATGTCCGCGAATCGACATCTTCGAGAAAGAGGGCATCAAGCTTGGTTTGGTTCTGCAGGGTACCTTCGGAAGAGGGATGTTTGCGAACGCGCTCGGCTTGTGTTTCCAGTAGTTTGACAAAACTACTCCGCCTCTCATCTGATGGGAAGTCAAAGAACAACTCTTCGTAGCCACGAATGATGACCACCAATCCGTAACCGTTGAAATAGAATGCCCGTGATTTTTCTGTAGACAGGACGTCTCGGATCGGAAGAATCATCTTGGATCGTGTGTTAGCCCTCGTCCAAGTTTGGAAACACGAAAACGCACCTTTGTCCGTAAGGCTAAGGGTCCGCTCGACTTGAAACAGAAATAATTTTCCGAAACGTACAGTCGCCCAGAAATCGGGAACAGCCTCAGCAGGTGGCCAGGGAAATCTACGCAGATCCTGTAAACTTCTGGCAAACGGGAGAGCATTGGGTCTGACTCACATCCTAAAACATTCTCATTCTCATCGAACGCGAAGGCCTGCCTAAACTTGTCTTGCACCTCTTGTTCGACCTGCCCTTCAGGTGAATCCAGCACACTAAAGCCTAAATCCGGCATTAGTTTGCTTCCTGCACTGGATAGCGCCGAGGTGAATGCATCTGCGATCCCGCCAGAACTTAGTGATGTTGCAGGATTCGGAGGGGGGTGCTCCGCAATCGCAGTCGAGTTTCCACTCTGGATCGAGAGTGGTCTTCGTGATGGAATGCGGAGCCAGGACGGGCGACCCCATGACGAGAGGCTGGATCCAGATGAACTCGAGTCGGTAGAGTTGTAAGGGGGATAAGTATGCTCAGGACTTGTCGTTGCAATTGGGGTGGGTTGTTGTGAACTATCTCCGGGGGCAAGATAATCACCGGGCTCTCTGCCAGGCAGCAAAGCAGGAGTAATACGTTCCGGGGAAGATGTGAACGGGATAAAGCTCGTCTTGCGCTTAATTACGTGCGTAAAGTCATCGGCCGTATCTGTCTCTAAAGTGGGGGCAGTTGGCCTACCGGGGGATGTGGTTTCGGACCAGGGTCTCCAAAGCGAGGAAAGTCTGAACCCAGTAAGAGCGGAGCGGGGAGTTTCATCCTGAGCTTGAGGTATGGGTGGGAAAGGAGTAGTGGTCTTTGCCCCAGTTGTGTCGATCACGGTGGCTTCTGGAAGGCTTTCCGAGGATGGGCGATATGTCCGGACCGCATCCCGAATCTGCTCCAAGGCCGCATCCAACTCTTGGAAATATGCAAAGAAATAGGAATCAACGGTCGAGAAATTCTCGTTCTTATCTACCACTTTGACCTCAATCGTTTCACTAAAATCCAGGGCGGAAGATTTCTCGACGTCCATCACAGCGGAGTACGGAATCGCGATCTATTCGACTTAGTCGCGAAGTAACTTCATCTCAGAGGTACACACCTTCACCGAATCGCCCTGATTCCGAGCCTTGAACACGACCTTCCGGATTGCCTTGATCCACTCGTCTCGGTTTGTGGTTGAATCTGTGCTGAGTCTGACTATCTTCTGACTTGTACGTAACCTGAAACTCTTAGAATCGACGATATCGCATGAGATTGTGTATCGAAGGTCGACCACCCCATGTGGGAAATATGGATCCTGTATACGGGGCATGAGAAATCTCAGTACACTTGTCGGAGTGAAGGAATAAGAACACGGACAGACGGGGAAGGATACCAAGAAAGCACGTCATTCTTCAGGACGAACCAGTGTCTCACCCACCGTCTCGTCCTAGCTGCCTTTTTGCTCATCCATCCGGATTTGAGGATTTGGTCCTAGTGCTAGTTAGGGTAGGACTTGGAGGAAAAACGGAAGCAAATACCTCTCTGGACGGCATGTGGGCAAAGAAGCAAAGGTAGGTGTCTGTGAGATAAAGGTACCCCTGGAGCACTTTAATGGTTTAGCCAAGTTTGGCCAGGCAGGGGAAACTACGTACATACTGATCGCAGCAGCCAGCACGGGATTTCTGAGTAAGACATAATCAGCACAGCGTGGGGGTGGGGGAATGAACAGTGCTGACCAGCAACGACCTGGTGGATGCCCTCCAGCTCGAAGATGTCGCGCAACTTGTCGGCAAGCTGTGTTCTGCGTTTTACGCGAATCGTTGCCATGCTTCCCGTTGTGCTAAATCGCTGGTTGAGCCTCCGAGATGCCGGCGTGGACGGGGTGGGCTTGAGTGGCGTGGGTAAGTTGTTCGGGATCGTTGGTGGGTCGAAATCATCCTCTTCCTCGGACAGAATGGTAGGATAGTGTCTTTCCTCCTCCGTGTCGGACATAAAGATATCTTGAGCCATCCTGCTCTTGTCCTTGCCCGAGCGTCCTCTCCGTTGGGAGCGAGCGACAGGTCGGTGGATAGCGTGGATAGAGGATGCCATGCGGTGATCTATAGGTGCATGATTGTTTGGGTTTGGTTAGTCAGGCCGGAGAAGGAGACCCGGAGGGAGGTACCGAATTTGTCATCATCTTCATCTTCGGACAGGCGAGCGTCATTGTCATGACCAGCAGATTCCTCCTCGTTTTCAGGATCATCTGTCCATGGAATGGCGGTCAATGCCTGGATTAAGGTTTGGGTGCCGAGACGCATCTAAGCCGGGGATCAGCTCTCTGCATGTGATTAGGACAATAGAACAGTAGACCCACAGATCCATTGAGTGGGAATGAGTTCAACGACGGGCGGACAGCGGTGGTGGGAGAAGACGGGTTGACAAAGGGAGAATCATCAGGTGCGTCACGGTTTCTAGGCGAGGCCGGTGTTTCCAGATTGTCTACAATCGTCTGGATGTTAGGACGAGTCGGGATAGCTGTGGGTATATTAGGGTCGCACCGAAAGGACTGGGTTCCTTTCCTCTGTTGCGACCAAGACTGAAGATCCTCTTGGACGGGGATTTGTTGCTGAACGAGCGACTCCTTCCGAGTCTGTCTACTGTCTTCTCTACAACGCGACGGAGACTAGAGGTGGATGTCTCTGGAGATTTAGAGTCACCTTCGTCCTCGAGGCCGAGGGCCTGGGACGAGGTGTCGGGGATTGGCACGGCGGCCTGAGCAGGATTTACAGGGATTGACTGGCCCATTGGATTTCCGGCTGTCTGAGTGGACGGCTGGTGGGGGTCGGACATTAGGTTCTCGGCAGACGGTGGCGAGGAATGAGGGGGACCCGATTAGGAAAGGAGCCTCACCTGTGTGTCGTGTTTTTATAACAAGGTCATTACCCAGTTATAAAATCCCCGGTCTTGCACGCGAGGAATCCCCGCCCTCTTCTTCTTCTCACACGTTTTAACTCTACAGAATACCCGACTTCGAATATCCCGCAATACCATGCGAGGCGAACTCTGCATAGGCACCGCGTCTCTCTTAACGTGCGGTCCGAAACCTTCAACATCCGCATCCCCGATCACTCATTTTCACCATGACACAGGCTCGTTGCTGTTTTACTGCTCATTTTCGTTCACGTACGTCGCTTTTACCTCTTTGCTTGTTAGAAGACACCTTCCATATCGTGGTTATAGATCGGACAAATCGGCACGGGTTCAACACCCCGGTCAATCTCTATGGTAAGTGCCCCTTCACCCTCATCTGGCCATCACTCACGCATATACCCAGGCCCAAGTAAACGTCTCGGGTTACGGGTTAGCCAGTATTATAAATGCGATCTGTTCTCGTCTGATACCGCTCTTAGAGATGCCCTGCATGCCGCCTTTTCCGACCCAATCCTCGGACTCTACACAGATAATGCTTCAGCTCCACTCAACGTCCGCGCTGGTCTGCGACAACTCTACACGTTTGGGCTCTACTCACACTGCGCCTATGTCAATAAAACCGCGGGGTTGTGTGCCAACACTACCGCTGCCTATCAATTCCGACCGTATACGGTGATCACCAGCGACATGCTCTCTAACTACAGCGGTTACACCGACGCCATCATCAATAATGCTACCTTTGCCGACTCTTCGTCGCTGGGCGCAAGCTCTCGTTCAGCATATTACCTCCTGTTGCTCGGTTCCATTCTAGCAACCATATCCCTTGTCACGTTCGTACGGTCCTGCTAACCGATCTTCGACCTTGGCTCACTTTTCTTTGTTCCCCTCAGTGGAGTGGTCAAACGTACCTGGACGTTTTTCGTATCCACTTCAGCCGCCATCGTAGCCAGCATATTCGTTCTCGCTGGTTCAGCCCTATGGACAGTTCTCATCAAGAGGGCGGAGGACATCAACACGTGGGCGGTCCAACCTGTCCAGGTTCCCTTGGGCATAGAGGTCTCCGCTGGCATCGGGTTGTACCTTGCGTGGGCAGCGTTTGCTTGCCTGGTGACGAGTATTATTCCTTATATGATCAGGTCCGTGCCGCTTTGCCATCTGATTCTTACGATTCACTGGTTCTGATCCGCCACCATTACTCAGTTGCTGCACCTTCCGAGGATGATGTATTGATGCCTCTCCGCCAGTCATTCTCTTCATGCGAGTCATGAACAGACGAGAGGAAATGATTTTTATGCGACAGAATATTTACTTACGAACCCGCGAACACTTTTTTTGTAATTTTCCCTTGCACCGTAGACAGAAAGAGTAGGTACTTACCGCCCGGAAACCCCGATCCCGTACCCCGTTGACAACCGCCCTTCAACCGAGCCTTTCTGTCAAAAATAAAAAAAAATCAGATCACCAGCTGCGCTCCTTCTCCACCACCACCCTCTTTCTTTCTTCTCTCCTGCACCCGACTCCGGATACCATCTTTTCTCCTCTCTACCATGATCCACTTGAAAACGCTGCTCATCGCAGCAGCTGCGCTTGCGACAACTGTCCGCGCACTTCCTCAGGTCGCCCGCAAGGGTCGCTACCTCTACAAGTGAGCATTTTCGGCTTTTGCCATGGCCAGCGAAACCCCCTTGACGACAAGCATCCAACCAGCTCTGACGGTTCGCGGTTCTACATCAAGGGTGTCGCATATCAACCACAGGGTGCGTCTATCCCGACGGCTGTGGCGTATGACTGACCATTCCCTCTGTTACCAGGCGAGGCCTCTAACGATCCCAACAATCCCTTCCTTGAGCCCTCCACCTTCGTCGACCCCTTGGCCGACTCCACTGGATGTGCTCGCGATATCCCCAATCTCCAACAACTCGGTGTCAATGTCATCCGTGTTTACAGCGTGGACAACACCCTCAACCACGATTCGTGCATGAGCGCCCTTAACCAAGCCGGAATCTACACCATGTATGTCTCGTTGCACTGCTGACGCCACGAGTTAAGAGCAAGCTAACCACTTATGGTTTCCCTGCGTTCAGGATTGATCTCTCACTGCCCATTAACGGATCTATTGGTGGGTTTCACCAACAGACGTAAATTCCGCAGACTAAAATTGGACTCATAGATCGAAGCGCCCCCTCGTGGACCACCAACCTCCTGGACCTCTACGTCAAGACCATTGACGTCTTTTCCGGCTACCAGAATGTGTTGGGATACCATGTCGGAAATGAGGTTGTTATTGCCGCTAATGGGACCGGCGCTGCTGCATTCGTCAAGGCTGCTGCTCGTGATGTCAAGGCTTATCTGTACGTGGAACATCCTCCTCCATTCTGATAGGTGCTCATGAGTCATCACTTGCAGTAAATCCAAGAGTTCCAGTGCTTTAGTCGGATACGCCGCTGTGGATGCGCCCAGCGAATGGCTTGACCCGTTCGCCAACTACTTGACCTGTGATCCTAATGGAAATGGTTCTGGTGACACATCGATCGACATATTCGGCTTGAATAACTAGTGCGTATCCACTCCACATTTGAACGGACCTTTCCACTAATTTTTTCACAGTGAATGGTGCGGTGACGCTACGGCGAGTGTCTATGCCACAAAGAACGGTGACTTCGCGGGTTACAATGTTGCTGCCTACTTCAGCGAGTACGGGTGTATCACCTCACCTCCTCGTCTCTGGACCGAGGTCGCTGCCTTGTTCTCGAGCCCTATGACCGATATCTGGAGTGGAGGCATCGCTTTCTCCTACTTCCCAGCACAAAGTGGACAAGGACAGTTCGGCATGGTCACTATCGATGGAAGTACCGTCACCAAGTCTGACGACTTCAACCGCCTGGTGACTCAGTATGGACAAGCTTCACCCCCGAACTCTCCTTCCCGAGATTCCACCAGTGACTCTAGTTACCCCTCGTGCCCCAGCCAGAACGCGAGTTTCATTGCTTCGAGCACCCTCCCTCCTACCCCTAACGATGCCGCCTGCAACTGTTTGGAATCTAACTTGGCTTGCAACTTCAGCCCTCCCGCCGGAACCAACTCCACCGCTATCAGCGTTATAAATGGACAGCTTTTGGGGACCGCATGCGGATTGCTCGCGACGAGCGGTGGAAACTGCAATGACATCTCTAGCAACGGCACAACTGGAACTTACGGCCGCGTTTCTTTCTGTGATGCCTGTGGGTGTTTATTTCCAAGTTGAACCTCCCTGATGTTAAATTCACCTCTTGTTTCTCTATAGCTGAGAAACTGTCGTATGTCATGAGCTTGTACTACCAGAGCCAGAGCCGCAATTCTGCCGCGTGTGATTTCAGCGGAAACGCCCACTTGAACTCCGGCACTTCGACCGTGGATCCAGCTGCTGCTGCTGAGTCATGTATCGCCAACCCAAGCGCCACGTTTGTACCTGGATCCTCTTCGGGAAGCGTAAGGCCAACGGGCACCGGCAGCAATAGTGGAAACAGTGCTTCCACTGTTTCCCTAATGGACTCGATTCAAAGCCTCGGGCTCGTGGTGGGTATCAGTGCAGTTGGTGCACTTTGGACCTTATTTGCTTGATGGACCTGTCTCGCCTGGGGGACATTTTGGACTGATTTCTTTGTCGCGTCTACTACCTATTATTTTTGTTGTACGGACATCTTTTTGACCCATTTCGTACATCGTTACCCGAACTACAATTGTCGTCCCTACGGATACTTGACCTTGAGACTATAATCGACTTCTAGTGGTTGTCCATTGTAGATATAGCACTTGCCTACCGCTGCTAGGATCCTCTGCGATGGTGTGGTTCTGCCCGGCCAGATCCAGTTTGCTCTGGCCAATGACCGCAAGCCCGCGTCACTCAGTAAAGTTCGCTCGTTTGGATGTGAGGGTGTTAAACGAAATCTGGCATGACGCACACGCCCAGCAGAATTTGGCGCTAAACTGAGTCAAAGCAGTTGAATCCTCAGGTCTCGGGCCACTCGACGGTTCGTCCCAAACGAAGAGGTATTCGTGACTTGTCAGACGCTTTCCCGCCATGGTGAGCGGGATGAACTTTAACTATCTTTATCGGAGGTATGAGCACTGAGTCAAGGGCCCATATACTACACATGATGACAAGGTCAAGGGCCGGCAGCGGCAGGCTCGGTGATGACCGATGACTGCTGGAGTGGTTATGCATAGTAGTACTTACAGTTGCGTCACCGCCAGTACTTGTAGAATTTGTATGTGATGTCACCGTCATTCTGGACTAGTCGATCAATCGATCACAGACGGTCGACTATAATGTCTTTCTTTGCGAGTCACTCTGTGATGTCAATAAACATTATATACTTGATGCGCTATCGATCAGTAGCTAGTGTGATCTGGCTTGCTGCGGGGAATGTTGAGCAGTAAGACGCTGGGCGAAAG
>Ga0307512_10002753_pt1 | contig 21477 bp, 16 predicted proteins | sample 14_EM_MG_FD_200267 | JGI IMG/M metagenome (GOLD analysis project Ga0307512, IMG submission 200267) | Populus trichocarpa ectomycorrhiza microbial communities from riparian zone in the Pacific Northwest, United States - 14_EM | ecosystem: Host-associated > Plants > Roots > Unclassified | place...
ACTCGTTCTCTTGTATAGCAAGCAATAGTACGACTTTGGAAAATATTCTGATTTTTGTTCCTCGATACGCACTTCGAGTTCAGTCCTGCAACATCCACATCACCTGCGTTTGACACCGCCCGTTACAAACAGAAGATTGCCGAAAGTCTCGACAATCCGAATCAGTGCGTACTCGGCGTATGTATATCTGTGTCCAGGCATACAAGGGGTAATCGCGTAGGTTGATTAAGGAAGAAATAGTGACGGCTATTTCTTAAGGATAGATAGATAGAATTCTTAATAATATTTTATGATCGTCTTCGGTGTTCTGATAGCTAACTTGCTCGCTGATGATTCCCAATTCCTTCGACCATCGCTTGCTCTTTATAGCTCTCTCTTCTTCTTTACTCTGATAGAGTTATCTCGGCCACGCCCCCTTAGCGCCCGGCGATAACTCGTCTCAACACCTTCAGGTAATTGTTCTCATGCAATGTGGTTTGAAAGCATTACGCTCCCGATAACCATCAGGCCATCCATTGCGCGATATCAGCCCACACATCCTTGACATCATGGGTCGGTAGTTGGAACACTTATCGCCCTTACGATAATGCTTGCGCCTCTTAAATCCCTCATGCGCATGAGTTATTTAATTGCGTCATAGACTTAGTCGGCGACCAACCGATGCTATGCCAACGTAGATTAAAGACGCGTAAGCTCCTAACCGATATGAGGTTACATTGCGATCCAGACTACCAGAGTCAACTTAGTAGTGCTCGCTCTAGGCGCAATGCCTACGTCATTAATCCCTCAGTTACGTCATGCTAAGGTCGAGACTTATCTCTAGACCGGAACGTGCCTCTCCGTATCCATCCCGCTCATCGGGTGGGGAGAAGAGCTCTCTTAATCGCATATGACTATCAACTGCCGTGTGTGATTACCACACATGTCACGCATAGTATCCAGGTGTGAACGAAGTACCCACACTTCGCGCGACCAGCATGTACTCCTCTTAGAGCATGTTGCAGATCACTTGAACGTTCACATGCATAGGTGTTTGTTTTTTGCTCATATGCATCTTGTATCATAATTCAAGTATCTTTATCGCTATTAGGGACGACCCCTAACATCGAGCTAGAACCGTTCTTTCTCACGAATTCCATTGTGGCCAGATTGACCGTATGTATATATATAGAGATACTTAAATAATGCATGCCATATTATGAGGTAGCGAATCTTGTGACTATAACAAAGACGAATATGATAGACGAAATGCCTTGTGCTTATGGAACCCTACGAACCACTGCTTTGAGAATACGGCACCAAGTCTCCCGCAGAGCTGCGCAGCGGTCTCAGCTGCTCGACAATGTGTTCGTTTACAATAGGATACCGACAGAGCGAGAACAAATGGCGAAACTGCGATCGGAGGGCGATATGCAACGCGACGCATGGTATTGGCGCTGGGCGCGAAGTAATCTGCCACCGGGGTGTCTCTGATGGCTCTGATGGAGCGCATCCACTCTGACGCAGCCATTCCGCCCGGACGGAAATGCTTTTTGCTGATGCAAGCAGGGTTGTAAGGAGGCTACCATGGGAATCAGAAGTTGCGCATCATATTTGTTTGTGTGTTTGTTTGTTTGTTTCTTGCTCCACAGAGCATAGCAAGAGGGGGGAGTGTTGCATAAATAGATCTCATACGGGCTGACAGGGCTGGCTCTCATACAGGCTGATGGGGCTGGCTCTGATACGGGCTGATGAAGCTCAGCCGTCTCTACATTTCGATGAGTACGTACGTGCTCGTACCATATATATATGGCCTTGAGGCTCTCTTAGATAGAATCAAGCTTCTAGCAATCAGTATTTCAACACAGGAAATTATGGATTTGGACAGTGATACCTAGTGCAATCGGATATGTATCACCAGTCAACTTCCAATGAGAATGCTTTGTGGTGACTGCATATTGATGACACCCATGTCTATATATGTATAATATCTATGCCTATGTGTGAGTTTATCAACTTTGCACGCTTCTGCTATCCAGCTAGCACTCTCATCTGTGTTATTTGTCATGTTTGTTTCACAAATTACAGCTGATCAATCACTCTTGATATCTGTCTCGGTTTCACTCTTGGCATGTCGAGTGATGAACCGCGAGAATGGTATCAATTAAATAATATCAAGCGCATCACTAGAGCGACAGTCACGTAAGTATACATATGCATATGCTATTTGCAGAGTTTTTTTCGGGACAGTTTTTTGGGTTGACTCCACCACCCACCACACTACCAAAAAACTACATTTTCGTACGTATACTAAATTAATCGTTTTGTCCACTTTTGCCTGCCGTAGGATAGCACTCTGCAATCATCCTCTAGTGGCAGTGCTTGCCTTCCTTTCGGGTTCCGGCTGCTGCAGGCCCTTTTTCTCGGGGGTTGGTTCGGTTGGTTCGGTTGGTTCGCCAGGACTTGTACCCTGAAACTCATCCGAGTAAGTTCCTTGTTTGCCCGGCTGACCGGCCGATGCACTCTTTCCCGGGTCGGATGACTGTCCCTCCTCATCACGCGTCTGTTTACTCTCCTTCGCTTTCTTGTCTTCTGCCGCAAAACGGCGGACACGCTCTTCTTCCTCCTGCGCCACATGTTCTCTCTGACGGAGGCGGATGTCCTGGAGATGCTTTCGTGCTCCTTCTGTGGGAGTGATAGCGTCACCAATCTATGTCATAATTAGCACTCCTGCGCTAGCGGGTTCAACAAGGTAAGCATCTCACCTGGCCACGACCGATCAATGTCATGATCATACAGGCTCCGACAACAAAGGTAAGGATAAACCGGTAGGTCATATACCAGCGAGGAGCCCAGCCCCAGGTTGTAGCCTGTGAATCTGCGAAATACATCCCGACAAAACCGACGAACTGGACGAGCAGCGCATAATCAAGAGGGAGAAAAACTGTGGGCCAGGCTAACGCCGGTGCGATGACACCAATGAGGTAGCGGTGGTAAGGATATTTCCCTCCATACTGAGCCATTTCTAGGCCCCAATGAACTGCGCCGAGGAAGCTTTGCGAATTGAGCCTAGGATCATCAAACTGTAAGATGCAAAGGGTTCACCTGAGAATGATAGCTCCAAGGGCAATTTGAGTAGGCTCCAAGATGTGTAGAAGACTATCCGCTGTTTCTTTGCTCACAAGGTACCCCATGCCGGCCTCCGCAGCATAGTTGATGTCCCACGCTAGGTACAATGTGCTGAATGAAGTTACCACATAAGGCGTTATTCCTCCCATGCCAATCCAGAAAACTTCCTTAGGAACTTCTTCTAGTGCAAATGTCTCCTTGATTGTCCTCTATGAATGGATCGTTATTAAAGCCGAACAAGCTCATTATGTCCAGTGCTTACCAGATCTGACCGGATGCCCTTCAGCATGTCCGGGTCTTCAGAGACATTCTGAACTTTTGACTTTGGGGCTGGTTCGAATACAGCCCTTATGGTGCTTGTAGTCGAAACCCCCTCCGGGTTAGGTTTAATTGTTTCATTTCGCTTCTGTTCTTGCTCCTTCTTGAACTCTGGCCCAGTTGCTTTTATATCCAACAGGCGAATACCGGTAGTTTTAAGCCAGGCCTTTTGAATACTAAGAGGGCGACGGCTCTGTTGCGGGAGTACGGGCCGAGCAGTACGACCAATCGACTGAGTAAAGTGACGGATCGAGCGGGGGGTGAGCTGTTTATGAGCTCGGGGGCAAATGGAGATCGCAGAGGTAAGAGGACGAATGGCTGTTGATCGTAGCATGTTTGCGAGGTTAAAGCTGGAGCAAGCTACTTGGTACTTGTAGAAAGCGTGGATTATCCACGGGGTACCGTGTGTTGCAAGTGGTTGAGCTTTGTGTTTTGATCATCGGCAGCAAACGCGCATGATGTCATATTTACGAAACGAATGCAGCATACTTGCTGCCACAACTCCTCTTGCTCTGTACTCGAAAGATACTAAGTATATGTATTTAAGTAAGTACTCTTACTCTACATATAATTTGCTAGATTCCAGAGATTTGCTTAAATATCCATTTTATTGCTTCAGTAGAGCAGAGTTGAGCAGGGCAGGGCAGAGACCGGGAGCTTCGATCGTGTTGTAACGTGAGGCGGGGCATTAAGGTTGCCTAATCGGTTAGGTTGCTTAGAGTTAGAAGAAAGTCCGGTAGAAGCCTTGTGCAACCCCGCTACCGGTACTTCGATTTCCCTGTTTGCGCCCCACGTCACCCTCCGGAGCATACCCGCCACCCTACATGAATCCAAGTGTTTGGACATACTCCCCCAGCCTGTGCTGCATCGTCCTTCTTAACCACAGCAATCCCATCGAGTATCAATGGTTCGGCGCCTCTTGATTCTCGCTTCAACACTGTAGCTCCTATCCTAGATTCCCGCCAACGAATTCTGCCCGCTTAGCCGTCGTACACTTGTAGTCTTAGCTTGAAGAAACGAGAACTCGGCTTCGCGACCTTGCGCCAGAACCTATTCAGCCTCTACGACTAAACGAAACGAAACGAAACGAAACGATACCACTGTTAATCACGATTAGCGACCGCAAAAAGCAGCCAACATGTTGGAAGGGCTTGTGAGTGGGCTCCAGAGGTTCTGACTTTGTTGGACTTCAGCTGATAGTTCAACAGATTTCCACGATTATGAACCGGTTCCTGGGGATGTAAGCATCTCTGAGGCCTAAGTTTACGCATTAAGCTTACTGGACCAAGGTATATCAAGAACTTCGACAGCACGCAACTCAATGTCGGAATATGGAGGTACAATCACATACCGCTCTGCAGCTATCTACGTGCGGAGAGCTAAGCATGTGTAGTGGAGATGTACGACTGAAAAACCTGGAGCTGAAGAAGGAGGTCAGTTAGTATTGGGGTTGGGCTGCAGGCATAGTACTCATACTTTTGAAGGCACTTGATCAGATGAAACTTCCCCTAAACGTTTTGGAAGGACACCTCGGGCAACTTACGCTCCAGTGAGTCTCATCGATTTTTTTTCTCTACGCCCGGGCACTGCAGAATCTAACTGCGTCGCTTAGAATTCCATGGAGTAATTTGAAAGGTAGACCGGTCAAGGTCTTAATCGAAGACGTGTTTTTACTTGCAGCTCCCAGATCGGACCAAGAGGTGTGTCAATTCTTGCGCTATTCATAGACCTGTGCGCGGAGTGCTAATCATGTGGCCGCAATCTGTCAACAGTACAACGAGGAGGAAGAAGACCAAAGGCGACAGGCCTTGAAATTGGAAAAGTTACAAAATGCCGAGTTGCTTCAGGAAAAGAGTACCGCCGGCATGTCGCAGGAGGAAGAGCAAAAAAACCAAAGCTTTGTCGCGAGCCTGACAACGAAGGTTGGGCTTTGCGTTCTGCCGCTTGCATATAACACTAATTGACACTAATGTGAATTTTAGATCTTGGACAACCTCCAAATAACCGTGAAGAATATACACATCAGATACGAGGATGCAATAAGCACCGAAGGGCATCCCTTCTCACTAGGGTTCACGCTCGAAGAGTTTTCTGCTATTTCCACCAACGAGCGGTGGGAACCGGACTTCATCCAAGGCCATGTTGAGATATCTCATAAACTTGCGAGGTTGAGTGGGTTGGCAGTCTACTGGAACACTGATTCAGATCATTTTAGCTCCAAATCCCACGATGAGGTTGTACAAACATTCAGACGACTCGCCGTAAAAGAACAAAGTACTACAGAAACCCACCAATTTGTTCTCAAGCCTGTGAATGGTATCGGCCGTATTGAAATGAACAAAACCAGAAACAACGATCGTCCAAGGGTAAAGAGTCAGCTGCTTTTCGATGAGATTGGGTTTGTCCTGGATGAAGACCAATATCGAGATCTTTTGATGATGGTGGACCTATTTCATTTCTGGATTCGCCATCAACAATACAAGAAATACCAACCTAAGGGCGTGACACCAAAGGAGGACCCCCGAGCCTGGTTGAAATTTGCAACCGATGCAGTTTTGAGCCAAATTCACGAACGCAACAGGAAATGGTCATGGGCGTATTTTGCCGAGCGACGGGATGATAGGAAGAGATATATTGAATTATTCAAGAAACAAAAGAGGCAGGAACATTTGACACCCGATGAAACTGGAGATATTCAAAAACTTGAGCACAAGCTGTCTTATGAGGATTTGAGGTTCTATCGGTCGCTGGCAAGAAATCAGCTGCGAAAGGAGCATGCGCTTGTGCCTAAAAAGCCTGAGGAAAAGAAGGCGCAAGGCTGGGGTTCTTACTTGGCTTCATGGGTATCTACTCAGAAGCAGGAAGAAGACGATACGGTCATGACGGACCAGCAACGAAAAGAGTTGTACGAAGCGATTGATTGGGATGAACAAAAGGCTCTTACGGAAGCCATAGATCTACCGAGGGAAACGGTGAAAATGGAGGTCCAAGCTAGTCTGAAAACTGGGAGCTTCACACTCAAGAGAGACCCTCATGGCAGGAACAACCAGATTCTGTCCCTCCTTTTCGACACTTTCAAGGCTCGGCTGTTACAGCGGCCGGATTCGGTGTTTGGAGAACTAAGCCTGGGCGGACTTCGATTATACGATGGTACGACAGAAGGAACACTGTACCCTCAGATAATACGTGTTAAGAATTCCCCTTCGACTGCGGAGGCCGAGGGTAACCGAATCAAAGAACTAGGAGATGAGGGAGAGGAGCTGGAGGATGTGCAAAATGAGACGGATCCCAATAACCCTTTCTTCCGCGCAAGCTTCGAGCAGAATCCTCTCGACGAAAGTGCAGACTCTGCCGTCACTGTAAAGATGAGGAGTATGGAGATTATATATAACCCTAAATTTGTCGAAGAAATATATCGGTTCTTTAAGCCTCCGGAGCGGCATATGGAGAGTATAGGAGCATTGATGGAGTCTGCTAGTGCAACGGTCGAAGGGTTAAGGCAACAAACGAGGGCTGGGCTAGAGTTTGCTTTGGAAGAACACAAGACCGTCAATGCCAAATTAGATCTTCAGGCGCCTCTGATTATTATTCCCGAAAGCTGCACCGAAACGAATACCAATTGCTTAATACTCGATGCAGGCCATGTTGCCATGACAAGCGATTTGGTGAAGAGGGCCGACATCGGGGAGATCCAAGCGAAACAGAACCACAAATACAGCGAAGAGGATTGGAAGCAGTTAGAATCACTGATGTATGACAAATTCAGATTGACACTCGAATCTACACAGGTATGTCTCTTAAGAAATAATGAAAAGAAGCGCAAACTGATTGCACAAGGTTCTTATTGGTCCTTCGATCGAAGAGACTGTTGCGCAGTTGCATCGGGATTCCGACCAGAAGCATTTGCATATTGTCGATCGAATCAATATTGACTTTATCCTGGAAATATCAATCCTGCCGAAAGCTCCAAATCTCACCAAGTTCAAGATGACCGGTCATCTGCCGGTGCTTCAGGCGGCCATGTCAGATAAGAAATACAAAGCCCTGATGAGAATCATCGATGTTGCAATCCCTAACCTCGATGACGATGAACTACCAAAAATCGAAAAACAGCCTACTAAGGAACCCATCAAGAAGGAGCAAGGAACTTATGCTGATTTGAGACGTGCCTCTGCTTTCCCGTTCTCCGCACAAAAGCAGGAATTGCTTCTGGCCGAAGAGACGGACGACGAAGATGGGGACGATAAATTCGAAGAAGCTTCAGACGGCATTACACCAAGTTTCCATCAAAAGAATTTCGAATTCAAGTTTACCGTGGATCGACTACAAGGGTCACTGTTCCGAGCTGATCCAGACGGAGTCAATCCTGACAAAGAGTTGGTGTCTTTGGTTGCCGAACATTTTGAGTTGGAGGTTAACATACGTCCCTACGATCTTTCGGCCGAAGTCGTTCTCAAATCCTTGAACGTTGAAGATCTCGTGGATGAAGATCCATCCCCCGATTTCAAGAGAATCGTCACGTCAGATGGTCTGACAAAGAGCAGTGAAAGCCCACTCTTCTTTGTCAAGTATATTCAGGTGAAAAAGGAGTCTCCAGAATTCATGACGGTTTATGACGCAATTGATAAGCATGTTGATGTTCGAATTTCGACAATAGACGTGGTGGTGACAAGGAAGACGGTCTTGACACTATTGGATTTCATCATAACAACATTTGCAGATCCCGAGACACCAAAGCCTCCCCCACAGAAAGCAACTGAGGGATCCGAAGCACCAGATACCGAAGAGGTACCCCAAGTGCAAGCTTTGGAGCAAGAACAAAAGATCCGTGTCAAGGTCGACCTCGACGCTATTGCCCTCATTCTTAACAATGATGGGATTCGTTTAGCGACTTTCAGTCTTGCTAGTGCAGAGCTGGGAATATTTGTGATGGGAAAAACGATACGCGTTGGAGGTCGTCTTGGGAACTTTTCATTGATTGATGATATCAATGAGGGTGCCGAAGAAGGCTCTCCATTCCGCCAGTTAGTCAGTATTCAAGGAGATGAGCTTGCAGAGTTCCGATATGAGACATTTGATCCGGAAGCGAAAAGCTCTTATCCTGGATACAACTCTTCGATATTCCTAAGGTCAGGGTCAATCAAAGTGAACTTCGTCGAAGAACCTTTCCGGAAGATCATCGACTTTGCTGTAAAGTTTGGACGAATGCAGGCCCTCTTCAATGCAGCCAGACAAGCCGCAATGGATCAAGCCAGTCAAATTCAAGGCAATGCGGATAAAATCCACTTCGATATTGTGGCACGGACGCCTATCATTGTTTTCCCTAGAGTTGGCAGCGAATCGCAAGGCGATCTCATTATAGCATATCTCGGTGAGCTATATGCGCAGAATACTTTTGTACCGCTAGGGGATAGTGAGGGTTCGATTATTGGGAATAAGATATCCGCTGGTATCAGGAAGACAAGGCTTACCAGCGAGTTTCATTATGGCGACCAACTTGAAGAACTGGAGTTATTGGATAAATTGGACATCACTTTTGCCATGACGTATCTGGAACATGTTGAGAATTCTAAGAGACCCGATATTGAGGTAGGCATCGCGATATCAATGCATGTATCATTGCTAAATATCTCCTAGATCAAAGGATCCATGTCGAATCTCAATCTTAAGATGACCCAGAACCAGTACAAATTTTTATTGGAGCTATCGCGGGCCATACCGAGGGTGTTTGCAGTGGACTCTGAAGACCAGGACCAAATTGCAGAGCAACTCCCCAAAGAAACGGCCGAACCTGCAAAATCCGTTGTTGACTACCAGGATGGAGCCTTCGATAGTGGGCAGGTCGTTCATTTGAACCCAGAGCTTGGAACCGGACCTGATACTTGGACTAAACTTGACTTGGTATTCAAAGTGGGTAGCATTGGTATGGAGTTGTATGCTTGCGAGCCTGATCAAGCCATTTCCGACCTCGAAGGGGCTAGTTTATCGAGAGCATCTCTCAACAATACCAATGTGAAGCTTAGGATGATTAGCGATGGCTCTTTGGAATCAGAGATTCTCATTGAGTCCTTTAACATTAGAGATAGCCGCAAGCAAGAGACGAATAAGTTCCGGAAGATTATGTCTTCGACCCACAAGGAAGGATCGCAGTTCATGGCGAGCGTCACGCTTTCTGGGGGCGCAGAACAGAACCTTGTTGCCTTGCTTACAATCGATAGCCCGCGAGTCATCTTTGCGCTCGACTATATCTTCGCATTGAGGGATTTCGTTATGTCTGGGCTACAGTCCGAGGAAGAAACGCTTAGTGAATTCGAGGAAGACACAGAGTCTGACGAGGACTCAAACAAGAGTGACCGGCAGACGAGCCTTGCTACTTCGAAGCAGTCGCAATCTTTATCTGCGCCATCGAAACAAGGCGAGAAGCGAGACCAAGGAATCAATGTGTCATTCCGCGCCAACATTGTGGATGCCCAGGTAATCCTCATTGCCAACCCTGGCATCCATAATTCGGAGGCAATAGTTTTGGGAATAAAGCAGGTGTTGTTATCGCAACAACATGCTCTTACGTTGCAGGTGGAAAAGGTTGGTATGTTTTTGTGCCGCATGGATAAGCCAGATACTACCAGACTACGCATACTGGACGATTTCACTCTAAAGGTTGCTATGGATAGCCGAAACATTGGCCCGAATTGCTCACTCCAAAGTATAAACGTTGACATCGAGCCGCTTGTTCTGCGCGTATCTCTTCGAGATATCTTGCTGGCAGTTCAGATATTCAACAAAGCCAGCGAGATGTCAGGTGTTGGACAAGGGAAGAAGCCTATAGACGAAGAACCAACAAAGATTAAAGACCTTAAGGGCGACGGCTCACTCAAACGTCGAACAGCTAGTGGTCATGGGGTTTCGACTAAGGTGGGTAAATCCAAATCACTCGCCACAGGACGCAGTACCTCATCGCAAAAGAGTACCTCCCGTAGTTCATCTACCATGGTTAAGAGAGAGGAACTCAAAGCCGACATCGAAGGGATGAGAGTCATCTTAATTGGTGATCAACACGAACTTCCGCTGCTGGATTTGAGTGTGAGAAAGTTCACTGCTAGGGTTAAGGATTGGAGTGGAGATGTGAGTAATATGTTAGTAGAGAGGATGACTGAACTATGTTGATAAATTATTAGATGGATGCCGACACAAGTATTGAGACATTTGTCAATATCTACAACTTTTCCAAGAGCGCATGGGAACCGTTGGTGGAACCATGGCAGCTCGGCTTTCACATGGTGAAGACAACACAACCAGAAAAGCTGTCTATCGATTTTTATTCCCGAAAGATGTTGGAGGTCACAATTACTTCTCAGACCATAGCACTTCTCACCAAAGCCGCTCAGTTTATGCAACAAGACGAGGATATGCTGACAAAACCTCGCGGCTCCGAAGCACCATATCGGATTCATAACCAGACGGGATATCCCTTGCACGTTTGGGCTGTCTCAGATGATTCCCCGGAGGGTTCTGCTATGGCAATCAAGTTACAAGACGGAGAAACGGCTCCTTGGAGATTTGAAGAATGGGAGAAGATGCGAGAGAGCCTTGCCCCAGAAGGCGTAAGCGGAATTGTTGGTGTCAAGCTCGAGGATAGTCCGTTCGAAAGCATCAAGGAAATCTCAGTCAATCGGGAGTGCGAGCAGCTTTATACTCTACGGCCAGCGAGGAACGACGTCCTCCACCGCTTACTCTGCGAGGTGCGTCTAGGTGCCGACAATGTCAAATACATCACTTTCCGCTCACCGTTCTTGGTTGAAAACAATACACAAATCCCCGTAGAAATGGGAATTTTAGACCCCCAAGGAACTCATCTCATCAAGGTCTACAAAATTGTACCAGGAGAGAGTCAACCAGCACCCGTAGAGGCAGCGTATCATCAAGCGGTGGTTATTCGTCCGGATGCTGGATTTGGGTACACTTGGTCAAGAGAGCGTCTATTTTGGCGTGACCTTCTTAAGGGACCCACCAAGGGAATTACATGCAAATCTGAGGAAGAAAATGCGCCACCCTTTTACTTCCAGATGCATGCTAAATACCAGAAGAAAAATGCTGGTGCTAGGCAAGTTATCCATGGATACCCAAATTCCTGAAGAAATGCTCTAACGTTATCATAGTTCCTACCCCCACATGAAAGTTCGGTTGTCTGCTCCCGTCGAAGTTCAAAATCTGCTGCCATACGACTTCAAGTTCCGTATCTATGACAAGAACAGCCAAAAAGAATGGACAAATTTTCTTCGAAAGGGTGGGATGAGTCCAGTACACGTTGTAGAGCTCTCGCATCTGCTTCTCATGAGTATTGAGATGCAAGATACTCCGTACAGGGAAAGCGATTTCGCTATCATCAATTCAAACGATGCAGAATTCGACGCGGAGACGATGCTTGTAACCAAGGACAACCAAGGACTGGAACTTAACCTGAAGTTGCATTACTACCAAATACCCGACAGCGGTGGCGCCTTCCGAGTTTCGGTCTACAGTCCTTATATCATTCTGAACAAAACAGGGTTGAATATGATGGTGAAATCAAAGTCGCTTTTGCAGTCGGCCAAAGTGGCCGCAGGGCAAGTCCAGACTGGTTCGACTGCTACGCATAAGGCACACCCGTATATGTTCTCGTATCCGAATCACGAGCAGCAGAGCAGAGCTGTATTCAAAGTGGGCGATTCGAGTTGGAGCAGACCACAGAGTTTTGAGGCTGTTGGAAGTACCAGCGATGTCGTGTTGCCGTCCTCCACAAAGCAAACGGAAATACATATTGGCATCTCTGTCGACGAGGGAAAAGGAAAGTACAAGATGACCAAGGTCGTAACATTGACACCGAGGTTCATTCTTAAGAGTAAGCTTTCGGAGACGGTTCAGGTTAGAGAACCTGGGACTGGATCAAACAACATCATGACACTGGAGCCCGGACAGCTGTTGCCTTTGCATTTCCTTAGGTCAACTCACCATAAGCAGCTGACATTGTTGTTCCCGGGCATCAACAATCGGTGGTCCTCGCCATTCAATATCTCGGATCTAGGGAGTGTGCACGTCAAGATGCATAAGCACAATCAGAGACAAACTTTGATCAGAGTAGATATCCTGGCCGAGAAGTCAACGGTATTCTTGCATTTGAATATGGAAACGAAAAATTGGCCTTTCTCAATGCGGAATGAAAGTACTCAGGAGTTCACGTTCTGGCAGTCGGATCCGAATCATGACGACACGGATGACAGCGGGTCAGACTTCAGACCTATTCAATACAAGCTTCCGCCGAGGAGTATCATGCCGTATGCCTGGGACTACCCTGCCGCTAAAACGAAAGAGCTAGTCCTGTCCGCTGGTCGCCAGCAAAGACATATTCCCTTAACGGAGATTGGGAATCTGTTGCCTATCAAGGTAGAGTCAACTGGCCCCGATGGCCAGCCCCAACGGAAAATCATTGATGTCAACGTCGTCGCGAATGGTCCAACACAGACCTTGGTCTTGTCGAATTACAAACCGTCCAAGAGCATCTACAAAGTCAAGTCCCATACATCCAACACTACTAATGCGTCTACTTCTAGCTTTGAGGTAAAGAACGTCGATAGTGGGGTCACGTTCCAGGCACAGATACGGTTTGCCGGGATTGGTATCTCGCTAATCAATCGACAACTGAAGGAACTTGCATACATCACCTTCCGCGATTTAGAGTTCAAGTACAGCACGTCGTCACTCTATCAAACCTATAGCTTGATCATCAAATGGATCCAGATTGACAATCAACTTTATGGAGGAATTTTCCCTATAATTGTGTACCCTAGCGTGGTGCCCAAGACTGGAAAGGAGATGGATGTTCACCCTTCAATTCATGCCTCTGCGACATTGATTAATGACGATAGTTATGGTGTGACTTACATAAAATACGCAACCTTCTTAATGCAGCAAATGACCATTGAGATTGACGAGGACTTCATCTTTGCCGTATTGGACTTCTCCAAAATACCAGGACTATCTTCTACGGAGCAAGATGACGGTAAACTCTGTGACGACTCGCTTGATATTCCCGAACCCAAGGTTTTGGACGCTGGTCAAGATCTGTATTTCGAACTTCTCAACATTCAGCCTGCGCAGATAGATCTTTCGCTCTTGCGGACCGACGTTGTCAACGTCGAGGACAAGCCATCTTCGAACAACCCACTCATGTTCTTGTTGAATATCCTAACAATGGCGATTGGAAACGTCAATGATGCACCCGTGAAACTCAATGCACTGATGCTCGAGAACGCACGAGTCTCTGTCCCTGTGCTACTCGAACGCCTTCAGACACATTACACTCAGGAAGTTCTCTATCAGGTTCATAAGATTTTGGGATCGGCAGATTTTCTTGGGAACCCAGTGGGTCTGTTTAATAACATTAGTTCTGGAGTTGTGGATATATTCTATGAACCGTATCAAGGATTCATCATGACAGATCGGCCGCAAGAGCTGGGTATTGGCATTGCCAAGGGAGCAACAATGTTCGTCAAAAAGTCTGTTTTTGGTGTCAGTGATAGTTTGTCCAAATTCACTGGAAGTATATCTAAAGGTATGAATACTTTAACTCGATTTCAGCATGTGGCTGGGAACTAAAAACGAAACAGGCCTTGCTGCTGCTACCCTCGACAAGCAATTCCAGGATCGCCGACGAATGTCACGTTCCAGGAATCGGCCTAAGCACGCCTTGTATGGTGTTACTGCTGGTGCAAATTCATTCGTAAGTAGTTTGGCAAGTGGGGTAGGTGGATTGGCAAGAAAACCCCTCGAGGGTGCCGAGCGTGAAGGTGCATGGGGACTTTTCAAGGGTATTGGAAAGGGTGTTGTAGGTTTGGCGACTAAACCAGCGATTGGAGTCTTCGATCTAGCTTCAAGTGAGACATACCTCAAAACGGTCTCTCTGTTACTGAAATTAACTTCTCGCAGACGTCACCGAGGGGATTCGGAATACCACGACCGTATTTGATCTAGACGGACTCGATCGGGTACGACTAACCCGATTCATTGGGCAAGACGGAGTGGTGCGACCATATTCTCAGCGGGAGGCGTTGGGCCAATTTTGGTTGAAGCAGTTGGATAACGGGAAATACTTCAATGAGGAGTACATAGCTCACTTAGAGTTGCCGGAGCAGGATGTCGTAGTTATATTGACTTATACGTATGTCAAACCTACTACTGGCGTCTCGAGTAGTCTGTATAACATAACTAACCACCTTTCAGGAGAATCATGCTTGTCAAGAGTAAGAAGCTGTACTGCGAGTGGGACGTACCACTTAAGGAGCTACAGACAATCAGCATGGAGCGGACAGGCATTGTATTGGTTTTGAGGGGGGGTCGACAGGGACCTTTCATCCCCACCAAGGATGAGAGTTCACGGAAATTCCTGTTCAAGAAGATTCGTTTGGCGGTGGATTCGTTCAACAGCACAGCGGCGGTATCTTAGATGGTGATATGGAGCACACAGACGGGGGTTTATTCTGTTTTTCTTTTGGTTATTTTCATGTATGCGTACAAGCGAAACTGGGCGGGACTTTCATCGATTTCGGTGCAATTTTTATTCCGAGGAAGAATTAGAGTTTTCTTGTTCATTTGTGATTGAGGCTCGGAAGATGCGGGTGGACCGTGCACCCACGTTTGACGGGAATAAGGTATTGCCCAACTCTCCGAGACAGGGGTGATCGACATAAGCAGAGTAAGTAGATTCAGTGAACTTCAACACCATCCAACTTTACCAACACCCGAATATCCAACACCTGAAGTCTTTAGTTGTTAGTTACTGCAGCCGCCGTCGGCCCCCTACATACTATACGTCGCCTCGGCAGACTGAATGCCGTAGCGCCTCGCCCCTGAGTCTTTGATTACCAGCTACAGCTTTACAACTCTACGACCTCTGCAGGAACGATCTCTACTGGAAATCGTCAAGATGAACGGCTACGGAGGGCACCACCCTTCGTTATCGAATGACCATACCGACGCAAATGTAGGTGGAAGTCACTATACCTACCCGATGCGAAATACTTTGGAGGACAATTTCTCGGGCACTACCTACGATGCGAATCCAAGATATAATCCCGTATGGCCTCTGCCTTCCTGACCAGATCAACAACATAATCTCCTCAGTATCAACACAGCAGCAGCTAAAATTTTAGAAATGTGTATAGATGACCAACGGCCATCACCATCACAACCAGAAGCATACTTCTCTCCCCTCAAAACGGTCCTCAGAAAATGATTCTATGTCCCTCCACCTCCTCGTCGAGCAAGCAATCTATGACTCCGCCGATTACGAAATCCTCTCATACGAAGAGGTCGAATCTCTGAAGAAGGAGCACACCACGCTCATGAGCCGTATCGACGCCACGAAGCGAAAGCTGGTGATGGAATCGAAAGTTAGAGACGCGGCGCAATCGCTTTCTCGCCTATCCTCCAAGAAGGTTCGAAGAAGCGCCACCTCGCAGGATATAAATCATGAAACGGATGAGGAATTGATGGCTAGCAATCGTAAGTGTGAAGAACTCTCCCGGGAGCTTCATAGGCTCGAAATCCGCGCCATGGAGATCCAGAGACGACTACTACAGCACTCTACCGGGATTCTCGGCTCAACGCATAGGACAGTCAGCAGTCCGTCGGAGGAGGAATACATGTTTGCAAAGGATCCAGAGGTATTTGATGATAGGAGTTTTTACCGGACGGCAGATAAGTTGGAGGGTTTTGGTGAGGTGCGGAATGGTACGGAGAGAAGGATGGTTGAGGATACGTTTTTGACAGAGAGGTTGGAGGAGTTTAATAGCCAGCTAAATCAATTATTGAGCGAGGCGGGAGGTCCAAATTCACCGGAGCCTCCACGGTTACCTGATGGACAGGGACGTGGTGTTGACGAACAACTTGCGCTATTGGATCACAATATTCAATTCCTCCGACAATACCCCCCGTCTGCGCCACAGGATCCCAACGTAATTCGCGCGGCGCAGGAGTTGGAGCGTACAGATGTCATACTGACGACGCTGTGGGATATGATTGCTACGTATGACGAAGAGGTTAGAGCGCAGAAAATGAATCAAAGACAGGCCGATTACAACCCAGATTACCCAGGCAGCGATTTCGAACAGGAGCTTCCAGAGTTTACGATCTCCGCGTTTTCGTCAAAGGTGCAGAGCATGTTGAATAGGGTTATAACACTCCGAAGTGAGCGGGATATGCTTCGGGAGCGCGCAAGTCAGCAGGAGAGAGGGGTCGAGGAGGATATGGCGATGATGCAGGAGGATCTAAGGAATGTAGAGAACCAGGTCGGACAGCTTTCTAGTCTATTGGAGCAGCGGGAAACCGATCTTGCTACAACAAATGGAAAGATGCAAGGGCTTGTGGGGGAATTGAATATGAGAAGCGCAGAGTTGGAGGAATCACGTGTTGCGTTGGGCCAGAAGAGTGAGGAGCTAATGAATGTTATGTATCAGTTGGACCTCGAGCGTGCGAAGGATCAGCAGCGAGCCGACGAAGATTTGCAACAAGATCAATCCACAGTGGAAGCAGAAAGAGAGGCTAGAGCTGATCTTGAGCGGGAGCTGGAAGAGTTGGATAAGAAACTTGCCGACAGGGAGAAGGCGTTGATGGATTTGGAGACGAAATACCAAGACATGAAGGAAGATAGAGATGTCACCAAGGCCGAGCTCGAAGCCATCGTAGAGGAGGCCGACGGCAGGTTGAAGTTCCTCGAAGATGAAATCGCGACTCTGAAAGAGGCTCGGAAGACCTCGGAAGAGGCACAAAAAATCTCTACCGAGCAGGAAAAACTACTTCGCCAACAACTCGATGAGAGAGATCAAGAGATTCAAAGAATGGACCAGGAGATCCAAGAACTATCCGCCAAAGTCGCCGAACTGTCAACAGAGGTTGTCATGGCAAAGGCAGAGCTCGACTTGGCATATGGCTCGAAGTCGGAGCGCGCAGCTGCTACCGCCGAAGCCAGAGCTGCTGCACAAGCTCTCGAACGCGCCAACAAGCAGCCGCAAACCATCGACCCAGGCCTTCTCACTGAGATCGAAACTCTGGAGAAGAGGAACGGCGAGCTTATCGATGAGATTGTGATGCTGAAGAACGAGCGTGCCGAAGGGGCCAATAACGAACATCTTCAGAAACGATGCAAGATGCTGCAGAAAGAGCTGGACGATATGTTGAAGGACTTTGAAAACCTTACTAAGCAGAGTATTGAAGCGGAGCAGGAGAGGTCGAAGCTGGAGCAGTTGTGTGATATGATGAAGGAGAAGTTGGAACATATGGAGACGGCGTTGGCAGAGGAGAAGATTCGGTTTCTGGGTGCGCCGCGGCCTAGTACTGGGGATACCAGGAGTCCTGCTGGACGAGTCGGCGGAGACAGTACTACCATCAATGTGCTGAAGCAAGAGTTTAAGAAGATGATGAGGGATATGAGAGCGGATCAGGCAAGGGCGTTGAGGGTAATTTTATCCCCTGACAGCGGATTTCTTTGGAGTAGTACTAACTTTCGAATAGGCTGAGCAAGAAGAACGAAGGAAACTGGAGAGTACGATACGGAATATGAAGAAAGAGCAGTTGGCGAGACGGATGACGCAGTCATCATCGGCATCGTAGCTTTTGGTTTGATAGGACGATATTGTCTACTGGCTTTCCTCATCTTTTTGTCATTTGTATGATAATTTTGGAGTATGGGTTTGTTTTGCTCTTGCTCTTGCTCTTGCTCTTGCTCTTGCTTTTGCTTTTGCTTTTGCTTTTGCTTTCTTTCCATGTTTACTGCCTTGATATCATCGTTTGCAATTTTTGTTTGCTGCTTCATATCATCATATACTAGCTTGGGGAACGAATGGGACGAGTAAATGAGTAGCTATGTACAATTGACACTCTTACACTTACATTGTTGGAGTCGTCGAGACCATCAGTACCTTGATGGAAAGGTCCGACCTGGGGAGTTCCTAGAATACAGTGCACTCAAACATGGCACCAACGACCAACAGCAAAACAAGCTTTCTTTAGTCACAACACCCTTCTTCAACGCTACGTCTTCAAAATCGGGCGACCTAGCTGTCAATGAAAAACACAGAAGTAAAAGTATTTTTGCCAAAAATTCCCTAACCAGCCGAAGCAGATCAGGAGCGGTCAATGGTCAATAGTTTCAATCAGCAAAAAAGAAGGCTCAGACGAATCCTTACAGCTGCTCTTATTTCCCATGCGCTTGGATGGAGATCAGAAGAAGAGATGGGGTGAGAGGGGGAACCTAGGGGGATTGGCATTTCCGCAGTGAGTCACTCGACGTCGGCTAAATTTCTGAGAGCCCAATATTCGAAGTCAAAAGCAGTGAGAATTTTGCGCAAAAGATTAGTTATTTGGTGTAAGGCAAGATAACGCACATGGATTTTAGCCGATGACAGCTCAGACTGAGGGCATAGCAAAGTTGCCGACGAGTGACGCGCGATGCGAAATTGTCGAATTGTTCCACTAGGATTCGACCCATCCGAAAGTGAGAGCGTCCTCAGTTTATCCCCCCTGTGTGGTGCCTCAGGACATCATGTCCTGACGTTGTAACGTGATTGAGAAATGATATTGTAGAGACCGAAGTTGGAATGGACCTCTCCCTAGGTCAGGAATGAGGGTTCCCACAAGCCCTTGAATCCCTCGAATCTCCTCACATCCTATTCTCGTATCCACCGTGAAGGCAGGAAACAGCAAATTCCCCCCTTCAGCGTTATTGTTCTTGTAAGCCAAATCCCTTCGTTACAGACTGTCTATGACAAAATACTCTCCATATATACCCGAGAAATTCTCGCGGCCTTGCTGATGTAGCGATTCATCTGGGTCATGGATGGGCACCATATAGCTCAGTTCAGCCCAGAAATCTTCGTTCATTGATTAGGGGAACCTTTTGGCTGCTCGACCTGTTGCTCGGCGGTATAGAATCCGTTTACTAACCATTCCAGTTCGGTCCGTAGTGACAATACAGGACCGTGCCAGATTCAAATAAACAAACGCAGCAGCACTGATGCAGCGGCATACTCAGGTATATATTTCGATCTCACCCTCTTTTATATCGATCTCGTCTTTCCTTCCCAACAAAATCCACCTTGCGGAGCATTAAACTATTTATCAATATTGCACCTGGGTATCGCTAACAGCGGAATTAGAACATTGTCTCAAATACCGACGGCCTAGAGCGCCCCAATATGGCTTTCCATCAAACCATTAGCGGGGAGCTCCTGGCGTCTCCCGACTTCCGCGATGGCGGTAGTCGTACCGTTCGTCGCGCAGTCAGCAACCTCGAGGCCATGTATACTCCCATGGCGCGTACGCTCCGCCAGACTGAGAGCGATCTTGGTCAGTCCACGGCTAGGTCTATGTCCAGCCCAAGCAGCTCCCCAATGTTTGGTCTGAACAATCGTGGCAGCAGCATTCAAGGCGCTAGCTCACTCTTTGATGATTTGAATGGTCTGGAGCGCGCTGCTATTCAAGGTCTAGGGCTGCAGACGGATTTTGAAAATTGTCGTCGCCCGGTCTTTAACAGTCATAGTGCCCCAGGCAATGACCTGCGTGCTTCATTTGTTGCTCAGGATAATAACAACATGCGGAGGATGCCACTTACTCGCAGGGCTACCGATATCGGTCCCAACCATGCAGACATATACGAAGGAGCTGACGTTGACGGTGGCATTTCCCTCCATGAGGAGGAAGAGGATGCTTGTGATGGTTAGTTGGAGCAAGACTCGGTTATGGAACAAACGTATTAACTCCTCGCTAGGAGTTCCTGATGATGACATGAATATTGCTCTGGACTTTAAAAAGCTTTGTTTCGGCAAGGACAAGCACGGCCTAAATACTTTCCAAGAACCCCATCACAATACCATCGGAGGCCCTTTCACCCTTGTGGCTGCCCCTCCACCGTTCATCTGGAATCCCAGTTGTGAAAACCGCCAATTCCATCAGAACTTCAGCAATGTTAATAGTGAGCTTAACCAGAAAGGACTCAAAGAACTCCCCCAGAACGATTTAAACGTCGCCAAAGTGTTTGCTGGCCATGGACTTGGTGTTAGTCAGCTGAACCCTCTCGGACACTCCACTGGGCACGGTTTTGGTATTTCTTCGCTTTCAAATTCTCTTAACCAAGCTCGCAACTATAGAGGCCACCACAGCGTCGGTAGTGGTTCTGGAAGGTGCCCGTACGCCAATACTCCTGGCGCCTTTGGAAGTCCATCTGCTGAAGTCTATGGCGTCTTCCCTAAGTATCACACTGCATTACCCCGAGAAAATGCTATCAACCGGCCACAACTTCTTTCGACTACCCAGATCCAACCCCCTGAGGAAAAAACTACCAGCGGTGTTAATGACCGCACGAAAAGGGCCCCCGAATGTGGACTTGAGGCTTTTGAGCTTGCGGTGGAAGAGAACTGGCACGTTATGATGCATCCTATCAATCCAATTATCACCAAATTCAACGAGAATGTGTGATAGTCCCAATAATTTTGGTTGCATACATCTGACCACGTCTAGACCCGCTTCTATGTCATCAAATCGACTGGAGAGCTTGATATTTACAGCTCGATGAAATGGGGTATCTGGACCTCAACTGATCTTGGAAACAAACGCCTCGATAAAGGGTTTAGAAGCCATTACGGCTTAGGGCCAGTTCTCCTGTTTTTCTCCGTCAATTCCAGGTATGTACAAATGATTGGTGTGTTTTCGAGAACCAAAAACTGATAATGCCCAGCGGCAAATTCTGTGGTGTTGCCGAGATGACGAGCGCGGTCGACTTTAAGGCAAAAGCTGGGGTATGGAGTGAACGGCGCTGGAGGGGCCACTTCGATGTCAAGTGGTTATACGTCAAGGACATCCCAATGTCTCATCTCCGTCACATCCAGGTCTCGTAAGTCTTCGGGCTATTATCATATAATAATAGATTGCATACTTTTGCATACTAAGTGGCCTAGGAATAATGAAGGAAGGAATATCTCAATCAGCAGAGATACCCAAGAATTGCTTCCCAATGTAAGCCCC
>Ga0307512_10002754_pt1 | contig 21475 bp, 28 predicted proteins | sample 14_EM_MG_FD_200267 | JGI IMG/M metagenome (GOLD analysis project Ga0307512, IMG submission 200267) | Populus trichocarpa ectomycorrhiza microbial communities from riparian zone in the Pacific Northwest, United States - 14_EM | ecosystem: Host-associated > Plants > Roots > Unclassified | place...
CACAGGGGCCATTTATCGAGCCGTCAATGTGCATACCAAACCGCAACAGGTCGTTGCTCTGAAGCTACAACGAACGGACGAGTCTTGTCCAACCAACCGATATGAACGGTTCTTTTACCCAATCTTACAAGGCGGTCTCGGGATGCCGACGTTGTGGGCGTCAGGCGTAGATGGGTCGTGGGACTACCTCGCGTTGGACCTATTGGGCTCGAGCCTGCATTCGCTATTTTGGAAATCTAACAAGAGCACGATGGATCTGAGGAGCGTGTTATGCATCGGGATGCAAGTCGTGAGTCTACCGCTCGCATACGTGTCGCGTTTTTCTTGGAGCTGAAGAATAGATCTTGCCTTCTACTCGGCTGGATAGTTGGCGAGATTAGAATTCATGCACGGACGGGGGATCCTCCATCGCGATATCCAACTGGGAAACTGCGTCATCGGAGTACCGCCAAACGAACAGACTATCTACATGATCGACTTTGGATTTTCGAAACAGTACATCGACCCGAGGACGAATCGGCATATACCAGACAGTAAAGTGAAGAGGGACTTTATTGGGAACTACTGGTTTAGTTCTGTCGGCGTGCATTGCCGAGGAAAAGGTGAATTCTAATATTGCCGATTTATCCACGTCGAGTACTGACAGGAATCGACCAGTTCCATCGCGCAGAGACGACCTGGAAGCACTTGCATTGATGCTCATCCACCTGCTCACCCCTAACGGCTTATCGTGGACAAGGAATGGCGTACCAAAGGATAACGTCCAGCACGACCGCCTCAAACGAATGAAATTGATGGCACGACCGGAAGATATTTGCCGAGGGATGCCGGACGAATTCGAAGAGTTCCTGAGATACTGCAGGAAACTCAAGTTCGCAGAAACACCGGACTACGGCCACTGGATTGACGAGTTCCGAGGAGTGGCCAAGTCGCACGGGTTCCCGGAGAGCGATGCGTTTGTGTGGCCACCGCTCCCTCTACCGGTAGGTCCTTTGACGTCGAGTACGCCGGACCGGTTTACTGACACCTTGATGATTTCTGAAGCCAAAAGCACATGCGGTGGCGCCTTCTCCTAGGAAGGAGCCTGCCAACAAAGGAGCAGAGATCGCGAAGGTTCTTGACGATCTGGGTCGATTACGACTGGAGGAGACGCCTCAGGTTCTGGGCGACCGAAAACAGATTGCCAATGCGGTACAACAAGCACGAGAGGCAGTCAACAAACCATCGTCAGACGATGTGATCATCGTTAGCAGCAGCGACGAGGACGATTCAACGAGGCCTGTTCCGAAAGCGAGAAGGATATACCTTTTACGGACGAAGGTCTCTACTGCCACTGATAATGCCACGCTGTCGAAGCTGCTGTTGGAATTCGTGGAGGTACTGGAGAAGACTTACTCGAAAAGTCTTACGGTGGAAGGGTTCGCTTTTCTGGACACGTTGTACAAACAGCTTGCGGATCCGTCGGTGTTCGTGCAACCGATGCGGACGTCGAAACGGAGTGGCGGTTCGGTCAATGACACGCAAGAATCGGATGCGCTGGCGAAAGGGAAAGCGAGGCGAGGAAGGCTGGTGACGCTGAAAGCAGACTTGGGGAAGGCCGGGACGAATAGGGCACTAGCTGGACTGGTGAAAGCGTTTGGAACCGAGATCGATTCGAGCAAGGGGAAGACGCTACCGAAAACGGCGTTCGAGTTTTTGCATGCGCTGGGCACGAGACTGGAGGAAATCAAGTAGAAGGAAGAAGATTTTAGAGATGTATTCAATCGTCATGTATGATTGCTGTAAGTACACACATATCTAGCGGGTCGGGCACAAAACCGGGGATACATCATGCCAGGTCGGTTTACTTAAAAATGATGTGGTATCGCCGGCTTAACTATGATAAACGTCTGGTTTTTGGCTGGTGGCGGTGATCCTGCCATAAGCGATTGAAGAGCACCGTATCATATGCCGTGATTACCCCAGCCATCGGAACTCAATACATCTCGTCCCAGCTCGGATGCAGTCGTGGGGTTCGAGCTGAGTGCACTCGGCTGTTGTGTCCCGCCAGAGGGGAACAAGACAGCACAACGGGAGAAATTTACACTACACCGCTCATACGTTTGCCACCCTGGGAGAGTGTTGGAAGAAGACGAAGAAAAACAAACAAGCAAAACAAAAAAAAATAATCGGAAATAGGTAGATGCCGATTTGTTGTTGGGGAACGGACACGTGTAGGGCAGCCGGACTTGGCTCAAAAGTGGAGGGAGGTGTCAGTCCCCTCCTTCTTCCCCGTCCTCTACCCTCTCCCATAACGACAGAGGCAAGAGTCGCCTTCTCCCTTCCTTCCTCCCTCCCTCCCTTCCTCTCCTTCTCTCCCCTGATTCCTAGACAGCAGCCATGGCGCACGACTCCGTCGACCGTATTTTCGTAGACCAGGAACCGGTCATCATTCCAGACCTCACAATCAAAGATCTTTTGGGTGCAATCCCGTACGCCGACGTGTCATCTCTGTTCAACAACACGTCCATCTCATTACTTTCTCTTCAGGGCCCACTGTTTCAAGCGAAATGGATGGCGATCCTCCCTCTACGTGTTAGTCTATTTTTCTTTTATTTCCTGTCACGTGAAAGTTGAACGCATGTGCCCCCAGCGTCGCGGATTTCGTTGCCTTGGCTGCTATCTACAAGACCACTGCTTTTCTCGATGCCCGTATCCACCCTGAAGTTATTCAACTCCCATCCCCGATCCTCTACGGCGCCGCCAAGTTTGCGCTTTGGTCTGTATATACCTTCTGGACTGGTCTCGTCGCCACCGGTCTTTGGGTCATTGCCCACGAATGTGGTCACCAGGCCTACTCCGAGTCCAAGTTCGTTAACAACGCCGTCGGTTGGATCCTCCACTCCGGGTATGTATCTCCACCGGTCTTTTTCGCCCCATCAGCTTGCATTAATTATCCGTCAGTCTCGGAGTTCCATTCCACTCCTGGCGTATTACGCATGGCAAACACCACGCTTCCACCGGTCATTTGACTCAGGATCAAGTCTTCGTTCCCAAGACTCGCTCTTACCTCCGTCTCCCTCCCTTGGATCCTGCCCACGAGGATCCCCAGGGTGCTTCGATCAGCCAGAAGGTCATGAATGAGCTCTGGGACGCTCTCGGTGACTCCCCCATTGGTGCTTGTCTCGGATCTGCGAGTTATTTGGTGTGTTCATTTACCTGCTGATCCGATTGAGCGGATCTGACAGCTCCCATCAGTTGATTGGTTGGCCTGCTTACTTGGGTTTCAACTCTTCTGGTCAAAAGCGTTACCCCTCTGGCTCCAATCGTAAGTAACGTCATCTTTTTCATCATTTCATCCATTAATTCGATATCCTAGACTTCAACCCCAGTGCCTCCATGTTCTCTCCCAACCAATGGGGTCAGATCATCATTTCGGATATCGGCGTCGTCCTCTGGGCTGCTGCTTTGTACTACTCGATCGGCAGGTTTGGTTTCTTCGAGGTCTTCCGCACCTACCTCGTTCCTTATCTCTGGTATGTAACATCGATCCAGCCCTTCTCGAGATTGCTCACCAATGTTTTCTCAGGGTCAACCACTGGCTCGTGTTGATCACTTTCTTGCAACACACCGACCCCCTCCTCCCTCATTATCGTCCAGGAGAGTTCACTTTCCCCCGCGGTGCCTTGGCCACCTATGACCGTAATCTCCTTGGTGACCTTGGATCTCTCATGGCCTGGATCGCTGCCACCTGCACCCACGGTATCTCTGAGACTCACGTGGCCCACCATGTCCACAGCAAGATCCCTCATTACCATGCCTGGGAAGCCACCGATGCTTTGAGGACTCGTCTCGCTCGTGCTGGTATCAAGCTGCAGGGGCGTAACTCTGGGTGGGCCGAGGTTTACCGTGTCTACAGGCAATGCAAGGTATTTCGCTTTTTCCTGTTTTACCCATTCCCCCCACGTTGACACTGTCCGAATAGTTCGTCGAGGATAAGGGTGACATCGTTTTCTACAAGAACGCATACGGTCTCTCTGCCGCCAGGCCACTGATCATCGACGCCAATGCCACCGACTCTGGTATAGATGTCCATGAGAAGGAGAACTAAATTTCTCTTCTCAAAAGTACACTTTCGACACGCTGGTGTTATAGGCGGGTATATTTAGAGATAGACGGTTCTGCGTTCGAAACGGGAATCACGGATTGAAGAAATCGCATAATAACGAGGAACATAATCTCAATAATGAAAATCAATGACAGTCCTTTTCTTGGTTGTGACCCCACCCGTAAGGTGTTCCGATTCAAACCACTTGATCCACTTGAGATATACGGTATCTTGACCATTCAACCTTTTCCTTAACTTCCTCCACGAAGACCTTGAGACGATGTCCTCCAGGTCGTTTGAGAGCTTAGTGAGCTCTAAGGACTCGACTGAGGACTGTTTAAAGGTATGTTTACGAAAATTACTGATCGCCTTTTTGCTATATCTTACTGACGACCGAGCGTAGAACTACGACATTGTGAAGCTACTTGGAGGCAGGATTTCCCCGGACGTTTATCTTGCTACCTGCAAAAGGGGACGTTTGAAACGCAGAACCGTGGTCCTGAAGAAGGTACGGTATCTCATAAACCTCTGCTCACGCTGGCGTCAATCCCGTTTACGCTACGGCCAGGTCATCGCAACCGAGGACGTTCTTGGTTCCGTCGCGGTACACCAGTCCTTATGTCACCCGACCATCTTGACCCTGTTCTCTACCTTTCCCGTTGTCGATTCGGACTATGAAGCTGACCGACAATCACAATCACAACCACAATCTGGAACTTCTACAATTGTCATGATGAGGTACATCGTCTTGGAGTATGGCGGCCCACTTGGCACATTATCCGATCACCTCCCTCGTTTGAATCTGGCGTCACCCTCACCTCTAGAGGAGGGCAAGGTTCGGGGGGTGGTCAAGTCCCTCGCGGACGCGTTGACATATCTTGAAAAGGAGAACGTCGTCCACAGGAATCTCGTTCCAGGCAGTATCTATGTCACGGAGGATTTCAGAGTGGTGAGCGTGAATCTGTAGATCTTTCCGTGAGTTGGCGATGGAATCTAAGCGGGTGACTGCAGAAACTTGGAGGATTTGACTATGCGGTCGAGATCCCTGCGGATGATGACAATGGCAGGGCGGGTATGCCGCCACCCGTTCCTAACACTGAAGTGGATGTCCTTCAGCATCACTTAGCCCCGTACGTTTCCTACGCTATCGCTACCATTCTTCGCGACTCTGATTTCCTCATGCTTTGAAAGAGAAATAAAGGCAAGACTGTATTACGACTGTTCTTCAGATCTCTGGTCTCTCGGTACCTTGATCCTTTGGATGTTAGATCCTTCTAGGGTGCGTTTGCCCTGAACGCTCCCCTTTCCTTCTGGTCCAGCTAACGAAGGCCATTCTCCAGAGTTCAACGTCAAAATTAGATTCGATCCGAGCTGAGGGTGAACTAGGGGTCCTAGTTTCTCAGCTTATGGAAAAGGTAAGTCCAGGAGAGTTGGTCGGGTCGAGTCTGATTTAGCTGAAACTTATTGTGACGTAGACCCCTGAGAGGCGAATCAAAGCATGGAATATATCCCACCATCCTTTCTTGGACCCTCGGCTTCCCGTTCAGAATCTCGATCCGAGCCCCTGTGCCAGGGAGCGACAGAACGAAGTGATACGACCGGCCGTGCGGAAGATACACGATTTTGATCGAGGAAACCAGGAGATAGCGCCCCCACGAAAGCCGTTTGGAGACTTGACGAATCCTCGACGTCCTTTACGTGACCTCAGGGGAGACAGTCGACGTGCAAGTTATCAAGACTGTTCTCGTGATGTTGTTTTTGCTGCTGGACCGTCGACATCGATCCCACCTCTCGTTCGAGCCGGCCAGACGAATAGAAGGGTGGTTTCCGATCCTGTATACGGTACGAAGGAACGGAGGAAATTCTTGGACCCCATCGAGGAAGTGGAGAATGAACCCGAAACCGAAGAAAGACCAACCCCTGGGGTGAGGATTCGACTCAAGTCAAAATCTGTGGCTGCCATTATCCCGCCGTTCCTACAAGCCCGTGGCCATACTCCGACAACCGGGGGTAGTGACTCCCACAACCAGGTCGAGGATTCCTCACGGGAGAGCTCCGTTAGTAACCTCGAGGTGCTAGCAAGGGGAGAGATAGTCGAGGACATGGGTGATGGTATGAACACGGAGGAACTACTCCGGGACTTCGAAGAGGCTTTCCACGACCCTCCTGTCTCCTTGATTCTGAGGCAGGGAGCCTCCAATGAACCCACCCGCCGAATCAAGAGCATTCTAGACACTGTTGTTCCGGAATCGCACTCCACCCCGGTAGCGGTCAGGCTCAATACTATTCCGAGGCGCATCTCGTCACCCCCTCCCACAAATCTCCCACCTTCGGAGCCACCTTGCCATCCGTTCGACGACCCACTTTCCAAGGGAATTGGCATCCCGCGCCCCAAACCATTCAACACCTCCTTCCTTCCCCCCCAGACTCATAAAGTCGCTCGCGGTCAGCTCGTAGTTCTACCTTCGAAGACGCTACTCGTGGACTTCAGGGAGGGAGAGAGGAGACAAGGAAGACAAGGGGTAGAAGTCCTCACCATCAGCCCCAGCGGGGAAGAGGTACGGATCCTTCCACACATTCTTGCAACAATTCGTAGTTCATCGCCCATTTAGATTGGTGTGTTCAGCGCTCCACACATGAGTACCCCTTGTTGCCTCGTTGAGCCATCCGCCACGTACAGGCTTGGTGACCTTCCCAAGACGTATTGGAAACTGTATGCGGCCGCCGGGAAGCTCGTAGAGCAGACCAAACAGCATATTCCGAGGGTAAGTGCGCTAGGTTCGCTCAAAGTGTCGACGTTCAGGCTGAACATCCTATTCCTTTAGCTGGTATTGTATGGGTCGGATTCCAAGTTTATCTTGATGACAAACTTCCCAGAAGCAGACATAGAGGCCGTGTTTTATTCCTCGGAGGGTTATTCCGGGGTTCAACGAAGCGAAGGAGGGGAATTATCCGGGAAGAAGAATGGTAGTTTCCCCCTCCGTGGAGTTGCTATGAGGATCAAGATCGTGCAGAGCCGACAGTTGGTCGAGATATCTCGTCAGGTCCTTGCCCCTGGCAGAGGTCGCGATTGCATTACGAAGCCGAGTTCGCAGGAGTCGCCCCTGCGAGAGAAAGAAGGAGAATGGAAGAAGGTTATTCTCGTTGTTCCTGGTGGAAGCGTCGACGCCATCGATCGGACTTCCCTCGACGAGTACGAAAGGAACGGGTTAGAGAGGACGGAAGTCTTCCTCACAGTCTGCAGGGCTGTCGAAAGTGGCCTCGTCGATGCTGGGGAGCTCCCCAACGGCGAGATATCTCGCATTTCGAATTCGTCATCCATCCCAGTCTGCAAGACAGTGGACCAATACGACAACACCATACCAAGAGAATCAAAGATCATCGACCTTGCACAGAAGCTTGGGCGTCCGCAACACTCAGTGGCCCCTACTCCCTCCACGCCTTCAGTGGGGTGGAATAAGGAGCCTCACGTGTTTCCCTTTGAACCGTCATCCCTGATCCAGCAACCCGGCGGCTTCGAAACGAGGTTCATACCTTCCGTCGGGTGGTGTGTTCGGTACACCGGTCCGTCCGGTGGCGCAGGGAGATATAGGATGATGTTCTTCGATGGGAAGACTTTGGAAGTGGACGTTGACGAGGAGTGCGTGGAGCTGATGGATAGCGTCCGGGATGAGATTGTGAGGTTGGTCCACAGGTCCCAACAGGATACTCCTGAATCATGGTTTATCTGACCGTCTCCATTTATACAGGTACAAAATCAGGGAATGCAGTGCGAAGAGGGACGTGATGGAAAAGATGCGTGCTTTCAAAGAGTTCGTGTCGATGTTCGACGATGGCAGTGAGGCAGAATAATCGCATTTACATAAGTACACAGGGGTATTACTATACATCCCTTATCGATTATCGGTGATCGTCGGTGATATTGTGTAGTCTGCTTGAGGAGGCTTATAAGTACCCCTCAAGAACCTGGGGACTAGATCGACCAGCTTCCAATTGTCCCATCATGTTCGTTTCCCTCTACTATGAGCCTTCCGAAGACGGATCGAATTCTTCTCGAATAAAGAGCGAGCTGGAGGATGACATGATGAACGAGATCGCAAACCACACATGGCAGTTCCCCTCTCTCGAAGTAGCGCGTATGCTTTCGCCCATGAAATCGAGACCGGATGTCGAAACCGTCGGGGAATTGCTCTCAGTACGACTGCGTGGTGGATGGGCTAGACTTCGAACACTCTCTCGACGACGTCGTCACACGACTCAAGAACGATGGCAATCCTACCTCGCAATTATTGGATCATCACGGTTTGTCCGTATTCCTCACTAGATGTGTAGAGGCGTGTCACGATGCCCTCGACAGGCAGAGATACGCTCCCCCCCCCGTCGGGACCGATGGTATAAACGTTTCCGATTCACTCCCAGAAATACCCTGGTGATATCCTCAGGGGAATCTGTTCCCCTCCAGCCAAACATCATAGCCGGACAGGGGATATCAGCGCTTGGAGACGAATCTATGTACTGGGATCTACTAGAGGACGAATCTGCCGACAAAACCGTGCTACTTGTGGAAACTGGGGAGCCGTGGAAAGAGGCTATCTCCCAAGCGTCTTAATAATAGCGCACGTCGTTTATCATTCCACGCGAGTCAAATACGGTCGTTCGCTCCTGTCTTGGAGCTCAATCTGGATAGCAAAGCGTTGCGATTCCTGATCTTCCATCATGGTGGGCTCACTGCGTCTGAGCCGTGCAATATTGCCGAACTTGGGAGGCTAAAGGAGGCTGTACGCACCTTCCTTGCATTGGCATCTTGGAATACACCAGTCGGCGCGGGGTTTGGCATTCCTTCCTGCACCAACACCGGGTACGCCGCACTTCCTGCCGACCACTTGGGGAACAACTGTACGCTAGCCGCGGTAGATGGTGTGCTTTCACGGTCTCTTCGCATCCGTAGCAGAATGACACGTATCTCGTCTTTATCCTTTACAAAATTCCCCTACGGAGGGTGGTGTAAGCGCGCGGCCTCCCGGTCCGCCGATCACTCGGACTCGAGTAGAATACTCGGTATTCTACTCTCCCTATGTATCTCTCGTTTACTCGGACCATATGATATCATCATAGTATCTAGTATAAGTACAGGGACTATGTACTAGATACCCTAGGATCGAATAGAGTTCGATACCCTCTCTCTTGTCTCGAGTCCCCCCAACTCTCGTGTTTGACGAACGTTTCGCGACGTGCATCGACTTCCCGGCCACAACCGAGAAGCCCGATCACGTCCAAAAACCCGTCAACTCACAGGTGGGTCCATCAACGTCATGCATCCGTGCTAATTTCTTCATAGACGATCCAGCTATAAACTTTCCCGGGGTACAGTACTAAAAAGTCGACTACGTTCAGCCAAAGGAATTTTTTCGTTAAAAAAGTGATCCGGTTCTCTCAGGTGTGGCTGGCCCGATAGTTGTGAAATCAAGCTGGCAGGAGATTGGTCGTGGGGGTAATGAGGCGGCGATGTACCGCGCGTCCAGTGGTCGGTCTGGTACTGTCCCACATGTATTCATACGAGGGGATGGGCCAGCACCGCGAGGTCATCTCAAACATCTTATTCCCTCCCCGTCAAGAGGATTCTACGAAACGCCATTGGCCGATTTTTAGCAGTAGCCCACCCAGCAAACCAGATCTCAGGACGCTTTGGTTCACGGTCTTCAGCGTTGAAGGACAGTCTCTCGTGCAAGCAAAGTGTCCTCGGCAACTGTCCCGCACGTGGGTCCACTTTCTGCTGGGTGTCTGCAACTGCATTTTGATACGTCTTCCGGCTGATACGGGCGTCCTGCAGGGTGGTTATCGATATACCTGTCTGGATACCTACACCGGGACCCCAGTATCGGGAACTTTCTCATGACAACGAAACCTGTGAAAAGGGAGGCATTCAAGGTGCCCAAGAGGTTTTTGGAGCATGTATCCTCGATAAAGGACAAGAAATTTGTGGGTGAGATCCAAGCACTCTGTGAGCGAGTCGAGCAGTTAGTGGTGGAGCTGGGTATCTCTGACGAGTGCACCGGGTTCGTTACCGATGGAGACCTGGCGATATCTTGGAAAGATTGCTTCTCTAAAGAGAATCAAGAGACCAGGTCGGTGAGTTGCCCCCAGTTGTTCTCTCTAAGATCGTGCCCAACGAAGCTTGTAGGGTACCTACGAATTCATGTCCCGGGCCCTCATATATGCGGCCGCCGAGGAAGGTGCATACCTACATTTCCCTATGGACGACTTGGAGTCCTGCTTCTGGGTTGTACTTTGGAGCGTACTTTTCAACAAGGATCGTGAAGAGCTGCTGTTGGCCAGGGAGCGCGACATCAGGGAAGCACTTGCAGAGGGGAGCAGAGATCGTGCTGCAGGGAGGTTGGGCTTTCTCAAGACCAAGAGTAGCGTCATGCAACCCTTCCGGCCGGTCCTCATGGCATGGTGGTACAAAATACAGGACAAGGGCCCGGGGTTGGCGCAAGTCAAACGGTGTGCGCCAGCGGATGCAGGCGAAGAGTACTATCTACCACACTTCCATCGCTCTGCACTTCAAGGCGTCGTGGACATCTGCTTACATCCCTTACATTGGGCCCATGTGATTATACAAGACCTTGTTCGCTAGCTGTAAAACAAAACAGAGAGACGAAAGGTTTCGGATAATTCCCGAGCGGGGTTACAGATACTTTTGGAGAATCTAGCCGTGTGATAAAGACGTGTGGGGATCGGGGTAGTAAAAGATAAGTACAGTGAAATGTATAATTTGGAATTAGGATTAGCTTGCGGAAACCGTAGCCCTGAGACACCGATGACCAACGCTGCCATCCCTGTTTAGTCGTCGCCGATCTTAGGAGCGAGGTAGTAGTGGATCTTCCCTTGGGTAAACTGGTATGCGACCTGTGGGGGTGAGAATGAGTGAAGGTGAGAGAACGGGGAGAGGGGATGTCGACTTACGAGTAATGGAACATCTGCACTCATCATCAGTTTAACTCTTCGGGAGAGACTCGTGCTCTTGGAGAAGTTGACGAGGTACTTCAAGCTGAAGGTCAGGGACACTGCTTGGTTCATATCGATCGATACACCTCCTTCGCCCTCATCGTCCGAGTCCTCGGACCTCTTGGCGCGTTTGGGAGGTTTAGAAGACTGGAAACAAGAATGAGGCCGGAGATAGAACCGTTAGCCAGGGCGAACACGAACCTTGGAGGGAGCCTTCTTCCTCTTCTTGCTGTTCGACTCTGAGTCTTCCTCCTCGTCCTCGTCTTCGTCCGGTTTGGCTTCGTCGTCGTCGTCGTCATCCACCATCTCGACATCAGAACCACCCTCCTTCTTGACCTTGGTCTTCTTTTTCTTGGAAGAAGACTCCTCCTCCGACTCTGGTTCGTCCTCCTCGTCCTCGTCATCACCCTCTTCTTTCTTTACCTTAGACTTCTTCTCCTTCTCCTTTCCGACCTGCTTGGACTTCCTCCGCGCACTCTCAGTCTGTTTCAACAGGACATTGCCATTAGCAGACTCTCCCTCGGCGGTGAATCTCACGCCGTCTTTCGAGACGTCAATCTTCACGGATTCACCGAGTGCTGAGAGATCGCGAACGATACGCGCAAATTCTCCCGAAGGCATCGTCACACAGACGTCGTATTCGGTATCCGGGATACCAAGAGTGTCCGAGTCGATGTCCATGAGTTTCAGCTCATAATCAGAGATTCGGTCGGCATCTAGGTGTGAGATCGATTTAGGTATCGAAGGTTGTGAGGAGGGAGATGAACAAACTCTTTGCCTCGTAGGTTAAGTTGAGAGTGTCGGCATCGTCGGCAGCCTTTAAGGTACAAACATCGTCATCTTTGGCACACTTCAGGATCTTGGTGAGGGAAGTCAGGTTGACACCCAGTGGGATCGGCCTGTCGCAACGGTATTTGGCGAATCCCGCTCGCTCAAGCTCGACGGAGACGAGCGCGACGTGCGAGTTGTCCATCGCTTGCAAGGTCTAAACCATAATACATGATGAGCGTGTGGGTATCAGAAGTAAAATGACGAGAAACGCGTACGATTCCCTCTTCACCGCATTGGAAGTTCGCGTCCGATACAAGTTCCTTTATGGCTAAAATTGTAAATGAGTTAAATCGTGCTTGAGTGCAGCCAAGACGCGTACCTTCAAGGAGTTTCTTGAGGGTTTGAGCCTCGGCAAGCTTGGCTTCCAACATGTCGACACGACGTGAATGGCGGATGAAGATGTGCGGTCGAAGGTGGAGGTGATTAAGAACTTGCACGTGTGACGCGTCACGAACGCGTCTCGGCTGAGGTCGCGTGACTTGTCGAGTTCGACCGGCCATGACATCGACGGCGATTGAGTTGTCGGCCAGCCCCGTCCGAGGAATGACGTTCGGCCTGGTCCGACTACCTCAGAGCATACGATAAGGTATTCAAGCCCAAGCGTCATGGCGCACAACAGGTTGAATCCCACCGATAGGGAAGTAAAGGAGAATGTCATCTGGATACCTTCTTGAACTTGAGCTGGAATCTGGGGGCAGCGGTAACGACGTTGTCTTTAGGATCGACGAGTGGCACCGCGGTTGCTTTCTGCTCTTGTGTGCGTTCGAATTCTTACGTCGCTCGCCATCTCGGTTTTCTTGCAGTTCGGGAATCCACCCAGGGGTACCAAACATCTTCCTCACATCCTTCACGTCCCTCCTTCGGCATATGACAAAAGGCCGCATGAGGGCCGATGGCAAGGATTATGGGACCGCCAGGTGTAAAGTGTACACATCCCACACAATGGCCCTTCTCTGCTCATGCCCAGTCAGGCTCTTTCGCGCGACGGTCATCGATGCATGCTTACGGAATGTTCGATTGTACATCAATCCGGAAAAATCGTGAACCCAACCGGTTGTGTGACGACCTGGGCGCTACCTCCGCTCCCGTCCAAGTACTACATCTTGAGTGAATCGATGATGTAAGACACTGACCCTACTGGGTGCAGTGAGGAAGGTGTGTGCTGTTATTGTGTCGAGCTCGCCGCTGCTCCATTGTACAGGCAGCACGTTGCCACTGCTATGGCCATTCTCAGGCATTTCGGACTTGAAAGTTTCGCCCAAGAACCCCTTACAGCAGATGGTGTCCATGAGCTTGGGAATCGTTAGAACCGATTATTCGTGCCGACTTCAACAGATTGAATCTGCGATTCGAAGGTGTTGACGAAGTGCGCCGTTTGCAGACTTCCCGGTGACCCCGACATAACGCGTACCAGCCCCACTGTTACACTGTCTGCGTCCGTGATCAGGGGAGCGAAGGTTATCTTCGCCTGCTTGGACACCTTCACGCTGACGACGACCGTCTATCTGTGCTCGGGTCGCACATGTGTCTAGTCCTGCCAAGGTTTTCGATGAGTTGGAGTGCGATTAAAGACACAAGGGTCCTCGCCTTTGGTGGGACGTCTGCTCGTCTGTTCTGCCACCTGACCACCTTGGCCCATTCCAGGGGTCGCGTAACGTGCCGTGTGGTGACTTGCCGGTCCCTGCTGTCTATGTTTGTCCAAATAATGGCTATTGACCTCAACCTGCGTACGACCACGATCGGAAGTGTCAGGGTGGGTTTCTGCTGATGGGCATGGTCGATCTTGGGCTATCAGGGAAGACCCAGTATATAGCGAGCCTGATACAGACAACCTGGGGATTTCGAGTCGAGAGAAAATCACCGGATTCCGACGAACAAGACAGAAATAAAAAACCGAGAGCTCCTATGGCTACTACACCAACTACATACTCCCGCCCTAGGAGGATATAATCCATGGTGTGGGACAGAGGAAACAGACAAGGTCAATAGGCGGGAGGGGACCGATAATCGCCTTTGACGGTCATTGTTCCCGTGGCCATCCTCATACAGCTCCCTGCATTCGGGGTCTCCCCGAGTTTGCCACTCGTCTCCAACCCAGAAGTGTACCTTCAAGGAGTTTCTTAAGGGTTCTAACCTGGAGAAGCTAATTCGTTCTCAACATATCAAGGACGCGCGGTGGTGATTAGAAACATCCACGCAACGCGTCACCAACGCGTGGCCCGATATGTCGTGTCAGGCTCTGTCTGAGGTCATGACGTCGATGACGATTGAATTGTCCGCCAGTCCCCTCCTTTGCAAGCCTGCCCCGTAAGAGGAATGATGTGAGAACCAGTGCATATGACATCGTACTCAACGCCGAGCGTCATGTCGCCCAGCAGGTTAAACACCAACCAGGAGGTAAAGGAAGATGATGTATCTGCGAGAGCGGATGGATATATATATCATAGTCTCGGCGCAAGTCCGGATCCGGCTTCGTGGATCCACCTCATGTGGGTTGCTCTCAAAACAATGTTGATTATACAGTGCACACCAGTGGGCCATATGGACCGTCTTTCACGTCGGTAAAATACTGTCGCCTGATGCTCATCAGTGGGCGTCTTAGGACTCCTGCAGAGATGCCAGTGCATCAGTAAATTTACAAATATGCCGATCGTGCTGAAATTAGCATGTTTAGCACGTTTCAACACGTAAAGTATGCAAAGCACGCATTGGGAACTTCACAACGAGGGTTTGTCAAGCATGTTAAGCACATTTTCGATCATTCTGAACGAGTTTTCAGCATCTCTTAAGCATAATTCAGCAAAAAGCACGATCAGCATATTTGTAAATTTGCTGATGCCAGGCCCATGCGTAAATAGATAACCTTGTGTATTTGCTTGTGAAAGCGAACCATCGATTTGGAAATAACTACAATTTCTGGGAAGCATCCGCGAAACACTGGACATCCAACAACAAGGGCCAGGAGATGACAGCACCAAACACACAGAGAGACGCCGCAGCGTTGGTTCAGGGGGAAGCTTCGTTTACGGGGTAAAGAAACCTTGCAAGCAATGTAACGGGCTGCAGGAACAGCTTGATGCCACGACAACACGTTACGCAGCCCCGGGAATGGTTACAAAGGGTGTCAAGAGGTGGTCGAGCAAACGACCCATCAAAGGCGAGAACCCTTGTGTCTTCAAGATCGCACTCCAAGTCACCGAAAACCTCTGGCAGGGTCGGAAATGCGTGCGACCCGAGCACACGCTGCGTGAAGAGTCGGCGATCAGGAAGTTGTAAGTTTTCATGGTGTCGGGAGAGCGTGACAGATAGGCGATCGCCGTCAGCGTGAAGGTGTCCACACAGACGAAGATAGTCTTCGTTCCCCTGATCACGGACGCAGACAGCGTAATAATGGGACTGGTACGCGTTATGTTGAGATTACCTGGAAGTCCACGAACGACGCACCTCGTCAATACCTTCGAACCACGGTTTCAATCAGGCTGTCGAAGTCGGCATGGGTAGTCGGTTCTGACGGGGGGAGATTCCCGGGTCCATGGGCACCATCTGCTGCAAGGAGTTCTTGGGCGAGACTTTCGAGTCTGAAATGCCTGAGAATGGCTGTATCAGTGGCGACGTGCTTTGTCTGTACGATGGAACAGCGGAGATCTCGACACCAACAGCACACACCTTCCTCACTGCACCCGGTAGGATTGGTGTCTTGCACCATCGATTCGCTCAAGGCGCGACGCTCGGACAGGAGCAGCGCCCGAGTCGTCACACAGCCGGTTGAGTTCACGATTTTCCGGATTGATGTACAATCGAACGTTCCAGAAAGCGTGCATCGGTAGCCGTCACACACAAGAGCCTGACAAGTATCCAGCCACTCTGGCAGATATGACATTACCCTTTGCCTCCCTACTGGTGAGATTGGCTTCAACCTGTTGTGCGCCTGACGTTCGGCCTTGGATACCTTATTGTATACTCTGAGGTACTAGTCGGACCAGGCCGAACGTCATTCCTTGGACGGGGCTGACCGACAACTGGATCATCATCACGGTCCAAGAACGGCGTTTCTGCGGGGCGAAGATATCAGGAAAGAGATCATGAGAAAGCGCAATATGTATCCATCTCGAGTCGAGGGAAGGAGTACATGGGGCCACGGCTGACTCGATCACAATCAGAGTCGGCTATATAACCTTGACCACCAAACCCTTGGACGGCAATCCACCGTGAAGATTCCTCCGTGACGGAGCAACTTCCCCCATAACACCAATATTCTTGACATCCACGAGCTCTATCAGTCAAGGTACGCTCAACAGTCGTCGCGAGTTTGGCCTGTTGCGAGGTCCCCTGATCGCTGTCCCGATAGCGAATGGACCAGATTGCACAGGAGCTCATTGATAAGTTCATTGATGAATTTCACGACGATATTCAAGCCCTGCGATCCTGCTCCTTGGTTTCCAAGCGTTGGGTTTACCGTTCGCAACACCACATCTTCTTGCGAATCACCATTTCCTCCCAGCAATCGTTCGAGCAGTGGTGTAAGATCATTCCTCTCACTTCCTGCCCCGTGTCCATACATACCCGCACCCTCTCCATACTTCAACCCACCCGTGCTCAGTGGCTCACGCCACTCCTCCTGAGCCCCGCCACAGCCCACTTCGGCGCTTTCAACAACGTCAAGACCCTCGCTTTGTCAGGTATCACCACCTGTGGTTTTCAAGACGCCCAACTACTAGCAGATTGCTTCCGACGCCTCGGATCCTCTGTTACTTCCCTCAAGCTCCTCTACTGGCGAGCATCTCCTGCTTCATTGATCGACTGCATCTGTCTCTTTCCTCATGTCGACAATTTGGACATTTATTGCCCAGATATCTTAGCAGGGCTGCCAATGCGAAAGTTTTACCCTTCTACCCCGCTTTTCCGTGGTCGTTTGAACTTGAGCTTTGAACATGGTCGCGGCGGTATTGATCGCTTCTTGCGCCTCTTATCTCAACTTCCCACACGTTTCCGGGAGGTCCACGTTGCCGTAAATTTCATCGGAGGTCAAGCCATTCTGCTCCCTTTCCTCGAATCATCCTCCAAATCTGTCCAGAGGCTTTGTATCTCTTACGATATTGAACAAGGTTTGCACCTCGCGTTACTTCTCTGGCGTTCTACGCTAACTATGGACAGCTAATTATTCCCACCTCTTCAAGAATCTGAGGTTCACAAACCTCCGAGAATTGACACTCGTCCCTCGCAACGGGAAGAGCGCGAAGTTGGACAATTTCCTCACCGCTCTGCTCCAATCCATCTGCTCCTCTAGCCTTACATCCATCAGACTCGATCTAGGCGACTATGGCTCTCACATGAGCATGCAAGAGCACACCGACTGTAACCTGTGGAGCGAAATCGACATTATACTCGCCAGCCTAGCTCGTCAATCCGCTGGAAAGCTTGATTTGCAGCTGAGATCGAGCAGGTCGAAGACTATGGATTGGCAGAATCTCCTCCCCCGTTTCAAGGGATGTGGTATCTTGGAGAGGGTGCACTGGGCAATCTGCTCCGACTACCACCCCCTTTCCCCTCATTTTGATGGTCCGGAGTCTTTCCGAGGACATCACATTGCCGAGAACGCCTATTGGGAGACGGTGGACAGCGTGCATCGTCGTATAGAAACCGACACAACTATTAGGAAGCTGGAAGGGTCGAAGAATCGGACAGCTGACACTTCTTCTCTGGCTGAGAAGATCCGACGACGGAATGCGAAGAAGGGGAGGACTACTGTGCGACCGGTCTAAGCTTACTGTACCTTAGGCCCGAAGGACCTTCATTGTATTATTTCCCAGTTTTACGGTTGGAGACTTGACGTTCTCTTAATACTAACTCTAGTTCAACCGAGGATTCCCTCGTAGGCGGAGACGGTCGTATTCATCTATATATTACTGCGCTCACCATCGACCCGTCGGGCCCCAGGCCTCACATGGAGGAATGGGGCTAACGTGAAGTGCGATACATCTCCCATGGGAATAATTCAAACGGAAGGGCGTCGTCAATGATGGACCTTCTTCACCACACTCTAAAGTTAACCAGGGATATAAATCGAATAGACAGGGAGGGAGCTAACGTAAGGACTTTGGCATGGACATACATTTTACCAACTACTTGAGGGACATGCTCTCGGAAGGTCACGGAAAACGACTTGGCTTAGTCTGTTACCACGAGGCCAGACGACATGATCGACTTCAGCCTTTCGATGATGATTGTTGGATCAGGCTGCAAGAGATCATCTGTAGGGGAGTTAGTCACGCAAGAGACGATCAGACAAGCCAGATAAAAAACCTTGCCTGCGGCGGATCTATCCGCTGTTGCGGCGGGTAATCGGTAATACCATCATGGTGTGGTGGAACTCGAAGGTTTGACAGCCGTGGGCGGGGTGTGTCATTGCCCGGCCACGCCGAACACCATCGTTTCATTTGGCGGCACCATTGCAGACACGCGAAAAAAGGTGTCAATCCAAGCGCAAACGGCCGCCCCATTCTGGGATGTGTAGGGCGGATGGGGCATCTCATCGACGATATTCCGTGGAATCAATAATCAGTAGAGATCAGTAGAGTGGCGTCGTGAGCAATTAAGATTTAAGGTTTAAGGTTTAACGGTCGGAACCTCATGACACCACACCGGAAGATGCATCAAAGGCGGCATCGCAAGCTAGCATATATTTTACACAATTGCAGTCGTAGGTCGAGGGATACTGGTGGCAGATCTTATCTTACATACATGGTTCCAACTGAAAGGCCGAAATCGGGTCGAAAGGTTTAAGCGTCGTAAGCTACCCGTGCGCCAATCCAAGCGTATGGGTAGTTGTGCTGATAATAGTTTCGCAACGTCCTCCTATTCGCTTGACGAGGGACGGTCGCGAATGAGCCGCCGATCTATTCATAGACGCAAATTAGTCTCGACCTTAAAGTAGTTAACACGAATGGAAACGTACAACGACCCGATGGTGTGAGTCGAAAAAGTCTTGACTGAATCTGGTATCAAACGTTAGTGTTAGCTAAAGATAGTTTTGGTGGTGAGAGGACTCACCCAGGGTAGAGTTTAGAAGGTTCGAAACCTTCGTGGTCATTGAATATGGTACTCGTCCATTCCCATACACCCCCATTGTGGCCCTTGCCACCTTTCACAGGCATCCCAGTGGTAGCACTATATTGCGTTAGGTCAATCCATAAGCAGATGCTGAAGGAACAGAGCGTACGGGACAGGGTGCAAGTTGCGGAAACCAATATTTGCTCCGGCGTCGTAACCGTACTCAAACTTGTCCAAGAACAATCTAAGTTCCGGCTCAGTAGGGATTCTACCCCCCTTGACGATCGCATAGGTGGAAAGGTCATCGTAAGTGGTCATGGCAGGCCACAAATGGGCGACTTTCATCGGAACGGGACCGTACATGGTGAGGACCTGTCGACGGGTTTAGCGGTATGTCTACCTGCAGCATGGGAAGTAAACGCACGCAGACTTCGTCATCAATCATGCACCAACTCTTCGGGAACGCGATCTTATCGCTCCCTCCGGAATTGTAGAACTCATAAAAGTCCCCATTGGAAATTGGTCGCCACTCGATTCTAAACTTGCCGATATCGACCTGTCGTTGTGGATGCTCGTTGTCCCACCCGAATTCGTGGTTCTCCACCTCTTTGGAGGCATCGTCATTCTCAGAATCATCATGACCCAAGGTGATGGTCTCCGGGCCTAAGGTGACTGTAGATAAAGGAGGTAGAGGGGCTTTGTCCCAACTGTCAGAAAGAGTGCTCCACGGAGGTGGAGTGAAGCCGGATGGGTGTAATGTCCCTTTCCCGACAGTACGGAGGAGCATGTATAACAAGGTCTAAGATGCAATTAAGGATATATCCGATGTGATCCCACTCCCTCATTGCTTACCTCGGAGTGAAACGCTTCATGCTCCCACGTCATAAACAAAACGCGTCCCACTTTCCTAGTCATCTCGAGCTTTCCGGAGGCGAGATCGCTGTAAACTTTAAGCAGGCGCTGACGGACCCGAGATTTGAAATCGAGAATAGAAGAGAGTGTTGGCCATTCTTCTTTATTCTGGGGTACTTCAGAATGTTCCTGTGATCGGACTCTCAGCAGAAGTTCGTCATCCAAGTACTCATAGTACACTCACATGGCATTGAGTTGGATCGTCGACGTTTGGGTCGATACCTCTTTCGAAAATATACTAACGCGAGGTTGGTATCGATCAAGGACCACTACAGGCCAGAACTCACCTTGAAATTCTCGGGTTCAGTATGCGGCTCATCCAAGAGCCTTGACAAGTGGATGTCCAGGAAGGCCGGGATATGACCGAGATAGAACAAGCAGATATGTCGGAGGTCGATCGGTTTCTCGTAGAGTATATCAGGAGATATCATTCCCATTGTGATCATGTCCCACGTAGACCAGAGGGTTTCCCACTCTGCGAGAGAGGGGGCGGAGAAAGGGCTCGAAGAAACGACACTGTCGGGCGATTTGAGGAGAGGGAACGTAAACGACGGTCTCTCAAGAAGCCATAATGAGTAACGAGACGTAGGGTCCATCCAACGTTGGATTGGACGAAGGTTGGCGTTCGTGAACAACGTGAAGGCATCCTGTTCGCTAAACTACTCTAGTTGTGAGTCGACGGAGCCAGGTGTGACGCGAGATGAAAGGCATACCTTGTGCGAATACTCCACGTTGATTAATTCCTCTGCCAAAAACTCGAACTGCTCCCCAGACGGAATGCGAACGGTTTGATTCACTTTGGAAACGTAATAGCCCTCATGACGACCTGGTGAAGTGGTCAGCCCCGTTTCGTACTGCGTGGCGGTAGCACCCACGTTGTTCCTGGTTGTATTTGCCGACGTAGTCCCACTTATCTTCACCAAATAAGGTCTCGTCTCCCAGAGCGGCGGCGGCGGCCTTTAATCCTATTGAGGAGTCAGGCCGTGTTGACTGACGAGGTTGAAAGATCTACCTTGCAACATGAACCTCCTAGTAATCCCAAGGGAGTCATCGTACGCTCGCACAATCTCTTCAGGATCGTTGTCGTGATCAAGCCCCAATAAGAGTGTGTCACCAGGCCCCGGCCGCAATGGCAGACCTCGAAGGAAGTTGGCATCATCACCTCGCGTGAAATTACCGAGGGAAGAGCCGAGGAACAAGACGTGTAATGGTGTCTGTGGCACATCTGGGGTCGAGGGAGTGGTCGTTACGTCAAAGCCAGAACCATTCTCGGAGGAATGAGTGCCAGCAGACTCAGAGTCCCTGTACGATACAGGTGACAGGTCCCTCAGACTCTCGAAAGTGAGGTCCTCCGTGAGGATCTGGGAAACGGCGTCCCGACCGTGAATGCCGCCTTCTTGGATAAACTTGAGTCCTCCATCATAAGTGCCCCACATTCCTTTGGTCGCGACCTTGCCTTGAAGTTTGGATCCAAGGTCAGAGGCGACCAATTCGGAGAGGGTGCGCTCGAGTTCCGGTTTATCAAGATCGAGGGCATAGTAAGTGATCGGTGGGGTCGAGGTTTTGTCGTCGACCAAGCGAGATAAG
>Ga0307512_10002755_pt1 | contig 21473 bp, 22 predicted proteins | sample 14_EM_MG_FD_200267 | JGI IMG/M metagenome (GOLD analysis project Ga0307512, IMG submission 200267) | Populus trichocarpa ectomycorrhiza microbial communities from riparian zone in the Pacific Northwest, United States - 14_EM | ecosystem: Host-associated > Plants > Roots > Unclassified | place...
ATCGCCACATCCAGTCTAACAATCATTGCACCCTCCATAGGCGACTTTACCAAAGCCTCAGCTGCAGCCAAAGACGTCCTCGAAATGATTGCACGCGAACCCCTCATCGACTCCGCTAGCACTGATGGTGATTCACCCTCCACCGTCAACGGCCGTATCGAGCTCCGTAATGTAAACTTCAAGTACCCCGCCCGACCAACCGTGCAAGTCCTCGACAACATCAGCATGGTATTCGAAGAAGGCAAAACGACGGCACTAGTCGGAGCAAGTGGTAGTGGAAAGAGCACTATCATCGCCCTCACCGAACGTTGGTATGACCCAGAAAGCGGTGAAGTCCTGTTGGACGGTCAAGATGTCAAGTCTCTCAACATTAAGTGGCTACGCCGACAGATCGGATTGGTGCAGCAGGAACCGGTGTTGTTCAACGATACTGTTTTTGCAAACGTTTTGCACGGACTACGGGATGCGGGTTCGCTATCGGAGGAGGAGCAGCGGAGACTAGTGATGCAGGCGTGTGTCGAGGCCAATGCAGATGAGTTTATTAGAGCGCTTCCTGAGGGGTACGATACTGTTGTTGGCGAGCGGGCAAGCTTGATGAGCGGAGGACAGAAACAACGCATTGCTATCGCCAGAAGCATCATCTCTAATCCTAGAATCTTATTATTAGACGAGGCTACTTCGGCCCTGGATCCCAAAGCAGAGGGCATTGTCCAGGCCGCTTTGGACAAGGCTGCGAAATCGAGAACAACTATTATTGTCGCCCATCGACTTGCAACTGTGAAGAAGGTTAAAGGCTTTATTGTTATCGCTATCCGGGGATGCTAACGGTTTCACAGGCGGATAAGATCATCGTACTCAACAAGGGTACCATTGTTGAGCAGGGAACACACGAAAGCCTGCTCGCAGCGGAAGGAGCCTACTACCGGCTTGTCAATGCTCAGAAACTCTCGGTCGCCGTGGAAGATGTTCATGAGCAGAGCGACGACAGCAGCACGGACCCGGAGCCAGAGCCTGTGAACCTCGCAGATATCGATAGGGTCGAGACCCGACTTTCTACTTGGAGTGTCAAGTCGGAATTGAAGCATGAAGATGTGTCCCGGAAGTTTGGCCTCTTCAAATGTCTTGGGATAATATTCTATGAACACCGTCTTCTGTGGGGATGGTTTCTGGGAGGAGTGTCGGGGTGTATTATGGGAGGCGCCGTTTGTAAGTGGCCTCTGGTAAGCGCGGAGGATCTGCAGCTAATGGATCTGTGATAGTTCCTGTGCAGGCTGTTCTTTTCTCAAGGCTTGTCACTGTGTTTTCATACACCGGGAAAAAGCTTGAAGAGCGCGGTAGCTTCTGGGCGCTGATGTTCGTTATGTTGGCACTAGCAACACTTTTTGCGTACGCTTCAATCGGCTACTTCTGGACATCCGTGGCGTTTATCATGAGCCGGGTACATAGAGGTGCATACTTCGGAGCTATGATCACTCAGGATATTGCGTACTTTGACATCCCCGAGAACTCGTCCGGATCATTGACAGGACGGCTATCCTCGGACCCCCAGGCACTTCACGATCTTATTCAAGGGAATCTCGGCCTTATCATCGTCGTGATCGTCAATCTTACCTCATCGATTATCTTGTCGCTGGCTGTTGGATGGAAGCTGGCACTAGTGGTTAGTACACCCTTTAGGAATTGCGAGTGAGAGCTGATGGCGAGATAGGCGGTATTTGGATGTCTTCCGGTTCTGTTCGGAGCTGGATTCTGCCGTATGCGACTTGAACTCTCAGCGCAAGGCCGTGTCTCTAAATTCTTCCTCGAAAGCACCCGTTTCGCTACCGAAGCCGTTAGTTCTATCCGTACAGTTCAAAGTCTAACGCTCGAAGACGAAATAATGGACCGCTACGCCTCCCGTCTCAACGGCCCCGTCAGAAGTGCTTACAAACGCACAGCCTGGATCATGATCCTCTTCGGCCTCAGCGAAAGTCTGGACATGCTCGGGATGGGCCTCGCATTCTGGTACGGTGGCCGTCTCATCGCCAGCAACGAATACACCGTCCAGCAATTCTTCATCGTCTTCATCGCCGTCGTCTTCGGTGGGCAAGCTGCAGGCTTCCTCTTCGGCTTCACAACAAACCTTACAAAAGCCCACGCCGCCGCAAACAACATCATCCACCTCCGCTCTACGCGGCCAGCCATAAACTCCTCAACTGGCGTTGACATCCCCCTTGCACAACCGGAAACAATTCCTGCAATTGAATTCCGTGACGCAAGGTTCACATACCCCACTCGCCCCTCCGTCCCTGTCCTCCGCCACTGCAACCTGAAAATCATGCGCGGCCAGCGCGTCGGCCTCGTCGGCGCTTCAGGTTGCGGAAAAACTACAATCATCTCGCTCCTGGAACGCTTCTATGACATCACCTCCGGCGAGATCCTCATCAATGGCGCCCCACTTGCCTCCCTGGACGTACATAAGTACCGCGCCACCCTCGCCCTCGTCTCCCAGGAGCCAACACTCTACCAGGGCTCCATCCGCGATAACATTGTCTGCCACACTTCCTCCCCCCCTCTCACCTAAGCTAACCCCCGTAGACCCTAGGCACACCCACTAACGACGTCCCCGATTCCGCTGTCGAGGCCGCCGCAAAATCAGCCAACATCCACACCTTCATTCAGAGCCTGCCACAAGGGTACGCCACCGACGTGGGCACCAAGGGTGTAGCGCTCTCGGGTGGACAGCGGCAGCGACTAGCAATCGCCCGCGCGCTGATTCGGGATCCGGAGGTGCTGCTGCTCGATGAAGCCACATCTGCGCTAGATACGGAGAGTGAACGCGTTGTGCAGGAGGCGATTGAGGTTGCGTCGAAAGGACGGACAACGATTGCGGTTGCGCATCGGTTGAGTACGATACGGAATTATGATGTGAGTACACCCATGAGAAGGGGTGATGAGAAGGTGGCTAACTGGGGTACAGAGAATTTTTGTGTTTGATGCCGGAAGAGTGGTGGAGGAGGGGACGCATCAGGAGTTGGTGGAGAAGAGGGGACGGTATTGGGCTATGTGTCAGGGGCAGAGTTTGGATCGGGAGGCGGTGTAGAGGGAGGAGTTTGGGATTGGATTTGGGGTAGATGAATGGTAATGTTTTAATTATGGCTTCATTTTTGTATGTTAGAATTGACTGTTGTGTGTGGCATTTCGTGACGAGGCAAGGCTATACTGCTCTCGTACCCAGACTTTTTCGCCTCGCTCGCACGCTCGGAGAAACAACCCCGAAAGTCTGGTATATGAAAACAGGCTACACTGAGTTCCCTCGTTCTCGGGGTTTTGCGGAGTGAGATTACGGGTGATGAAAAATGGGCTTGCTAGTTTGGTTTATGAAGGTTGTCTCAATAGTCTCGGAAACCCTGACGGACTGACCTCGTACCCCGGCCCTTAATTTCACGTGATTTCATACTAACCGAAATGGTGAGTCTGATCCAAATTGAGATCATGAAGAAAAGTGAGGTGAAAGGGCCTGGAGACATCACCTCATCAAAAATTCAAATTACCTCCAGAGAGCTGAGCTTTCGGGGGGTATTAGTTTACATCTACCTGAGTCAATGCTGAGTTTTTTTAAAAAAATCCACAACATTTGCAATCGCTGCAGCCTTGACCCAAAGCTAATCTGGATCATAGCTTGCTTAACCCAATCACTCTCTTGAACTTTGCACAACTATTTTTGTCTGATTTGTTTAGAGCCCCATATAAACACTTTTCCCCTACTCTAAACTCTTCTTTCCCTGCAAATCCAGTACAAACCTGTGGTGTTGAGATTTTCACCAGGTTGATAGGATTTTGTCCCGGTTGACCTGCGAACTTTTGGTGGAGCAATGTCTCTCACACCCCCTTTACCCCTGCCACACTCCCTTTTTATCACATCCACTTTCATCTTAGTGCATATATACATTTGAGACTGACAGACTTCACTCAAATCAGACGTACATACGTATCCGATCAAGTTAGCGGAATATATACTTCCGTGTTTAGCAGCCAACGCCCCAAAGTGTATATCAAAAACGTACAAATCCAATTAGAAATCTCTGTTTAGATTTGTACTTCCGTATTAGAAACACTGAACTAATCGGGGCCAAATGAATATTTACTCTAGGTAGGTAGTCTTGGGGTGTGGTACATATAGTTCAAAACTATATGATTACATAGTTTCGTGACGGGTTACTTCAGTAGGTATTGTGGTGTACTCGGGTATGGAAGCAGAAATTGGAACGCGTCTGTAAAACTGTGGGGAGGGGGTTGGGAGACAAAAAGATGGAAGATATGATCTTGTTGGTGGTCAAAGCCCCCATACAACAACCGTACCATTCCTTGAAGTTGGGCTTGTTTTGAGCTGCTTAATTTTCGTTCCAGATCTTTTTCCAATTTTGTTTCCATACCCGAGTAACTACAATCAGGCAACAAAAATAAGTGGACACATGAAAATCACGACTTTGTCAACGACCGCACCCACATGCCATCTCTACCTCGATGAAGCATATTAACACATTCTCCCTTCTCACGTTGTTGAAGCTTTCTGGAGGTTGTTGCAACATTCGTGCGTGTGTCAATTGTAGGTTATGGCCACTTATTTGTCGCGCGGCTGTACATACCACGTTCGAAACTAGAGTAGGTACTGCGTGGCAGCAGGTAAATTGATTGGTAGGATTTTGGAGCTAAGTGAGCTTGGAAAGCCCGTTTGATAGGCTAAATAAATTACCTTTGTAACCGTGTTCATTTTTATAAAAAAATACTGATAGCGACGTCACTGGGGGATGTATTTTGAAGTTTTGTCTCCATCAGCAGATGTCCATAAGTCAAAATGTCTCCCCGTACATGACTCTTTACTTGAAGATGCAAATTTGCCCACTGCCAGTAAGAGGCGTGTGATGGAAGGTAAGAAGAAAGATATCTTTAGGAAATACGGGTTCTAGACCCCTAATTACTGTATAGAAATAAGTAAAGCCGAAGTATCATCAAATCCATACCAAATATATTTTTACCGACTGGTGGGGTTCTAACTGGTGTAAATGGTACATTACAAGAAATTCGAAATAATAGCCTGAACCTGCGCTCATAAACTAACGTCTGCCTCCTTCGCAAGTTTAGTTGGTTTTAGGACCGTGTTTGCCGACCGACGAAAAGGAGAGCCGCCCTATCCTGCCTTGCGATAAGACTCTACTTATTTCTATAATAACGTTCCTAACTACTAACTTCAATTAATCAATCAATGCCATAAAGTCGTCCTAGCTACCCTGACCGATGTACGCCTTCCAATACACCTCCAGTTCGGATACTACTCTGTTGTATACTTCATTCTTAAAGCCTTCGTCGTCGAGAGTTGTAGCCATATAGTCAAGTCCTCGAATGCAGTGTCTCGTAGCGTTGCCGTATGTGGGGTCCTCTATTTTCTCAAGAAGCTTATCGGCAGAATCGTATTCGGTATTATCGGTATCGTCGCCATCTGGTTGCTTCAGAACCTCTTCAATGTCTTCGAGTCGTTTCCCAAACCAAAGCTCGACCAATATAATGCCGAGGGACAGTAAGGTTTTGTTGTACTGAACAAGAGGCACTCTCTTTGTAGTTGTTTTGTGTGTGTTGGAGTTATCTCTAGCCGGTCCAAAGCTTCGACGCACCAGGGGTCTCTCAAGATCAGGCTTTCGGATCAAGACAGTCTCGCCAGAAGCTAGTTGGCCACCGGTAGTCTCCTGAGGGAAGTCGATGTCGGTTTTTCCCCAGGATTCACTCAGCCACTTGGTGTCGTGCAAACTCAGAACACCTAATGCCAGTTGTACTCCGAGCTTCAGCCGAGAGGGCTTATCTAACTGTTGATTCTCAAGAAGTGTATCTAGCGAGACAGTTTCACCAATATACCTGGAGCAGCAAGAGGACCCAGAAGGAGGCCACACACGATGCAACAATCCTTCACCACAACCAAGAATGCCCAGAGAGTATTTGCCCTCAGCACGTCCAATCGTTGCACAGAGGTCTTGTATTTCTTGCCCCAGGTCGAGAGTATCCCGCGTAGCCGGCCCTTCAAATGAAACACTCTTCCTTTTTCTGTTCGCCGGTACCGGGGTAAGTCGCTTGGAAAGTATGTACGTACGAACGGAGTTCTTACCTCCCGATTACGCCCGCTATGGTGCCACTACTAGACCCGTGGCTGCGGAAGCCTGCAGGAAGGAAGTTCCTTGCTTGCTCTCGAAGGGAGAGTTTGTCTTTGCGTACCGGCTTACCCTCGCTCGCAGATGTCAGTGTAATAGTTGTAGCAGCCGTAGATAGAATTGTACAATTTATAGTGTTCTCCTTTCCCACGGGCGTGTCACCGCTGTCCGCATTCGAATTATCCCCGGCGGACGTAGAAATCGGGTCTTCTACTGGCTCGAATTCGATTTCTCGCCACTTCCAGGATGTAGAACTTTGGACGGGTGTGCTAATATCAAAGGAGAAGAGCACTTTGAATCTCCGAGGCTTGCTGTTTTTATCCACTGGTATTATTTCTAGTGGTAAACTCGCTGTATGTGGTACTGGGCAAAGACAAGCAGGCTTCTCCCGAAAGCATCTCTGGAAAATCTTGTCGAGATCTATCGCCTGGGTCCGAAGGGAATTGAACAATTTTGCAGCTAGAAGTTGCCTGTTCGATCTGGACGGCGACGCGGGATGTTTCGCTAAGCGTTCGAGCTGAGTGTTGATTTTCTTGATATCTCTCAGGGCGTCTTCTTTCCGCAAGACAAGCCTTATGGTCCGCCATTGTCTTCGAATTCTCCGACTACCTTTGGCCTCCGTCTGAATGTTTTGAAACGTCAGTCAGTAGACTTTTCACCGTACACTCGCAATATCGCCAGATCAACGCTGAAGGTCTCCACATGCCTTTACATCGTCATCTAATCCAAGCTGGCAGTTCAGTTGTAATAGGCAATTTTTGAGTTCATGCACGCCTTCAACGAACGCATGCGCAGTTTTCGGCCCCAGACGTTCCTTCAACTTGTACTGAAATGTTATGTCATCCCATCCCTCACCATGCATCTGCGACGAGACCTCGTCTGCCGACAAAAAGCCCCCGAGGATATTCTCGCTGGTATTTTCGAATATCGCGCTTTCGGTTTCAAGCTCCCTGACAATACTTTTTAGGCTCGATTCCCACTGCCACAAATCCACGACCTTCCGAGAGCCGTCGAGGTATGTACTGAGCCCTTTAACGACAATTGGGAATACCCCTAAGGCGATACCAGTGACTTCAATTCCGGTCATCTGCTTCGTTCGCTGGGTGGGTTCGAGGTGTTCGGTTGGCAATATGTGAGGCTGAACATCAATAAGCCTAGGAACCCAGCTGAAATCCTCCAAAGTGGTTGCACAAAGCGGGGTAGGACTTGTACTATAAGTTCAGCTATTCACCTAAGACACACACCAAGACATCTTCACGTCAATTTCACAATACTCGTTTCAGGTCCATCACTTCAACATGCTCCCAGAAGGCGAGATTTCAATACGTTTATCTTACCGGAACTGTATTAAATACTTTCAACGACTGTTAGACGTTTTGAAGCCTTCAGCAAGTGTCGTATCGTCTACTCTTAACGACCAGGTTGGAAGATTGAGAGCCTGGGCAGAGAATGCAGGAGCTCATCGTCCGCCTGAGAGTCGAGCGTCTCTTGAGCACCGCTTGCACGAAGCACCAAAAGTAAGACGAGTAGTCGTGGGTTTACTGGTAGATCTCATCGATGTGTTAAGAATAGGTAACATTTCGAATCTCTCATTAATATTCAGGGTGCGAATAGGTTCTAACCTCGCTCAGCCCTTGCTATAGCTTCTGGAGAGGAAATTTACCGCCCCGAACAATCTACCTCATCGGTCCCATCTGATAGTGAAGAATCTACCTCATCGGAGCCCGATTTGAACCCGCCTACGACAGATCCGCTCGACCAACGAGTTTGTGAAATATCACGCATTATCACCTGTCTTTACAGATTTTCAAATGCAACACGAAACCCAGCGCCTACAGATCGACTTCAGAGGTGTTCTTCGATTGATGTTTCAGCTTACGAGTTTTTTGATCTCCAACATATATCCGAAAAGCTGCCAGCCCTCGGCGATTCGTACTTGGTAGAGCGCCTGGGGAGAGCAAACACTAAGCGACGACAGCTGCTGGAATATCATCGAAGACATCACCAAAAGATCGCCTACTACAATGACGTTGACGACACTGGAGAGGCAAATCTAGTCGGTGGTTCTACAGGGTCTACGCACACTGACATGCACACTACTGTCTCTACCTTGAATCAAAGAGATCTGGAGCCCTTTGACCTTGAGGACGACCACCTGGATACTCGCTCTGAACTTTCCCAGACTTCATTTGCTTCATCGGTTGGAAGCCCAATAGGTCTTCGCGTTCCGGATCCGCTGGTGGCCTTCAATGAAATTCCATTTGAATGCCCGTATTGCTTCACCATAATCACTGCAAGAAATAGAGGTGGTTGGAAGTAAGCTCACCTGTGCTGTTGGGTGGAGATTCTGGGGACACTAATGCAATGGGGGGATGCTTCAGGAGACACGTTTATAAAGACTTGCGACCATATGTTTGCACATTCGCGGATTGCCCAAGATCAGACTACTTGTTTGATACCCGGCATGAATGGTTTGAGCATGAAAGTCTGATTCATAGGCGTGAGTGGTTTTGTAACGCTTGCAAGCAATCATATCCCCAGGCCACGATGTTCAAACGTCATCTCGAGACAAAGCACCAAGAGTCTTTTAGTAGTAGTAAACTTCAACTAGATGTTGTTGTAAGGAGGGGAGAGAGGGCGATCGAGCCTGGGCAATCGTGTCCTTTGTGCGAAGAGAAAAATCTTTCTCCTCGTACCTTTGAGAAGCATGTCGGACGCCATATGCAACAGATAGCCTTGTTTGTACTCCCGGGTCTGTTCGTCCATACCGAGATAATTGACCCAAGCGCTAAAACACCTACAGGTCACGAGGAACAGGAGCTGGAACCTGAACCAGAGCCAGAATCCCAATCAGAACCTGAATCCGAGTCGGACCTGGAATCCGAATCGGAACCCGCGCAGAGCTCAGGGGAACTCAAAAATTTCGACGTGTTCATTCAATCCAAATCGAAAGAAACCGGACCTCCTCCGGGCACACCAGCTGCTGCGCCACCAGTCATCGCTCCCATGGTACCCGAGGATCATCCTCTGGTATCAGAATATAGGAATGATGTGCTACCTAAACTAACAAAAATGATGGACCGTTACTTCTCTACCCCAGCTGGAAGTAAACCTATCGAAGCCTCCTTGCAACCAGGGTCTAGTCTACATAGATTGACTATACACATAACTTACAGAAAGCCCAGGAAGATGCGTCGGGCGATTGAGAAGCTTGGCTGTATCAATCCCCAGTGATTTGATTTGGTGGTTGAGAAAGGGCGCCGGGCATGATGTACAGTACACATAAAAAGTGGGTTTAAAGTATTGCAAAGGGGTTATGACGGAAAATTTTAAGATTCAGGGTTTAAGTATGTGAGATCTGTAGGATACGACTGTTGTAGAGAAAGCAGATTAGTCTTGGACTGCTTGGTTCGAGACTAAAAGCAGATGCAAGTCTACCTACGTAGGTAGGTATCTAAGTATTCTCTGGTCGAAGCTCTCACAATGTTATCTACTTAAGTATTGTAAAGGCCAAGACGCTACGCAAACACTAATCACAATAGGCTAGCGCCTCATACTTTTCCTATGATTCCCTCTTATCACTTCCTGCTCAGTCATGATCATCTCCAGCTCTGCTTCCGCATACACAAGGTTACCTTGAGCCTAGGCTACGACAATCATGTTAGTATTGAGCACGAGCGAAATCGAATTTGAGTCGTAACTTGTTTGTTAGGACGCAACTCTGTCTACAACGTCGACTGGCAACTTAAGGCCTGGTAGAATAGGTTCGTGATACAACTCGTGAGTTTGGTTGACAAAGTTGTGGTTACTAACCTCTGAACTGACTTTCAGCCTGACACAAGCGCAAAGTTTGGCCTCGAATCAGGCTCTCAGTTGTGTACGTGTGCACTAAGATGAAAATGGAAGTGACAAAAAGGGAATAGTGTGGCGAGGGAACGAAGTTGTGAGAGCCTGGAGACCTCGCTCCACACAAAGTTCCCAGGTAGTTTGAAATTTTGGTGGAGTGATGTCTCCAGGCTCTTTCACCTCAACTTTTTCATGATCTCAATTTGGGTCAGACTCGCCATTTCGGTTAGTATAAAATCCCGTGAGATCAAAGGGTCGGAGTACGTGGCCAGGCAAAGCCAGGGTGCTTTGACTTTGATCTTAGCTTCACCCCCTGGTCAACAGTGACTCAACACCTTACTCCCATAGCAAAATTAATTGGCGGAAATGGGGCGCCCAATCTTCTACAGCCTGACTCGAGTATCTCCCACAGGGCTGTGAATCTGAGAGGGACCTTTTGTCGGCAAATATAACTCAGTTGAGCGGGTAAGTACTCTAGTTTAATTTTCATGATATGGAATGAACAAAAACATTCTAGCTCAAAAGTAGAGCATGGTGCTATAAACACCAGGTGTCGGGTGGAGTGAAGAAACCTGCAGTGCCGTACACAATAACTGAGATTTACGGGCTCGATACTCGCAGAGATAACTCTTTTAGTCTTTCCCTAGTCTTTTTTTGCCCTGCAAGAGGTCTGCCGAAATGAATAATACAACAGGCTTTACTTAGAATAGAAATTTAACATAACCATGACTAAAGTCAACGCATACTCAACAAATGAACGCTTAGCTTAGCCAGCGGAGCATGGTGCTAGAAACGCTATACGTGGTGGATCCAAAACATAGAGTGCTATCCCTACCCGCTCGGTTTTGGAAAATGGGTTGTAATACTCTCGGTGCTGAAACCAACTGTTTTAATTGGGCCCACATGGATTGCAATGTGGGGATACGGGCTTAAACCTTTGGTTCTCATTGGCCATGTCAATTGATCTGCACTATTTCGAATTCCTCCAAAGATCAGTATTGCAACCAATCTTCCAAAACCGAGCGTGTAGGAGATACACACTAAGCTTGCAGGCTCCATACTTATCTAGACCACACTTTTGCTATTCCTTTGCCCGGCTGCAATATTTACTCAACGAATAATTCTGTGGACTTTTTTTAGAATTTACTTACTTTAGTACCAAAACATTGCATTACTATAGCGGAAATCAACGCATAGCTATACAGCTAAGCTCTTAGCTTAGCTGATGGTGGAAACACGTGTGAGTTCGAATTCTACAATGTGGTAAACATTTACTCAAGTTACAGGCTCGAAACCGAAGTGCTGTAAACACTCAAATCGCAGGCTTAAAACCTACAATTGGTGCTGTAAACGCGTTTCAGGCTTCAGACCTGCAGAGTTCACTCTTTTACTCTTCCTCTACCCAGCCATAACTCAGTAAATTCTATAGAAGTTTTCTTGGAATTTATACACTTCTACATTATCGTGGCAGAAATCAACACACAACCAACAATTCAAACGCCGGATGTGGGTTTAACCTATAGTACTATAAGCACAGGCTATAAACCTGCTCAATTGTTGCTGTAAATAGTATCATCCCAGCCCTTATCCATATATCTCTGTACGTCTACAACATCGGCTGTGCATCCTAGCATTGTAACAACAAACGGAAACAATACACCATAAAAACTACGTTATACACTACCCAGTCTATATCGAGAAAACTGTCGTCTTAGATAGAAAAGCCGGTCATCCCGATATTTCCGATTGAAGAGTAAGCCATGCCACAAGTAGTGTTGACATGTGCACCCTCAAGCTCTTTCAACCAAATAGTCAGCTCTATATATATTATCCCGCTTAATTTGGTACCACCAAAGAGCAGATCGGTGCTTTGTAGCTGCAATGAGATGGTACGAATGCGAGTATATATTTGTATGCGCCGAAAATCTCCCAGTGATGTCGACGTCAAGGGCCTCAAGGCTTAATTTTCCTTGAATTCCCTCGGAAGGATTGTGGTGCCGTCCTGGTGCAGTAGTAGCTCTATGATAATATGATTAAATAGACCGATAGAGACTGGGTGCGGCATTCCTGTTCCCGGCCGGTCAGGCAGAAGTCACAGAGCCAGGAGGCATAGTATCTCCGCCGCATGGCGCAGTTAGCGTTCCACACGAAATCCAGGCGCAGCACATTCTCCATCTCGTTTCACCTGTCGAACTCAATTGTCCTCACTCTTGCCAATTCTCTTGCTCAGCGCTGCAGCCCAGTACTAGCCATAACCATATTTTGCGGGGCAGTTTAAACATGTGCGATTGAATCATATGGATGAATATTTAGTTTGAATTATTACCAAACAACCCACAGAACGCCCCAAACTAGAAGATCAACCAAATAAACACCAAAACGCCTATCAAAAACCCCAATCAAAAAATAAACATTAATTTTACCGCTCCTTAATCGGCCTAAACGCATTCACAATCGCCTTCCCAATCTCCCAGCCCAGCCTTGCGGTGAAATAGATAACTGTCCCCACGCCCTTGACCAGGATCCACGCGTAATCCCTCCGTCTCCTTGGCTCCGTGGCGTTTCCGCCGATCAACCGTTCCTCAGCTCCGATATCCATCTTCTCTTTTCTCTTCCACTCAAATTCAGAGTTCTTCTCAACCTTACCTTCCGACATCCGTCTTAGCTCAAGCTGACCCTTGAAACTGACACTTTTCCTCCTCCGCCCCTCCACCACCACCACCGCGATCACCGCTGCAACCACTACATCCACAACCCCCCTACTCTCCACCTTTGCAGTCGCCCTAGTATCCAACCTCAACATTCCATTCGCCATATCCATCTCCGCCAGCGTCTCCCGATTCGTCATATTCACCAACACGATCCGCCCCTCACGTAGCTCCACCACCAGCGTATCCTCACTTCTACATGATCGAATTGCCGGGTGCTCAAGCACATACCTCTCCCCCTTTCTCACTAATTTGCAATTCCCAATCCTTGCGACCACCCCGCCCCGCTTCTCCGTCGGTATTGACAACCGGAACATCTTCTCCGTCTCCCCGGTCGCAGGGTTCCGCCGACTAAACGACCGCGAGGAGAACTCATAAAACGGCGCATCAACGAAGGGACCAAACAGCAGTGAGCCCTGCACTGCGTGGATCGGGAGCGTGAACATCTGCGTAGATGTGTACGCGCCCTCTGTGACTCTCCATAGTTTATTGAGGTCATTTGGATCCCCGGGGCTTCTTGCGCCTGAAGAGCGGGAGGGGATTTCTCGCTCTAGTGTAGGGCTTCGCACGTGAGTGGTGGGTGGTTCGGCGAACTCGACCCGCGGGGAAAATGTAACACATGGCGGAAGCGGAGAGAGCGGGCTTGGTGAACACGGTGGTAGCGAAGAGACCGGGCTTGATGAAAACGGCCGCGAGAGTCGGTGGCTGATTGCTGGGGAGCTCACCTCAGGTGCGGAGCTGAAAAGCCGAAAGCTTTGTCGGACTGGCGTGTAGGCTGCTTTTAGTGGTGTTGGCGGCGGGAGGTCGAGGGTAGCAGTTGAGCAATTGGAGGATGCGGTGTCGAAGGGCGTAGAGTAGAAAGAGGAGCGTGAGGGAGTTTCGCGGAAACGGTTGCTGGTGTCTATTATGGTTTCACGGAAGTGGTTGCCAAAGCGGTTGCTGTCCATTTTAAGTATGGATTCGTGGAAACGATTGCTAGTGTCCATCATCGTTGTGCGGTGTCCAGTGTATATACTGGGGGGTTGATTCGTATTATATCGTTTTCGACGAATTTCTAACAACCTGTCGAGCTGTGGGAGGACATAAATAATATCATCTGGACTCGTTTCATCGAGGCACTACAGAGTGGTCGCAGTTCTGCCATACCGCGCACAGCACCCCGCATGATGGCAACCCTGTGCCGCCTTCTAGAAACATGTCCACGGCGCTTAACACCGACGACAATGAATCGTGGGGTGAGATGCAGAGGAGACTAAGCCACATTGTGCCACAGGAACCAGGAGCGCCACAACGGGGATAGCGGGTCACAACCCCTACCGCAAGCTAGCAGCTTCCCGTTAATGCAGGTTCTATTATTGATAACGCAGGTACTATATGATTTGCATGGGATATGGGATCACATATATCCGCCGACCAAGGTCTTACACAACATAGCCTCAGACGACATATTGGCTAAAGTCTGGAGACGAAATGTTTGTCTGCGTCAGCTACATTTTAAGAGACGGCATACGGCACGCTAGTCGCTGACGAAGGAAGCAAAATGGTTGGCTGGTTCTCGAGCAAAACAGTCAGGTTAGATATAAGGGGACTAGATATAGATATAACTAAGCACGGTGCTGGATATGTAAAGTGCATAGTATACTAATACCAGCTCAGAACAATATCCGATTGCTTTCCCCGAATCTGTCCGTAACGGCATCTAGTTTACCTTGAGACTCGGTGAAGGAATCCACGAGTCCTGATATAAAGGCGACAGTTCCATGGTTTAATCCCTATCCACACCGTAATTCACCTGCGGCGAAGTGACTATACCACGATGCTTCCACAGAAGCCATGGCCCACGGGTTCCCGCAGTTGCCGCTTACGCGCGTTATGTTCTTCGAGTAAACCCTACTTTATACTGCTGTGCAGAATTTTGCTAGCCAATAAAAGTTTATTCACCGACAGCTGCATAATCAGATAATCCAGAATAGTAATAATTCATAAGGCGCGCTGCACGGTAGATTTTGCGATCTATTAATCATTGAGTACATCGATATGTAGAGTACGAATGTTTGGTGTGAGAACTACCGAGCTCACCGAGGGCCTCTCGAGGCATTCGCCGGAAAGGGAGGTTCATGTTTTCTCGTGTCCAGTCTCCTGCGGCTGGGCACGAGAAAAGGTTCATGAGCACGGTTGAAAACCTCACTATTGCCTTGTGAAATGGATGACCATACATCATGATCACCGTGGTGTATGCAGGGCAACACCGGCAGCGTGTGTATTCTAGCCGGTGATAAGAACTTTCAGGGGGACGACTCTCGGTACTGAATAATCACCTTGCTACCGTTAACTGATCATTCTGTCCTGCTGATCATGAGCGGCTACGGGGTTGTAGAGTACAGAACACATCACCAACTGCGGGGCTAGGAGTTCGGTGCTTATTTATTAGGAAAGAGTGCGAATTAAGTCAACCTCGACTCCCTGCAAAGTAAATCCGTCTTCCCCCTTAAAGTAGAGCATAGCTTAAATCAAGCCGATTTGATGCGCGTACAAGCGCTGCATTAACAAGAATCCTAGATCAGCTGGCGCTACAAACACCAGATGCTCAAAACACCAAGGTTCGAAACCTGTAATTCTCGTTCTTTCGCTCCCTCACACCTCGGATATGCGCCAGTCGTTTGGTCTAAGAAGCAAACAACTGCACTCAAACCAGTCTCCTTCCAGTAAATTACATACGTTCTCCCCCTTAGAGTAAATGGTTGTGACTGTTGAAATGACCGGGCGGATTTGGGCAAGGCCGAAACGTCGCAATCAACAAGAACAATTATCTAGTTTATCTGGTAGACACTGTAAACACCGGATGCTCTAGGAATAAGGTTCGAAACTTGACATGAGTATTCTATTGCTTCCTTCATTCTCCTAGATACTCATGCACAAGTAGTTTAGTCTAAGAAGTGCAAGAACTGCACTCAACCGATCTCTCATTCTTGCAAAGTAGATCTGTCTCTCTCTTAGAGTATAACTTCTCTCGCTGAGCTAACCTGATAGAACTGATTAGAGCTCGAACTTTGTAATCAATACGAACATATATCTAGCTCAGCTGTCAGGTGCTGCAAACACTAGGGTTCGAAACCCAAAGTTCTCATCCTTTTATTCCCGTATCTAGGGCTGCTACTCATTCAAGTGTAGCACAAAATAGTACCGTAGTGTCTGTTTAATGAAGACAGGGTAGCTAAGGACATCCTGCAATATGTGAGGGAGAGAGATCGAGAATGGACAGGGGTTCGCTTCATAATTATCACTCGCCGACACCTAGGTCTGTATCTGTTACAGGTATACTTGTGCCAGAGATATGTTACAGATCTGATACACGGTGACTGCTGCAGGGGCTGACGTCTTGTCCATATATCTTGAGTTTTTTTCCTTCTCTCTTCTCTTTACCATAGAATACACGCACACGGTTCTCCCCAACTTCCATATCGTAACAGTATCAAATACATTGCTTTCAAAGCAGCTCTCGAATCACAGAAGAACGTGTAACAGGTTCAAAACAACGATAGTCGCAAATTGGAGTCCTAGGCAGTCGTGTTATAGCACTCGCCCAAGCAATGTAGGTTTCGAACTTACAACATATTATTTCTAGCACCACTCCCAGGTATCTATTTAAGCTAAGATCGCTTCTTGTCATCCAGGTTTTAGCATTTTCTTGATAATTAATCTTAGCCACCATAGCCGCTCCTGTTAAACAGTCAACCGTCGGTAAAAGCACATGTAAAGTGGAGCAAAATGATAATCACAGCTTAAGAACTAAGTGTTTATATACCGCAGGTTTCAAACCCACACCATGATTGATCACTGCCATTCCGACGCGCATATACTGTAGAAGATAAGCAAAGTGTTAACCGCTGGTTTCCAGTCTGGATGCACAGTAGGAGCTTGGAGTTTGTAGCACCAATTGAAGGTTTTGAACCCACACTCTGTTATTTATAGTACCAAAGCTCGGCTTTCTAGGTCAAAAGATTACTTCTTGTTACTTCGATGATTTAGCCACCATGGTCATGTTCGAAATCTGCTCGATCCCATAGCCTGTAGCCCAACGCTGGGTGGTTACAGAGCGAGAGTGTGTGAGGGAGAGAACGAGCGGCCATATAGCCCTTGTTTTCATGTATCGTATGACCGGTTATAGTAAAAGTATAGTAGCGCTTCTAAACTTACCTCAGCACCCACTACCCATTTACAACAATATATTCCAATTAAACTACTGAATTTCGTCTCCGAGTTCTCACTCGTGTAGACCTCTCTGGCTGACGAGGAAACGTTGGACCTCGCCACGGCCAAATCGATTGTTGAAAGCACACGTAAAAAGAGCAACTGCAAGTTCCCAGTCTAGTATTTATGGGATCAATTGAACACCGCAGGTTTCGAACCTGCTGCACCCTGATTGCACGAGCTCAGCTCCCTCAGCTAAGCGACTGCTATTTGTTAAACTAGATGACTATAACTAGCATGACTATGACGTTGAATGCCAATAAGCTCCCGGCATCCAACGCTATGGCGTCGAAATTCCAACTGTAGAAGTTGGCTGCGTATGTAGGAGTTCAAAAAACCGAAATCCTAGGTTTTCAGCTTTCGGCCAAAGCGGTTGATGTTTACAGCACCGAGAACTACAAGTTTCAAATCTGCACCTTAGTGTTTCTAACACCATCCTTATCTATTTAAACTAAGATTAATTCTTGCTAACTGTTACCATACAAAGTTTATATTCCAAAAGAGTGCAACCCTCGAATTTAAGGGTTTCACTTACATCTGGCGGGTGGTCTGGTAGTTCTCGTTGGGATATAGCGTTTTTTAGCAATCTTGGCCCTCGCAGCGATATCTGAGATGCAGATATGACGTCGTGATGTGATCAACTTTGGTCTTTCAAGCGTCACCCGGGACGCGGAGGTCCGGGATGTCGTAGTATGTATGATAGAAGATTTCATGTTTAGTTAACTAATACCAATATCATCCGAACGAACGAACGAAATGCTATCTTCGATATGACCCTAGACCTGATCTTACGAAACCTCCTGCTCTTCCTCCTCCCCGCCAATTATACGGAAGTTGCAACATAACACATGGTACCTCTCACGTTCCCAATCTGTAAACGTCACCTGCAGACATCGCCCCGTCAACAAAACACCTAATGATATTAGGGTAGATATAGTGCCTACCAGACCCTTCTCCATCGTAACGATTCCAATCGATCGTGACTACAACTTCTACAGAGAAGAAAGGCCAAGTCCCTCTCTCACTCATTGTTGCAGCTCAATTGTTCAATATCGTCCACGTGGAACTCGCACACGCGTTTGGGCTCGAGATCGGTGCCTAGAGGTTCATTGAACTCACGGTAACTACAAAGTTGGGTGGAGCAAGGCATTAGGATGTGCGTTAAAATTTTGTAGAAATGCTTTGGTTAGAACCCAAGAGTATAATGAAGAGTTAACATTCTGACCTTGCTGTGAGGGTAGCTTTGCTTTATAGGACTCAATTCCAGCAGTAATCAGCTGAACAGTCGAACTCAACCCGAGTTCAACGCCACCGACGCCAAATTCCCACACATTGCCAATAGAATCAAGCTGCCCTAGTCTTGGTTATAGAAATTGACGAAGTAGAAACTCTTTGACGACGCTTGTCACCTTGAATAGATATTTGTGCATCTGCTTTTCAGTTGTGATCTTCGCTCGTGCTCGACTCTAGCCTCTTCGGGGTCTGGGCAAGAGATAATTACGTGATCGTCGGTTGCAACGTTTGTAACTAACACTCGACCTCCACGGTTTTCTACTGGATAGTTCATGGGGACCGACCATACAATAGCTACATCATTGAGAATTACCACTATCATAAGCCGTGCTCAGTTAGTGCATGTTCTTTACCACAGTTTGCAGATATTATAGCCAGTGGATACAGTAGATGCATGAGACAATATCGGTGGAGGGAATGCGGGTACTATATTGTTGATTATGAATCCAACTATCCTAGAGTGAATACAGTATGATTAAGACAAAAATCCAACTATCCTATTTAATCCTCATCACCTCTCCTCTTCCCCTCCTACCTCCTTCTACCTAAAAAAACTCCTAACCCTCCTCACTCCCTTTCCCTCATACCCTTCCCCTCTCCCTCCTCCGACCTCAACAAACACCTCCAACCGCTCACGGCTCCTCCTCCCATGCCGCGCCTCCCGCTCACTCACAACGTAGTGGACATGCTCATTCTCAGACACACGCTGTCGTCGTCGCGGATGTCGGTACTGCTCAAAATACTCGGCCAGACTGCGTCTGTTACGCTCCTTCTCCCGCTCGATGCGCAGCGTTTCCTCCGTGAACTGCACCCGCGATCGTGACCGTGATCTGGATCTAACAGTCCCTGCATCGGATCTTATGGCTATACCCTCTGAACACTGCATGCAGGGCGTGGAATTGGACCGTAACCTGGACGTGTGGTATGTTTCGCAGTGCGGACAGGTGGAGACAGGTATGGAGACTTGTCGGTGTTTTTGGCTACGGGGGAGGTGGGAGCTGCGGAACATGTTGAGCGCGAAGAATGGCCGGGAAAGATGGTGGTAGGAGGGTTGGGGACGTTGAGAGGACGTGGGCCAAGGAGGATGGCGGTAGAATGGACTGCGCGGTGGATAGCTGGAAGCAGTGGATTGGAGGACGTGCATTTTGGGAGGCGGGACTGTTGGTTTTGGGAATGAGAAATGTAGGAAGGATAGAGAGGATTTGGTGGGGTTTTATGGTGTCGGGATGGAATGTTGAAATGATACTGGTGATCAAGACAGGCTTGCTCCGTGCCAGATCAAGAGCTGTGTCATAAGTCATCTCTCAACAAACCTGTCATGATTAATTCTGGAATGTGGTGCAGCTGCGCAGTCGGTAGAAGTAGGATATTCAAATTTGAATACAGCCCGCGCGGGTAGGGGTTTCGCATAGACAGGAACACCCGTCTTTGAGGCTATGTAGATCATGTTATGATCTCCGGTGCAGCTCGGGTGCGCATACGCCACACACCCATGTGGTCGCGAGTGAGTCGAAGGCTTACGGATGATCCATGTTCACGTGGATGGATATGTGGTTCATTGTGTCACTCGACTGTTTCATCAGTGAGCGTTAAAGTTGATCAACATAGCCATCCTGTGATCTTGCCGAGATCATTTAAGAGTAGATACGAGCGGGTGCGTGTAGCGGTGGGTGTCTTTCAACGCCAAGACAGAATGCACGTGATATACCTGACGAGTGATGACCTCAGGAAAATATCACTCGTTCCGCCTAAGTACTGGAATCAGCTTTTTAAGAACGCCGTATGAACCTCATCTAACATTGATATTGGGATTTGAGGCTCAGGAAGTACAAATTGCAAATATTTGAATAAGTTCCATTTCGGACCAGAACCTCTGAATTAATTCCTGGCTTTCCGCAACAAAGTGAGGGATAGGTCTGGTACTGCGTAAATACAGCCCCACATACTCCAATTAGCTGGAGAGAAAATGAAGCAGTTCACTAAATTAGGTAGCCTAAGAGAGTTACTTACTCGAAAGCGAAAATGTCTACATCTTCTAGGTTTCCGAACGCCTCCGCTACTAGCCCACTCGCTCTCTCTAGACAAAATCACGATGGACCCAATGTCCCGAGGGTATCTCACAAAGAGTAAATACCATACCATCAGCTTGTCCGATTCACCAATAGCAAGTGGCTAACCCAAGCAGACAGTAACATCATAGCCAAGCCGCAGCAAGATTCTGGTATTGAAGTAATTCTCAAGGTAATGGAAATCACTACCCTGGTCTATGCTTATAAGGAGTGCCAGAAATGTGGCCACCCTCGATGTAGTCAATGCAAGAATAAGGAATAAGTGAGGATATCTAGCAGTGTCCTTCGATAATCACGAATCTTTCCGCGAGCTGGCTTTTGGCTTGTTTTTAGTATTCTTGCATATTTCGTTCGGGGTGGCAGTGACGAGTTTGAGTGGTACATAGTTGTATGGTGAGGTTTCAGGTGGGGGTTAATTCTCGCATTAGAAAGGCACTGTTTTCAATGTTTTCATGAGAGGCGAGGAAGAGTAAATACCCGGGACATAGATATGATCAAGGGCCATTATATCGATCTAGATTTTTAGTGCTTGCGTATTCGTCACCTGATATTGGCCGACCGGACCGTAGGAGTGTTTTATATCATTGATCCATTACAATGCATTCGAATATTCATATATGCTTGAAAGTAACACAGGCATACTAAGCGAATTGAAATAGCTGGTATCTTTCCACCCCTTCGTATCTCATCTAATATCATATTGCGATGATGACTTGAATCCGGAGGTGGCGGCAGGACTATCCCCTGGATCGTAACGGTTCCCGGCCCATACGGGCCGCCCGCGCAACCACCTCACCACACGTCCAAAAATGGTCATCAGAGGCCATCCTTTTTATCAAGTCTTCTTTAGTAGCAAATAAAACTTTCTGTCAAAGTGAATTGTAAATTATATGTGATGTGACTTTGTAAGACTTACTGCCCCACCAAAATTCGCTCTCTGAACTGGCAACCCACCCCATGTCTATGCACCACTACCCACCTTTCTTCTTTACAGGTGATAGAATTCCACAAAACGATGCCTTTCATTATTGAGACACCACAGTTACTTGCATTTTGAACATGCTTAGCAAAGTTTGGCTGGAGATTTGGTATTTCTGGCTGGGCTTTCCTGCTGGCAAAGCCACCAT
>Ga0307512_10002756_pt1 | contig 21468 bp, 21 predicted proteins | sample 14_EM_MG_FD_200267 | JGI IMG/M metagenome (GOLD analysis project Ga0307512, IMG submission 200267) | Populus trichocarpa ectomycorrhiza microbial communities from riparian zone in the Pacific Northwest, United States - 14_EM | ecosystem: Host-associated > Plants > Roots > Unclassified | place...
ATCCGAGATGAGCCATTCGTACACCTCGGCAAGCACGTCATAGCCTGTCACAACCACTACCTCCGTCACGCGGCAGACTCACGGTAGGACGTCAGCCCATCAGCGGAGCAAGCCGGGCACCAATGGTTTTCGCAAGGAGGGAGTGTAAATCTAACGGCGGATCCGACGATCATGGGAGGGACGTCAAGTGACTGACACTGCCGTGGAGTTGGAGACCGTGGAGCCTGTCGAGAGTGCCCAGCCTGGGCAGCCTGTGCCCGTGTCCGACGAGCAGCTGGTCGCGATGCTGGTGGAGCGGGCCCGGTCGGAGGGGCTGCAGCTGACTGGGCAGGGCGGTCTGCTGCAGCAGCTGACCAAGCGGGTCTTGGAGTCTGCCCTGGAAGGTGAGATCACCGATCACCTCGGCTACGAGAAGCATGAAGCTGCTGGCCGGGGCAGCGGCAACTCCCGCAACGGAGGCCGGGCCAAGACCGTGCTGACCGACGTGGGGCCAGTCGAGGTCAAGGCGCCGCGTGACACCTCGGGCGCGTTCGAGCCGCAGATCGTCAAGAAGCGACAGCGACGCCTGACTGGCGTCGACGAGATGGTGTTGTCGCTGTCGGCGAAGGGGCTCACGCACGGCGAGATCTCGGCTCATCTGGCCGAGGTTTACGGCGCCGAGGTGTCCAAGCAGACCATCTCCACCATCACCGACACGGTCATGGAAGGCATGGCCGAATGGCAGAACCGTCCCCTCGACCGCGTCTATCCGGTCCTGTTCGTGGACGCCATCAACGTCAAGATCAGGGATGGGCAGGTCGCGAACCGTCCCATCTACGTGGTGATGGCGGTGACCGTGGACGGCACCCGCGACATCCTCGGCATCTGGGCCGGCGATGGCGGCGAGGGCGCGAAGTACTGGCTGCATGTGTTCACCGAGCTGAAGAACCGCGGCCTGGACGACGTGCTCATGCTGGTCTGCGACGGGCTCAAGGGCCTACCCGAGGCCGTGGAGGCCGTCTGGCCTCGCACGATTGTCCAGACGTGTGTGGTTCACCTGCTGCGGAATTCGTTCCGTTACGCAGCCCGTCAGGACTGGGACAAGGTCGCCAAGGCCCTCAGGCCCGTCTACACCGCGCCCAGCGAGGATGCGGCGACGGAGCGGTTCCTGGAGTTCCAGGAGGCGTGGGGCCGGAAGTATCCGGCGATCGTGAAACTGTGGTCGGTCGCCTGGGCCGAGTTCGTGCCCTTCCTCTCCTTCGACGTCGAGATCCGCAAGGTCATCTGCAGCACGAACGCGATCGAGAGCGTCAACGCCCGCATCCGCAAGGCCGTCCGCGCACGCGGACACTTCCCCAACGAGGCCGCCGCCCTCAAGTGCATCTACATGGCGCTGATGAGCCTGGACCCGACGGGGAAGGGCCGCAAAAGGTGGACCATGCGCTGGAAGGCACCCCTGAATGCGTTCCAGATCGCCTTCGAGGGCCGCCTGACCGCGAGCAACAACTGACCACTCAACAACCAAGATCAGCCGTTAAATTGACACACCCGCACTTCGCCGCGCGGCCGACCCAACCGCGTGACTCTCCGGATAGCGACGACTCCACCGCCGGTACGAGCGCAAGTCCGAACACTTCCTGGCGTTCGCAGGCATTCGCAGGCATCGCAGCGACCCTCATCTGCTACCGCAGACTCCCTAAAAGAGATGATTTGGTAGCCGGGGCGGGAGTTTGACGTCATGGACCGACGGCGTCAGCTGGGTGCACGTTCTGGCGTGCCGTAGCCCCCGGGAACGTGGTCGGGTACCTGCCCTGCGCAGAGCGGGGCACGATTGGCGACCACGTCTGCGTTCAATCAGAGCCGCGCGGCGTCGTGCACTCCGCTGTCGGTCGTGTCGGCGGAGTCCGGTGCCCAGAGTGCGGTCGCGGCGCTGGGTACGGGCGCGGTGGCGTCCGGAGGCTGCGTCGCCAACTGCGTGACGTAGCCGACGAGGACTGAGATCATGATCGACGCAGTTGCCTCGGAACTCAGCGGGCCGAGCCCTCCCGAACGCTCCTGTTCGCGCAGCAGTGTCGTCAACGAGCGACGAACCTCCGTGAATGCATTCCTCAGGCTCTCCGCCAACGCAGCGTTGCGCAGGCTCTCCGACCAAGTGAGCAAGGCGATCGAGGCCAGGCCGTTGCGTTCGTGTTCGGTGCGGATGTAGCCGAGCAACTCGGCGAGTACTGCGCCTGCGCCCCGGTTCCCGTGGCGTTGCGCCAAGTCCGCTGCCACCTGGCTGATGCGGCTGAGGTTCTGAGCGGCGATCGCCGCGATGATCTCGCTTTTGCCCGAGAAGTAGAGGTAGACCACGCCGGAGGACACTTCGGCCTCACGGCATACATCCGTCATGGACGTGGCGTGGAAGCCGTCGCGCAAGAAGCACTGGCGGGCGGCGTCGAGAATGTGCGTCCGGCGCGCGTCGCGATACTCATCGGTGACCTTGGGCATGGCCTTGAGCCTAACCTAAAAAGAACGATTGATCGGTTTTGGTCGACGTGCAGCGGTCCCTCTCCGCTTCGCAAGGTGTTGATCATGATTCGGTGGCGGGGCGGGGATCGAGTTCGACGCGGGAGCAGGGCGGCGTTGCGCACGACGCCGGCGGGCGGGGCGGTGGTGCCGCCATCGGTGGTCACGTACAGTGCGCGTCCCTTGTCGCCGGGCTCACACCCCCAGTAGGCGCTGGACGGCCCGACGATCACTGGGTCGAACGGCTCTCCGGCGAGGTGGCGCACCTCGCTGCCGTGCCGTGGGGTGAGCGGGACGCGGTCGAGGGTGTTCGCGCGGTGCCGGGTGACGTAGGCGAAACCGGCCGTCTCGTCGATCGCGAAGTCGTCGCCGTCGGTGATCGCCGCGATGAACTCCGGAGTGCCGGCCGCGTCGAGCGTGACGGGGTCGACCGGGACGCGCATGAATACTTTCTGCGCGGTCGAGGTGTAGTAGAGGTATCCGGTCTCCGCGCCGTACCGCACGCCATTGATGCCCGGTTGCGGCGGCCACGGAATCTCGCTGTCCGGATCATCGGCCATCGTGTCGTGTTCGGCCCAGACGCGCGCGGTGGCGCTGTGCGCGCCGGTCGTCAGGTCGACGCGCCAGATCAGTCCGGCGAAGCAGTCGGCGACGGCCATCACGCCAGGGCCGAGCTGGCAGCTGCCATTCAACCCCCGCGCCCGCTCGTCGAAGGTGAAGATCACCGCTGGGTCGACCTGCGAACCCGGGGACCAGTCGTTGAGGTCGAGGCGAACCAAGTGTGACTCGTGCGTGGTGTAGGCCTCGGTCAGGCTCAGGACGAACACGTCGGGTGCGATCTCGACGATGCCCGTGACGGGGTGGTCGAAGGTGTGCAGGAGCACCGGATCGGCGAGCGTGCGCGCCGGACCCGGCACGTACCACAGCTCCTTCTGCAGCACGGCGGTGATCAGCACCGAGCCGTCGGCGCGGACGGTGAGGTTCTCCAGGAAGTACTTCTCCGGGAAGTGGGCGACCGGGGTGACTACGACCTGGGGGAGCGGGGCGATGGCCATGAGGATCCCTTTCGGGTGCGTGTTTATCAGAGCTTTTACTGGTCGAGTCCGGTGGCGTTCGCCGGCACGTCGTAGGCGATCAGCGTGAGGGAGACGGCCGTGAACCAGCCCATCAGGACCGTGACGTCGGCGACACCGGCGTCGCCCAGCACCCGCTGTGCGCGGTGCAACAGCCCCTGCGGCACAACGCGCACCCCGGCCAGGGCCGAGGCGAGTTCGTAGACGATCTGCTGCCGCTCGTCGTCGAACGCGGTGGGCGCCCCGGCGATCAGAGCCTCGACCTTCGCGGGGTCGAGCCCGCCGAGGACCTCGCCGATCTTCTCGTGCTCGTGGCACGCGTACGCGGCGCCCCAGCGCCCGCAGATGACGCAGGTCGCGATCTCGATCTCCGCCTTCGACAACGTCGAATCCGTCTGGAAGTACGCGCCGATCGGCGCGATCCTCTTCAGGAGCGTCGGGTTCGCCGCCCAGATCTTGTGCGGGCCCGGGACCAAACCGCGTAGTTTCAGGGTGAAGGCGAACGCCTCCCGCATCTCCGCCGGCATCTCGTCGACCGGCGTCTCCACGAACCGGCCGAATGTGCCGAAGTCGTTCGGGTCCTCGAGCATGGCCTTGAGGTCGTTGGCACTACGCATGCTCTCTCCTAGGCGGTCTGTGTCGTGGGACGCCCGGCGGGCACGTCATAGGCGTTGAGCAGGGTGGCCAGCGTCAGGTAGTGGACGGCGATGAACACCACCGTGTCGAAGCCCTGCTGCCCAAGCCGTGAGACCGCTGCGTCGTACAGCGGTCCGGGCACCGCGCCACCGTGCGTCAACGCGGTCGCGACATCCGCGACCAGCAGCTCGTCCTCACCCAGATCCGTCGGCCGTGTACCCGCGCCGAGCGCCGCGATCTGGTCCGGCCGCAATCCGGCACGCAACGCCAGCGGCGTGTGCGCGTACAGCTCGTACGCGGCGTTGAACCGGCCGCCGACTGTCAGGATCACCGCTTGGCGCGCTCGCTCGCTGACGCCGTCCAGCTTCTGGGCCATGCTGACGAACCGGCCCAGCGGCACCGCGAGATCCGGGAAGTGCAGCAACACGCCCCACGGCCCGACGAATGCGCCGTCGGAGTTCCTGACCTCGAAGCCCTGATACTCCTCGGTCTGGGTCATCTGCTCGAAGGACTCGTAGAGGGGGCGCTGCTCGGCGGTCAGCTCCGTCGGCCGCAGTAGCGGCCGGCGCATGGTGCTCTCCTTGAGCTGGATGCTCCATAAAAACGCGCGTTCATTCTTTTTCATGGTCGCGCTACGGCCGTCGGAGGCGACGAGCAAACCGAACACTCGGTTTCGGCCCGTAGTTGAAATCGGCGCGTACCCGGGCCGGCGAACTCGGCCGCGTGCCGGCGGAGCGCTTCGACGCCGAGTTCGTCAAGGCGGTCAAGGGCACCGGCATCGCGCCGCGCGCGACGGTTGGACGCTGCACCGGATCCGCCACAGCACCGATGTGATGACCATGCACGCCGCCGCCGTCGGGAGCAGCAACAACTGACTGAGGGCGTCTGGGGGCGCTGTACGCCCCCAGACGCCCTCAGTCGTTCGAGGACCTCCCCGCCTCCGGTGTCAGCCGATCTTGTCCGTGAAGCCCACCGACAGGTACGTCTGATGGGTGACCTTGCCCTTGCTGGCTCCCGCCGTCCACGTGAAGGTGTACTCCAGAATGGAGCTCGTCTTCGGGTCGACGATCACCCGGCCGACGCTCTTGGCCTCCGCGAACTCCAGGGCGGTCCCGCCGCGCCCGGTGCTGTCCTTGACGGTCCCGACGAGCTTGACGCCTTTCAGCCCCGCCATCGCCTTGAACAGCCCTGCCCGCAGTTTCGGGCTCGCCGGGGACCCGCCGAGCAGGGTGACCGCTTGGTCGAAGGGGGAGATGCTCTTGGGCCTCGGCGGAGTCTGGAGCAGCTGGAGCAGCTTCGCCGGGTCCGTGGTCAGCTGGTTGAGGGCTTTCCAGTCGAGGTCCTTCGGCCCGAGCTGCCAGTCGGGCTGGCGCCCCTTCTTGTAGGCCTTGCCGTCGTTGACGACGTAGAAGTCCATGGACTGCGAGAGGTAGGAGTCGCCGACCGTCAGATGCATCTTCCAGTACTTCCCCGAGGGGACCGACTGGGTGGCGGCCACCGTGGAGATGTCGTTGAGGAAGACGGACGCGGTGTCCGCGTGCGCCTCGCTGCGCGTGCCCGTGTCCGTGGGTGTCTCACCGGTGTTCGCGTACGTCACCACGCCGGCCGCGACCGCGGCGGCGGTGAACAGGGCGACGAGGACCCGGCGGCGCCCGGACATCCCCCGCAGCGGTGCACTCACCACAGCACCCTTCTTGTGCCCGGCCTCCTGCCCGGCCACCGCCGCCTCGATCCCCGCCAGCGCCCTGGCCAGCGCCTGTGCCGACGGCGGCTCGACCCGCCCTGCCGCCACCAGTTCATCGGCGCCGGGGAAGTCCAGCAACACCGCCCGCTCCGTCATGCCGGTCTCCTCCACGTCCTGCGTACTCATGCCGGTCCGCTCCACGTCGTCGTACGTACTCATGCCACGTCTCCCGTCACGCTCAGGTGCCGTCCGGCCGGGCGGGTTGGTGCGAGCCGGTCGCGCAGCCGACCCCGTGCCCGGTGCAGCCGCGAGCGAGCGGTGCCCGCCGGGATGCCCACGGCGGCGGCCGCCTCGGCGGGGGAGAGCTGCTCCCAGCTGACGAGCAGCAGCACCTCCCGCTCCTCGACGGGCAGTTCGGCCAGCGCCCGGCGCAGCGCGGGGGCCAGCGCGGCCGCGTCGAGCCGCTGGTCCACCGCCTGCCAGGGATCGGTGATCTCCCTTCCCGGTACGGCCTCCTGCCGCCCCGCCCGCCGCAGGTGCTGGGCCAGTACGTTGCGGGCCACTCCGAACAGCCAGCCCCGCGCCGAGCCGCGCGAGGGGTCGAACGTGCGCCGCGCGGCGAACGCCTGCAACCACGCCTCGGCCAGCAGATCGTCCGCCGCGCCGGGCATGCGCCGGGCGAAGTAGCCGTGCAGGGCGGGCGAATACGCCTCCACCAGCGGGGTGAACGCCGCCGCGTCCCCCGCCGCCGACCGTGTCAGCTGGGCGTCGCTGTCGCCGTCACGGTCGGGGGCGCCGTCGCTGCGCTCCTCGTGTTGCCGGGTATCCGGTTTCACCAATCTCCGTCTCCGACCGCCGGACGACGGTCTCACTCTGTACTTGTCATCAAGGTGCGGATCCGTTCGCACCCCCTGCCGGAGTGGCTCCCCGTCGGAGTGGCCTCGTCCTTTGTTGGCGCGGCTCGAACGCGTGCATCATTGCTCGGCCGTTGGCAATGGAGCGGGCGAATGACGGATGACGCGGTTTGTCGGCACCACGTGGCGGAGGTGTCGCGCCCAGACTGCGGGTTCAGAGCGCCTGCGCGGTGCATCGCCGTCGGCGACTCCGGGATACCCAAACGCCACGGCATGAACGTCCAGGTACTGACCGATCCGTTGGGCCGTCTGCTGCGGGCTTCGCCCGCGCTGCCCGGCTCGGCCCACGACCTGACGGCCGCCCGCACCCACACAATCATCGACGCACTCGCGGCCGAGGGGCTCAAGTGCTGGGCTGACAGCGATGATGGGCGATGGTGTCGCCGACAGGTCTGACTCCTGGGCTGACTGACCGGCGGTCCGGTGTCCTTGCCTTGAACTGTCGGTCTGCTCGGCGGCGCCGTCCGTCGCACACGACCGGAAGGGCGTCGTGACTTCATAGGAGCTCGTGCGAGAAGCCCCCGTCACGGTCGTCTCCGCCCGTGCCGACCGGCGCGTGCTGCCCTGTCCCTGCGACGAGAAGGCAGCAGCCCAGCATGACTTGCCAGCGCCGAGGAGGCCGTGGTGGCCATCGCCCGCAGCACCCAGGACGCGATCGTGGTACCTGTACGTACTGGGGCGCGAGCGGCACTGACCGGCCGTCCTCTCACCGTGACCGCACACCGCACACCGCACCCGGACCATCCGCTGGAGGCGCCTCTCACGACTGAGCCGAGTGCGGGCTGTCGGCCGGTCGCTGTCACTGCGGCCGGCCGTCCGGCTCAGGATCCGCCGCGCTCGCGGGGAATCATCTGACCCGCCTCGACCGCCACCGGCAGCCGGTTCTCGGCGGGTGGCAGCGGGCAGGTGGCCAGGTCCGTGTAGGCGCACGGCAGGTTCGCGGCGCGGTTGAAGTCCAGAACGACCGCGCCGTCGGCGGCGGGCGGCTCGACGGCCAGGGCCCGGTTGGCGGCGTACGTGGTGACCCCGGAGGTCGCGTCGGTGAACAGCACCGTCAGCCCGCCCGCATCACGTCCGGGGAACGCGGTCAGGGACAGCCGACGCCCGTCCAGGTCGAACTCGATCCTGCCCGGAGCGTCGTACACGTGTTCAAGGCCCTCGACCGCAGCGCCCACGGTGGTCGGCCGCGGCTCGTCGAAGGGGATGTACCGGCCCGTCACGGCCCAGCGCGGGTCGGGGGCATAGGCGGGGGTGCCGGTGAAGGCCGTGCGCAGCGGCGCGTCAGGGTGCCGGGGGCGCACGATGTCGTTGCCGCCGCGCTTGGCGACCTCGATGACGGCGTCTCCCCAGACCGCGTCGACGCCGCCGCGCTCGGGAAGGACACCGAAGCGGTGTTCACCTCGCACCGGCGTTCCGTCGACGACCAGTTCCTCGCCGTCGTCGAGGTTCACGACGACCCCGTCGGGGCCGGTGCGCCACGCGCCGGGTGCGTCGGGGAATCGCTGCGGCCGGTCGTCGAGCCAGTGCAGGCCTGTGATCGCCAGGAACCCGTGCGGGTCGGCGAGCCGGGCCTCCTGACCGCGGTACCACTCCAGCCAGTTCTCGGTGAAGGCATGGAGTTCCGTTGTGGTCGCCTCGGTAGTCATCAGGTCTCCTTCGTCACTCGAGGTTCGATCTCGCACAGGGGTGGGGGGCAGGTGTCGGGCCGTCGGCCCGACGGGCGTACTCAGCCGGCCAGTTCGCCGAGGAGTGCCCAGGTGCGCCGGCGGTCCGCTTCTCCCGCGATCTCGGTGCCCGAGAACACGACCTCGGTGGCGCCGGCGTCGCGGTAACGCCGTACCTCGGCTTCGACGGCCTTCTCGTCGCCGATCACGGCCAGGTCGGCGGCCCGCCGGCCGCCGGAGAGTTCGATGACCCGCGCGTAGGACGGGATCTGTTCGTAGAACGCGAGATTCTCCGTGGCCCTCACCCGTACCGCGTCCACGTCGTCCGTGACCACGCCGGGCACCAGGGCCACGATTCGCGGCACGGGACGGCCGGCTGCCTCGGCCGCGGCGGTCAGGGCGGGAACGATGTGCTCCGCCAGGGCACGCGGTCCCGCCAGGTAGGGCAGGATCCCGTCCGCCAGCTCACCGCTGACCCGCAGCGCCTGCGGCCCCATCGCCGCGACCAGCACGGGGACACCGCTCTCGGCGCCCGGTACGCGTGCCGGGATCGGGGTGGTGGCGGTGATCAGTTCGCCGTGGAAGTCGGCCGTGCCGGTCTGTGTCAGCTGCCGTAGTGCGGTGAGGAATTCACGCAGGCGGGCGATGGGGCGTTCGAAGGGCAGGCCGAAGCCGGTCTCCGTCAGCCGTTTCGTGCCCAGGGCCAGACCGAGGTGGTAGCGGCCGTGGGTCGCTGCCTGGGCGGTCTGGGCCTGGCTGGAGACGAGCAGTGGGTGGCGGCCGAAGACGGGGATCGCGGAGGTGCCCACGTGCAGCCCGGGCACCGCGCGCCCGACGATCGCCGCGAGCTGGGGTGAGTCCGCACCGAAGGTCTGGCCGAACCAGGCCGACCGCAGACCGGCGGCTGCGGCCTCCTGCGCCAACTGCACGGTGGCGTCGACCTGGTTGTGTGCGTCGGACGCGTTGAGCGCTACTCCAACAGTCATGTCAGTCAGAACGGGCGCCGGCCGAACCCGCATTCCGGTCCGTGTGTGACAGCTTCTTGTCAGTCATGTGTACAGGAGCCCCGGCCGCGGTACCTCCACCGCGGTGACGATGTCGACGCCGATTGACCGCATCCGCTCGACGCCGCCCCTGCCGGCGAGCGGCCCCATCTCTGGCAGCACGATGGGTGTCTCAGCGGTGATCGCCATGGGGTTCCCAGAAAGGGTCCTCGCCCTCAGCGACGAGGACCGCCGGCGCTTGAAGAAGCGTGTGGCTCACCGGCCGGGTCGCCCGGTCAGGTCCGGAGGAACATCAGCACGGCCAGCACACGCCGGGACTCGCTGCCCGTGGCCGGGAGGCCGAGCTTGCCGAAGATGCTGGAGACGTACTTCTCCACGGCGCGCAGCGTGATCACCAGCCGGTCGGCGATGCCCTGGTTGGAGTTTCCGGCGGCCATCAGCTCGAGCACCTCGCGCTCCCGCGGCGTCAGCTGGCCGAGCGGGTCGTCGCTGCGCCGTCGCGACAGGAGCGTGGAGACGATGGTCGGGTCGATGACGGAGCCGCCGGCGGCGACCCTGCGGACGGCGGCCAGGAAGTCGGGCACGTCACTGATGCGGTCCTTGAGCAGATAGCCGACGCCTTCCGCCGAGTCGGCCAGTAGCTTCATCGCCAGGCCGGGCTCGACGTACTGGGACAGCACGAGCACCCCGACCTCGGGATGGGCCGCGCGGATCTCCAATGCCGCCCGCAGTCCCTCGTCACTGTGGGTGGGCGGCAGCCGGATGTCGACGACGACCACGTCCGGCAGTTGGCTCCGCAGCAGAGTGAGCAGTTCCTCGGCGTCCCCGCAGCGCCCCAGCACCTCGAATCCGGCGTCGCCCAGGAGCCGGGCCAGGCCCTCCCGGAGCAGGACGCTGTCCTCGGCGATGGCTACCCGCATGGCAACTCCGCCTCCACCCGGGTACCGGTGCTGCTCGATGTCCACACGCGCAGCCTGCCGCCGAGCGCCTCGACCCGGTCGGCCAGTCCCCGCAGGCCGCTGCCGCCTTCGGTGTCGGCGCCCCCGTGACCGTTGTCGAGGACCTCCACCATGATCTGGCCGTCGGCCTGGGCCACGCTCACCGTCGCCGCGGTCGCCCGGGCGTGCTTTCCGATGTTGGCCAGGCTCTCGCAGACCACGTAGTACGCCGCGACCTCGACGGCCTCGGCGAGTCTGCCGTCGAGCCGTACCGTCAGCCGGACCGGCACGGGCGCCCGCGCCGCCAGCGACTCGAGGGCGACGGCCAGCCCGTGCGCGCTGAGGACGGCCGGGTGCAGCCCGCGCGCCACGTCGCGCAACTCCGCCAGGGAGGTGGCGATCTCACCCCTGGCCTGGGACAGATGGGCTCGGGCGACCGGGTCGCCGCCGAGACTCGCCTCCAGCATGGCCAGGTCGAGGGAGAGCGCGATGAGCCGCTGCTGGGCCCCGTCGTGCAGATCGCGCTCCAGCCGCTGCCGCTCCTTCTGGCCCGCCTCGATGACCCGGGCCCGGGAACCGCGCAACTCATCGACGTGGGCGCGCAGTTCGGCCTGCAGTCGGCCGGTCTCCAGGGCGATGGCCGCGGCGGCGCTGACCGCGTCGAGGAGTTCGTGTTCGTCGTTCAGCGCCGCGTCGTGGATGAGGGCCGCGACCGGCGCGCCGTCGCGCTTGATGAGGGTGGTCGCCCGGCCCGGATCCGCGGGCAGTTCGAGCGGCTTGCCGTCCTGGTCGGTCCAGCTGGCGAACTGCGGCAGCCAATAGGCCAGCGCGAGTGACGGATCCCCCAGCGCGCGGGCCAGCGGGGCCCGCAGGTCGACCGGTTCGGCCCGCAGCTCCACCACGAGGTCACCGACGGCCGTACGGGCCAGTCGGGCGCCCAGCAACCCGGCGAGGAAGGCGACCGGGGCGAGGCCGATCACCGCGAGGCTCACCCGCTGGACCACCGGGAACGAAGGTCCGCCGAACACGCCCACCACCAGCAGGACGACGATCATCACCAGCCCGAGACCGAAGCAGTCGATCAGCAGCCCCAGAGACCTGCGCAACGGCCGCCCGCCGGCCCGACGGCGGGCCACGAGCAGCGCGACACCCGCGAGTGAGACCGCGCTGAGCGCGATGAGCTCACCGTGGAAGAGCATCGTGCCCATCTCCGGTGCGTCGACCAGCCGTAGGGGATAGTCCGGGCCGAAGCCTCCCAGCATCATCGCCAGCGGCTGCACACCGACCGCGGCTGCGTAGCCCACGCCGACGAGCAGCCTCTCCAGCCGGCCCGACAGCCGGCCGGCCGGGAAGGCCAGGAACAGGTGCAGGAACAGGACAAGCGGCAGCAGGTCGGCCAGTTGCCCGACGGTCCGTACGGCGGCGGTGCCCGACCACGACAGGGCCGAGACGAAGCCGGCCGCTCCCGCGAGGACCATCAGCGGGCCGAAGCGGTTGGCGGGCCGGTGCCACCACGCGACGAGACCGGCCGCTGAGTAGGACACCGAAATCCAGACGAGCAGCACGGCGTGTATCGCCGAAATGCCGTTCGCGGCGGCGAGAGTCAGGCAGCCGGCGGCGGCCGCGGCCAGCACCAGGCCCGCCAGGCCGCCGAACAGCACCGGCCTCCGCGCGTGAACTGCGGGATAAGCCGAGAGCGTTGGCATCGCTTCCCCCTTCCCGATCATTGCCGCCGGGCGCGATCGGGCGCAGCCGTCCACGACTGGCGTGCGTGCGGCCGGAGATGAAGGGAGGCGTCGCTCGCACGCTACTCCCGGCACCGGGCCTGCGCCAGCGCCGACCCCCCTGCCCGGCACCCGGGGGCGTGTCGGCACCCCTGCGGCACACCAGAAACCCGCCCCCCGCACCGGCCAGTGGCCCGCCTTACCCGCCGTAGCGCGGACTGCCAGCGTGAAGGGCAGTCCCGAACCGCACCCAAGGAGCCGTGATGAAGACCCGGGTCATCCAAGAGGAACCGGACGAGCCCCGCCGGGGCGCCCCCGCCGCATCCGCACCCCAGGATCCAGGTCCGCCCCGACTCCGCGCCCCGAGGAGGAAGCTCCCGCCCCGCCCCGCCGGATGGATCCGGGCCCATCCACTGGCCGCGTTCTTCGTGCTCGCCTACGCCCTGACCTGGGCCGCCGTGCCCTTCGGCAGCTTCTTCGCCCCCGGCGCCCTGATCGCCGCCCTGATCGTGGTGTCCGTCACCGAAGGGACCGCGGGGCTGCGGGAGTTGGGCTCCCGGCTGATCCGCTGGCGGGTGCGCTGGATCTGGTACGTGGTCGCGATCGCCGTACCGCTGGCGGTCCACTTCTCGACCATGGGCGCGAACATGGCGCTCGGTGCGCCCGCCCCCTCGACCGACGACTTCACTCCCGTCTACGGCATCGCGCTCGCCATCGGGATGAACATGGTCGACCCCCTCAGCGGCCCGTTCAGCGAGGAGCCCAGCTTCCGCGGATTCGCACAGCGGGGCCTCCAGGCCGGCCGGAGCCGGCTGACGGCCACCGCGATCCTCGCGGTGCTGGTCACCGGCTGGCACGTGCCGCTGTTCGTCATGTCGTCCTTCGGGGTCGAACCCTACGAGGCGCTGGCCACCCTGGCCGTCACCTTCTGGTACGGCTGGCTGTTCAACCAGGCCGGCGGCAGCGCCCTGCTGACCCTGCTGGCCCACGCCACCGAAGGCAGCATCAACACCGACGACCTCTGGCCCTCCGGCGCGGACGCGACCCGGGAGACCTGGCTCTACGTCGTCATCTGGTGCGCGGTCGCCCTCGGCCTGCTCCTGGCCCACCGGCGCTTCTGGACCGCCAAGGCGCCGCCGACCGCCGTAGAGCCGCCCCCGCGCCCCACCCCCACCCTCGCCACCGAAACGTGAGAGGCACCCCATGTCCCGACTGCTCTACCGGATCGGACACTTCTCCGGCCGGCACCCATGGCGCGTCATCCTGACGTGGATCGTGATCGCGGCCGCCGCCTTCCTGCTCAACCAGTCCTACGGCGGCACCGCCGACGACAACTTCAAGCTGCCCGGCGTCGAGTCGGCGAAGGCAGCCGAGGCGCTGGAGGACAAGTTCCCGCAGGAGACCATCTCCACCGCCAACATCATCTTCCACTCCGACGCGGGGCTGACCCAGCCGGAGGTCAAGGCCGCAATGGCCGAGGCACGTACCGAACTTGCCGCGATACCGCACGTCGTAGCGGTGTCCGATCCCTACGATGCGCGGGGCCCGACGTTGAGTCCCGACCGCCGGACCGGCTTCACGACCCTGGCCTTCGACACTGAAAAGAGGGTCACCGCGGCCCAGTTCGACGCCGCGGAACGAGCCACTGAGCCCGTCCGCGCCGCCGGAGTGCAGGTCGAGTACGACGGTGGGCTCGGCTACGCCAAGGGTGAGGAGGGCGGGGCCAACAGTGAGATGCTCGGCATCGCACTCGCCGTCGTGATCCTCGCGGTGGCCTTCGGATCGCTCGTCGCGATGAGCCTGCCGGTCGTGACCGCGCTGGTGGCCATCCTCATCGGCTTCAGCACCATCGGCATCATGTCCGGGGCCATGGCCGTCCCCAAGATCGCCACGATCGTCGCGATGATGCTCGGCCTCGGGATCGGCATCGACTATGCGCTGTTCATCCTGACCCGGCACCGCCAGAACCTGGCCAACGGCGTGCCCGTGCCCGAGGCGGTGGGCCGCGCGAACTCCACGGCAGGCCTCTCGGTACTGTTCGCCGGCGTCACCGTCATCGTGGCGATCACCGGCCTGCAGCTGGCGGGCATCCGGATGCTCACCGTGATCGGCTGGGCCTCGGCGGTGATGGTCACCGTGACCATGCTCGCCGCACTCACCCTGCTGCCCGCGATGCTCGGACTCGCCGGCCGACGGGTCAACAACCTGCGAATTCCCTTCGTGAAGCCCAAGCCGGCGTACAACCCGAAGTCCAAGTCCAGCCGCTGGTCCGCCAAGGTGGTCGCACAGCCCGTCCGCTACGGCGCCGCCGCCGTCGTTCTGCTCGGCGTGCTCGCCGTGCCGGTCTTCTCCATGCATCTCGGCATCCCCGACGCGGGCAACGACGCTCCGACGAGTACCACACGCAAGTCGTACGACCTCATCGCCGAGGGCTTCGGACCGGGCGTCAACGGCCCGCTGCAAGTGGTGATCGAGATGAACGGGACCGACCCGTCCGCGGTCGACGGTGTGGGCACGGCCCTCAAGGACGACCCCGGAATCGCCTCCGTGGGCGACGTGGCGCTGAGCCCCAAGGGTGATCTGGCGGCGTTCGCCGTCACACCGACCACCGCGCCGCAGAACGCGAAAACCGGCGAGCTGGTCGACCGCCTGCGCCAGGACCTGCTGCCCGACGCGTTGCGCGGAACCGAGGCGAAGCCGATGGTCACCGGCGCGACCGCCCTGGACGTCGACCTCTCGAATCAGCTCCAGCAGCGCATGCTGTGGTTCCTCGGCGCCGTGATCGGACTGTCCTTCATCATCCTGATGATCGTGTTCCGGTCGATCCTGGTGCCGCTGAAGGCCGCGATCCTCAACGTCCTCAGCATCGGTGCCGCGTACGGAGTGGTCGTCGCGATCTTCCAATGGGGCTGGGGGGCCGGTCTCATCGGCCTCGACGGCAGCGTTCCGATCATGTCGCTGGCGCCCATGCTCATGTTCGCGGTTCTCTTCGGACTGTCCATGGACTACGAGGTGTTCCTGCTCAGCCGGGTGCGTGAGCAGTTCCAGCGCCATGGGGACGCCAAAGCGGCGGTCGTCGAGGGCGTCGGCTCCACGGCCCGGGTGATCACGAGCGCGGCACTGATCATGACCGGTGTGTTCGGCGCGTTCGTCCTGGACCCTGACTCCACGGCCAAGCTGTTCGGCGTCGGCCTCACCGTGGCCGTCATCCTGGATGTGACGCTGGTACGGATGGTCCTCGTTCCCGCCGCGATGAGCCTGCTCGGCAAGCACGCCTGGTGGCTGCCGGGATGGCTGCACCGGATCCTGCCGGACATCCACCTCGAAGGCGACGACGCGGATGACCTCCTGCCCGCCCCCGCGCCGCCGCCGGCGGATCTGGCGGCGACGGCGCCCGGCGCAGGGTAGTCGCCTGCGCGGAGGCACCACTCCCCGAGGGCCTGTCCGGCATGATCTGCCGGACAGGCCCTGGTGTTGCCGGTGACACGGGGGAGGGGCACTAGGCCGGAGTGCTTATTCCCAAGGTGCTCTCACGGGCCGCCAGGCTGGGCTTGAGGGTCTTGGAAGTCATCTCCGCTCCGTCCATCCCTGCGAGCAGGAGCCTCATAGCCTCGGTTCCCATGTCGTGGAGCGGCGATCTGATCGAACTCAGCGGCAGGGGCAGTTCACTGGCCAGCGAGATGTCGTTATATCCGATCACGGCGATGTCTCGACCCGCGGTCAGGCCCGCCGACCGGAGCGTTCCCAGAGCGCCGATGGCGGCGAAGTCGTTGACGACAAAGACGCCTGTGGGCGCAGCACCAGACGTGTTCAGGATCTGTTGACATGCACGGCGTCCTCCGGCGACGTCGAACCGGGACGGGACGACGAGTTCGGGAGCCAGGGGATGGCCGGCTTCGCGATAGACGTCGGCGAATCCTTGCAGGCGGTCGAGGGCGGTGCTGGCGTACTCCTCACCGGCGATGACCGCGACGCTGCGGTGTCCAAGATCGAGGAGGTGCTGGGCGGCAAGGCGGCCGCCCGCGTAGTCGTCGCAGGTCACGCTCGGATGGTGCTGAGACCGCCTGCTGACCAGGACGAACGGCACGCGGCGCGCCTGGAGTTGTTCGATGATTTCGTCGTGGTCGATCCGCGCGTCGCCGAGCACGATCCCGTCGACTTGGCGGGCCAGCAGCATGTCGGTCTTGGAAGCGCGTTCGGCCTCGTCGTCGTTGGTGTTGGCCACGAACGTCTGGTAGCCGTGGTGGCGCGCCTCTTCGTCGATGCCTTCATAGATTGTCGCGAGGACGAGATCGGTGAGTCGCGGGACGAGTACACCGGCAAGTGACGTGCGCTGCGTCCGGAGCCCGGCCGCGTGGAGGTTGCGGGAGAACCCGAGTTCTTTGGCGATCCTGCGGATTTTTTCGACAGTGTCGGCGGAACCGACGCGCACGCCGCTCTTCAGTGAACTCGACAGGGCCCGCGAGGCCGTCGAGGGGTGCACTCCCGCGAGGGTGGCAACGGTCGCCAGTGTCGGCCGGCCGGCCTTGTCCAGATGAGGAAGATCGTCCCTGACCGGTCTGGACACGCTGCGTTCCCCCTCGCTCTCCCCGAGCGACACCGCCGGAGAGACCTCAAAAGCGACCTCTTGCCACCCGATGTGACCCCGGCTACATTAGCACAATCGATTGGCGCAAACGATTGGGCAGCTGTGCGGACAGTAGTCGTCATCACCACGGGCGGAACCATCGCCAGCACCTCGGATGAGGACGGCGCCAAGGTCGCCAGCGTCTCCGGCGCCACCCTGATGTCCGGTCTTCCCGCCGGAGGGAGTGTGTCGGTGCGCGTCATCGAGGCGATGAACCGGAACAGCTACGACATCGGCTTTGAGCAGATGGATGAGATCAGCCGCCTGGTGAAGGAGGCGCTCGCCGACATCGACACCTGCGGCGTGGTGGTGACGCACGGCACCGACACGCTCGAGGAGTCGGCGATGCTGGTCGATCTGTTCCACCAGGACCCCCGGCCGGTGGTGTTCACCGGGGCCCAGTTGAGCCACGACAACCAGGCAACCGATGGCCCGCGCAACCTTTCCGACGCGATCGCTGCCGCGGCGGCCGCCGACGCCCGAGGTCTCGGAGTCCTGGTCTGCTTCGCCGGCGTGCTGCACTCGGCGCGGGGAACCCGCAAGGTGCACAACAGCGCAGGCTCGGCGTTCCTCGACGCCGACCATGGTCCGCTGGGCACGGTCATCGGCGACGGCTGCGTTCGCGTTCACACCAGGCTCCGGCGGGCCCCGACCGGACTGCCGCCCAGCGTGGTGATCGCAGGCACGCGTGTCGACATCGTCGCGACCTTTCCCGGGGCCGATGCGGCCGCCCTTGAGGCAGTTCTCGCCAAGGGCGCCCGAGGAGTCGTCCTGCAGGCGACCGGCTACGGGAACGCGAACGCGGAAATCGTCGCCGCGGTCGAACGCTGCACACGCGCCGGCGTGCACGTGGTCCTCTCCTCGCGTGTGGCGGCCGGCGTCATCAAGCCGGTGTACGGGGGCGGAGGTGGCGGCGTCGACCTGGTCGCCGCGGGCGCCATCCCCTCAGGCCACCTGCGTCCGAGCCAGGCGCGGATCCTGCTCGCCGCGCTCATCGCCTCCGGGCGCACCCGCGAGGAGATCGTCACGGCGTTCGCCGCCGAACCCGATCGGTACATCGAGTCACCGGAAGCGGTGACGCCGTCGTTGTCCACCTGACCCCAGCCCCCGTCGAGTCAGAAGCAATACCCAAACCCACAAGGAGTCCCCGCCATGACTGAACCCCCCCGCTCGGCCACCCACCCGGCCGTGAGCCCGCTCCGCGTCGCCGCCGTCCAGTCCGACCCGCAGGTCGGACTGGAGAACAAGGAGGCCAACGTCGCGGCCACCCTCGAGCAGATCACCAAGTGCGCCGGCACCGGTGCCCGACTGATCGTGCTGCCGGAACTGGCCGGCACCGGCTACTCCTTCGACACCAGAGAAGAGGCTTATGCGCACGCCGAGCCCGTCCCGGACGGCCCCACCTGCACGAAGTGGATCGAACTCGCCAGCCGGCTCGATGTCTACATCGTGGCCGGCATCGCGGAAATCGACGGCGTCCACCTGTACGACACGGCCGTCCTGATCGGTCCCGACGGCTTCATCGGCAAGTACCGCAAGTCTCATTTGTGGAACCGGGAGAAGCTCATCTTCACCCCCGGATCGTCCTACCCCGTCTTCGAGACCAAGATCGGGCGGATCGGCCTCCTCGTCTGCTGGGACATCTGGTTCCCCGAGGTAGCCCGAATCCTCACGGCGCAGGGCGCCGACATCATCTGCTCGGTGAACAACTGGGTGTGGACACCACCGCCCCTGTTCGACCAGGCCGGCAACTGCATGGCCAGCTACCTCACGATGGGGGCCTCCCACGTCAACAGCGTCCCGATCATCGCCGCGAACCGCGTCGGTGAGGAACGAGGCGGCAAGTTCCTCGGATGCTCACTGATCACCGGCGTGAACGGCTGGCCGAGCGCCGGCATCGCCGACGCGGAGAAGGAAGAGATCCTCTACGCCGACATGGACGTCGTCGCCTCCCGCTCGGCGGTCGTCTGGAGCGAACTCAACGACCTCCCCCGTGACCGCCGTATCGACCTCTACGACCCGCTGCTCGGCTACACCGGCGGCAGCCCCACGGTCCGTTGAACCAGCAGCCGACCAGGCATCTGAGCCCATTGACCACCAGCAGACCCTTCAGATGGATCCCACGATGACAATTCCGACCCAACCCCAGTCTCCGGTGGACTCAACACACGCGATGAACAACCGACGCGAACTGGCCCTGCCCGGGCTCCTGCTCGGCGGAGCGCTGACCGTTGGGGCCTTCGCAGCCCTGCTGGCCGTCCTGAACGCGGTACCGTCCAGCCACAACGCCCTGCCGGACTACCCGGACTGGGCCTCGGACGTCCCCCACGAGCTGGTCGCACGACTGCAGTGGCTTCTCGGGGATGTCACGGAACCGCAGTTCTACAAGTCCTGGATCGCCTCACTCGGCCTGCTCGCAGGAGCCACCGTCGGCTGGTGGGCCCTGCGGGCGAAGAAGCGGTGGGCGGGGGAGCCCATCGCCTACGGCACCGGGCTGTGGCCGTGGATACTCGGCGCGGCCGGCCTCAGCCTAGTACTGTCCAACTCCCTGTTCGGCGGCAGCCTCGACCGTGGGTGGCAGCCCACCTTTGTCCCGTTCGTATGTGTCGCCACCTCCGTGATCCTGGTCTACGGCCGCGGCTGGACGAAACTGCTCACCGGTGCGATCCTCGGTGCGTTCACAACCCCGCTTGCCATGGTGCTCATCGACCATGTCACCGGGCCCCTCTCGCTCCCGCCGGTCGTAGCGAACACCACTTCCATGAGCATCGGCGCCGCGCTCACCTTCCTGCTGTGCCGGGCGCTGCCCTGGATGAGGCGCCCCACCTCCGAGCCCGAATCCCAGGAGGAGACCGTCGCAGCCAAAAAGGCAGCCCCAACGCTCCTGGGCGACACCAGATGGATGATCCGCCGGATCATCACCGACTTCACCGAAACCCAGTTCTACGCCAACGAGTGGGCAAGCATCGGGCTGATCGTGGGTGCGATCGTCACCACCGTGCTCAATCCGTCGTTCGCCTCCTACGGCACAGGGCTGCTGCCCAAGATCATGCTCGCGCAGGCTCTCACCTCGGCCATCGGCATCATCATTTGGCGCCACCTGTACCGCGATGGAGGATGGGCACCTACCTACATTTCGGTTGTGTCCGTGGCGCCGGCAACGGTCCTGGCCCACGGGGACAGCGTCACCGCGCTCGTTCTCGGTGCCATGACCGGTGCGGTGCTCTGCCCCGTCATTGCACGGCCGATCTCGAAAGTGCTGCCCGACGACTTCCATCCGTTCATCGGCAACACCGTCTCCATGGCTATCTCAACCGCAGTAATCGTCCCCACCATCGGACACTTGGTCTGACAAGCTGGCGATGCTTGCCCAAAACCACTGTCGCCCGTCCTCGCCCCCGAACGGACAACAGCAGACTGTCGACTCACAACCCTCAGCACATCAGCAACTGAGCACGTTCGTCGGATCTTGCAAGATTTCCGTGACGGGGTGACAGAGCGTCATACCGGTCATGCCAGCAGGACGTGTTGGCGGAGGAGCGGGAGGCCGCTGCGACCGTAGCCCTGGCGCTTGAGGAGCTTGGCCTTGGTGACCTGCTCCTCGCACTGGCCGGAGCTCCACGGGCTGGAGAGCCCCGCAGTGACCGCCTCGAAGTCGCTGCGCAGACCGTCGGCGAACTGCTTGATGTGCGGCATCTGGTCTGCGGTGACGCTGTCGATCCAGTCCGCCAGACTGATCCCACGACGGTCGCGCATCATGTTCGCGAAGTCGCGGACATGTCCCGTGGTGGCATCGAGTTGGGGGCAGGCGGTGCGGATCAGCCGCAGGCCCCCGCGGCGCCGTCCGTCCGCGCCGTCGTCGGCTGGATCACTCGACACCCTGACACCCTCACCGAGGACGAGACCCAGCAGCTCAAGGCGGTACTCGACGCCTGCCCGGAGCTGGAGCAAACCCATGAACTCGTACAGGACTTCGCCCGGATGCTCACCCAGCGCACCGGCGCTGAACTCCCGGACTGGATCAACACCACCCGCGCCGCGCAACTGCCCGGCATCACCGGCTTCGCCCGCGGGCTGACCTCCGACCTCGAAGCCGTGATCGCCGGACTGACCCTGCACTGGAGCTCTGGCGGCATCGAAGGCGCCGTGACACGCGTGAAAAAGATCAAGAGGCAGCTCTACGGCCGAGCCGGATTCGAACTACTCCGCAAGATGATCCTGCTCCAGTGACCCTCCGCGACCGCTCCCTTTCTGGGACAGAGCTCGGAAGATGTCGCCATAGCCACGCGGGCGTGTCGGCTTTGGCCCTCATCTCTGCCGGTCACCTTGGCAGGAGTGGACCCACGGCTCATCGCTTAGGTTGATGCCACAGGCTTCGAGGAAGTCCCTCTCCAGTCGGTGCTCGGGGCCGTGCAGCGAGCCAGCTGAGACCTTGCCGTAGACGGCGAGGTCCACCTTCATCTGAGTACGCAGCAGCGACAGTTGCTGTCGGGAGAGTTCGCTTCTCCATCGTTCGAGGTCGCCGAACTCTCGTCGATGGGCTTGGGCACAGAGGCTGGCTGGGAAGAGTTCATCGTCGGAGCAGCGTAGGTTTGCCTTCGCCTTGAGGTAGAGCTGACGGGTTTTGTTGGTCAGAACCATGCCGTTGCCATCGGTGTAGTACCAGTCGGTAACCCGCTCGAATAGGTCATGCCGTTCTGCCTCACTCATAGGCTCG
>Ga0307512_10002757_pt1 | contig 21464 bp, 22 predicted proteins | sample 14_EM_MG_FD_200267 | JGI IMG/M metagenome (GOLD analysis project Ga0307512, IMG submission 200267) | Populus trichocarpa ectomycorrhiza microbial communities from riparian zone in the Pacific Northwest, United States - 14_EM | ecosystem: Host-associated > Plants > Roots > Unclassified | place...
GTCCGACGTCGCAACACCTCCGACCACTTCTTTATCGTACTAAATTATACCGCCACCATCTCGCCGCTTCCTCCGCGTCTTCCAACGTCTCCGCCTTTCCGTAACACAATTCCTTCCGCACCACCCGTATCTTTCTTCTATTATTCCCAGGTATCACCACCATGCCTGCCTGCGCCGTAACAAGCATGGCATTACGTTCTTCATTATCCTAGCATTCGTTATGGTCAGTGGTTTGGCCTGAGCACATATGAAAGCATGACAAACCACGGTTATCCCGCAACCCTTTCGGTCGTGCATCTGGGACCTGTGCGGCTTGATTTGCTTCGCCCATGGCCTACTCAAATCCAACAAGACTGAATCGGGCTTGGGGAGGCCTCAGAGGGTGCTCAAGCAGTATCCGGATGACAAGTGAAGAGAGGCGGTTCAAAAGGCTGCCTTCAATCAAGTGCAGAACCTTTCAACAAATAATGTTGTGCCTTTCCCGAGTCACGACGATGTGTACAAGAATTTGCATTTAGACCACAATGATATATACTGTTGTAGGCAGCGAGACTGCACGGTATAACGCCAGAATAACTCCGGGTGCATGGGCGGGTTACGGATGGAGGGTGTCCCTGGATATATCACCTAGAAGAGCCTTTGCATACACTGATCATGGCGTTCACATCGTGTGCATTAACATAAATTCTGGGGACCGATCGTGGTTAACGCACTAGTGCAATTGATCAGTGTTTGACCAGTTGCATACATGAAAACCGTCCGTGGCCACTGATTAGCACAGTTTATTGTCAATGAGGTATCCTGCTTGATGCCGGTATTGTAGGTGATGTTTTGCATAGGCCAGGTGATGCTGCCAACTTGCGACAAGATTGCCCCTGAGTTCGCAGGAGGGTGTCTGGTAGTACAGAGAGTGATAGCAACGGGTCCGGATAACATGCCAGCGGTCTGGGTTCCGGCCGGAAACACAGTACGGTTTGGTTCCAGAACCGTCCAAAAGCCCAACCAACAGCGTATTGGCAGGCCATACCCAGACCCGTACGTGTCAACGCGCGGGTGTTGCCGGGTTTGGCTAGACCTGTCGGTTCTAATCTCTGGATATTTGTTTCGAGTTCTTCTATTTATGGTCGCATTTAGATACCCTACTGTCAATTGCAAAATATTAACTTTTGCACATCAGTGACATTTTTGGATGAATCGGCCACCTTTATAACTAAAAACAAGAGAAACAGGCTTCTTCCCCCATCCTGAAGATGATAGTCATAGCCACGTCAATGATTTTTGGTCTGGCATTATGAGTATTCTAGATGGCGATTGGATGCAAACGATCATCAATGAGGGATTGGCCGTATTTCAACGCAAAACCGAAAGAAACACACTTGCTGCCCCATTCTGAAATTGTGTGTCAACGGAGCATCACTGATTTTTCGTCCTGTATGTCAGGTTATTAAAATGCAAATCAATCATTGTCATCTATAACCATTGTATTGGCCGCCTTTTAGGCAAAACAGAATACTACACTCTCCCTGCCCCATTTTGACAATGAACGGCAACAGAGCGACAATGATTTTTGGTCTTGAATCTTGCGTGATCTTGGTGGTAAATGATCGTAGACATCTATAAACAAGGTTGTGGCAGCCATTCTAGGCTGATAAGCAAGCGGTCATCCCACAACAGCCTCCCGTACAATCACAACTTACTTCATTTTCAATGCTGCAACTCAGTGAACTTCAACGATTTAGCCCATAAAACTAGTCAAAACTCCATATATAGACATTAGTGGCTATCTCGCGCTTTGATAAAACATCCTGCAAGGCCAAAAATTGTTGACGCTCCAGTGACGCTCAATTTGCCACAGGCGTAACCTCATTATGGAACCAGTTACTTTGGCATAGATTATCAAGTAAAGTGTTTTGACAGTCATTCTATCCTTTTCATGTATGTTTTCATTATCACTACATTGTTCTTTAATTGTGCATATAAATATATCCTTTAAAATATACAGTAATGTATCCCACTCATTAATTTCAATCAATTCTCGTCCCCACCATCAGATCAGCCCTAAAGGCTGTTGTTGTCTGCAAAATCAATGTCAGCGATATATCCATGCAGCAGATAGTGTACTCAGCAATTCTGGAATAAAATCTTGATCGCACTTGCTTTCCTTGGCAAATGCATTATGATTGAAAAATCGAGTGTTTGGAAGTGGAGAATGCATATATACACACCAGGATTGCTTACTTTCTATTTCATATCTTTCGTTTCCTTCAGCGTCACATGGTGGTGCAGGTGGCATTCCGGGCGGAGGTGCCGCTGGTGCTGGAGGAGGTGCGGCTGTTTCTATGCGCCTCCAGCGGCTCACCTGATTCGTTGCTGTACCATGTTGGCATGGAAGGACGCCGGCCATTCAATTTTTGTGAACCATTGCCGGGTGTCTTTCCATTGCAGCATTCACCCTCTGATGCACAGGAGACTCAACTCCTCGCTTCTTCTCTTCTCGGACTTTGGCGCAAGGTGTCTCAATTAGTTGTTGGGTTTCCTCAATTGTGGCGCGCGAGAGCCCGCGTGTAGACATTTTCGCAATATTCAAGGCAAGGCGCACGTCGGACTGTTCAAGCTGTTCACAACCTCTTTGCCTTGCCACAGTTGGACACATGTTCAAAACCTACAATAAATCAGTTGCTGCTTCTAAAGCGAAGAATTGGCAATTACCTCAACCATATACGACTCCATAGCCATCTCTTGAGTGTGTAAAGCCCGTTGTGTTCACTTCCGGGGACCTTTATCACAAAATTCATCCACGAAAATCCCAGAGCAGACGACATAATCTTACTCGATTTCCAGGACCGTGCAGAAAAATGCATATGTCAACCCCAGGGGTTTGTCAGTGCGGGCAGGGAAAAATTAGTCACGGAGCTCTCTATGTACACCAGCTGTACATTATATTGTTAGTTGACCACCCTCTCTATCGATATGGAGTCACTCACATCCAATAGCATGCTGCTGCCTATTATTGCTGCGTCCAGTTTTATGTACTTTTTATAAATGTGCATTCTGGGCAATCATTTTGGTGGCTGCAATTGCAGCATCGTGGTGGACTAACTGGTGTCTGCGTTGCAGCTGTGTTTCATCCAGGGGCGCATGGGATGAAGAGCCAGCGGTTTGGCTCGATTCGGCTTGAATCACACCGGGATGAGGTGTTTGGGGCGACATGATTCGCTGTTGTGGAAAGGGTGAGGAACATGATAACGAAAAGTGGAAAGTTCTGAGGAATATATAGTAAGCTACAGGCCACACGGGAATGAATGACTGTCAACTTGCACGTCCTACTCAAGATACATCCTGTTGCCGATTGCTACATGGTGGAATTGATTCCAACGGGCCTGCGATTTGCTGCAAGTCGGTCCGATGATGTTTGGTTGTTTGTTTGTGTGCAGGGATACATAGAAGTGAATGGCAGCTGATATCGCGTGTTTGATGGATATAGAAAGGAAATTCTGCAACACAAAGATCTTCTGGTGATGTTTGTCTCAACACATAGCCGGGATCTTACATGAATCATACGCTAAGTATCATGTCATAACGTACGAATAGTGTTTCTATCCCAACTGAAATGACTGTCAAAACCCAGATTTTGCTATGTTCGAGTTGATCAAACGTACGAACCTTGACATAGAAGACTCACCTTTCCTCCATGTGGTCCTTATGTTGGAACATGCAACATCACGCCCAACAACAAGGTCAACACATGATACAATGGTCAATGTTCCGAAAAAGAACTTGTCTTGACATACGGCGGGCAAATACAGCAAATTGACAAATCACTCCACACGTTGTCATCATCAAGCCAATGAAGGCAAGAGTGGCTTGGTGGCAGAAAGCGTCCGAGCATTGAGAGCATTGCGCAGCTTGCGATCTAATAAGAAGCTTGCGGCAGAGAAAAGACAGGAAACGCATTTTGTAACCAATAAAGAGAAAGAGAAATGGATCGAGGATTTGGTGGAGAGCGTGACCGCTGTGGGAAGAATGTGAGTTCATAACACAGAGACAGCAATTATTCAAGATATGACAACTGCTGAAAACGGGTGCGCGACAACCGGGAAGCCCAAAACAATGTTTAAAGACACGTTCAATCCTAGTGGAGACAGTCTAAGCGATCATGCAAGTTCCGATGATGAGCATGATGGAGAAGACGAGGAAGATGATGTAGAAGATACAGACCTCGGCACACTCCGTGATGATGACTAACCTGGCTGGGTGTTGGGCACAATCACCAAAACGGTACAGCACCGCATAGAAAACTTTCCGCAGAGGAAGATGAGACATGACAAATTGACCCAACCGGGACGGGGGGATGCAGCCAACTATTCTTCGGAGAGAGATATGAGGTATGGGACTGCCAAATTCATGGTTCCAGCGGTTGTCAAGCCCCAAATAGACACGACTACAGCCACACCATCCCCATTGACATTGTGAGAGGATATGCAGACTCGTGCGAACGTCCGAGGAGATTCGGCAATGCCAGCAGTGACTTCTCGACCAGGAAGTAGCCAAATGAGGCTGGGTTCGGAGAAACCCCAGTCATATGAATTCATACCAGTTCTTTCGCCGGGCATGGCTACCGATTCGATGGCAATTCAGGATGCAAATCTTGTTGAACCTGTAAGTTTTTACCCCTGCATGAAGCATCCCTAGTGAATTACCATATAGAAATCGGATACGGACAACGAGATGGTGATGGCTCCCGAGTCGCCGGAGGTATAGATAGGCAAATAGGTCGATTTGAAGACATATCTTGCGGAAACGCAATTTGGGTACCTAATTTGCTACTTTTCAACTTTTGCCTGATTTCAGTGACCAAATTGTGAGACATGATATTTCATCAGAGTGTGTGCAAGGGTCGAACTGGCCATGCGAATGTACTAGACTCCAAATCTAGTTGATAGACGGCCAGCAAACATGAGATCAACCTGCCAATTACAGTGACTTTAGAAAGCAAAACCTAAAATAGAGACGAAATATACTAAGAAAATGTAGTTCATTGATGTCACAAGAGTCATAGGACAAGCGGTCAGTGCGCAGTCTCAACTTGGATTCAAGACAGCCGTCATGCAGCATTAGGTCATGCAGCTAACTGCATAACTGTCCGCTCAGATCTACTGCACATGGTTGATAATGTGAAAATTGCATACGCTACGTCATGGAAAACGAGGAAAACGAGCTGGAAAAAGAAAGGTCAGGAGGTCCGGCTCTTTATGTCTACATTGAGTTGATCGATATTTATGCCATAATTGAACCAGTGGAAGCGCCACCACGCGACGGAACCACGTCATTGATCTGACTGATGACATGATTAGTGGTGCAGAGGGGGTGGTGAGACCGGTCGCGTTGTCGGCCAGTCAGATCAGGTCGCGATCTCGGGCTGGTGTCCCAGCCCCAAACTGGAAGAGAAAAATTTATTCGCTGTCAATGATAACATTATGATGGTCATGCAAAATGTTTGCACACCAAACGAATGTTGTTATGTCTCTAAAGTGAGCGTCAGCGGAGAGTCAACGGAGCGTCAACCATTTTAGTTTGAGCATTTTGGCACTCAAAGGGTTGAATCGTGACACAAATTTCAAGACGAGTAATTGGCCAGCTGTCAATGTGAAATGGCAAGCGATATGCTCGTTGCCCGATTCAAGCATTGAGCGTCAACAGAGTGTTACCGATTTCTGGTCTTGCATCTTGGATAATGACTAGGTTGCTCGACAGTATCAAGCCATACTGGAAGTATTTGCCACCTTTATGGGCAAAAATGCCGACTCCCATATCCCTACCCCCTCTTAAAAATGAGTGTCAACGGAGCATCATCGATTTTTGGTCTTGGATCATCCTCAATTCAACGGCTGTGCAAAGGCATACTCCCACTATCATAATATTGGCCGCCGTTCTAGCCAACAATGCAAGTAATGATATGTATAGTAGCTCCCAAAAATCAGCATCAACGGAGCGTCAAGGATTTATGGGCTTGCCTCTTGGATTAGCAGACAGCAATGCAGTGGCGATGACACGAAATTGGCCTATCGGCTGCCACCATGGGCAAAAATGCTAGCAATGATATCACAACAGTCTCATCTTTGTATCCTCTTGTATTCAACTGCACAAATATGCATGCGATGTATCACAGGTCTGACTTTTTTCTTGCTTGCAGCTCTAAAGTCAATATTGAAGAACCTGCGTTCTACCTGACTATAACGTATCCATTGACCGTCACCCAGATCAAATTACGCAGAGTTCAGTTTCCTACCGCGATGTCAGATACAATATCTCAAAATACCTCGTTGCTAGAGCTTATGATATCGTCCAAAAACGAACGTATCTGAATTCGTGATTTAAGCAACCTTACTTCAGAAATTGTCTTCCAGGCTTGGTGGGCTTCAATGAATGTAGGCTAGAAACGGTCAATTGCTTGGAATAACTCTAGACTTGTGCCTTTGTGGCGATTCGATTGACATTGCGGGATTGAAGAGACTGGCAGCCCCGGCATCATATGTATCGTTTGTCATCAAGTTTTGCGCCATCCATCAGAACATGGGACCAGCTCAATGGGCAAACATTTGCTGGCATAAGCGAATATCGCAAAGTTCAACGATTTAACACTGTCAGAGGTAACTGAATTAACTTGTTCCATGGTTGATGAAACAGCTTTGGCAATACTGAAGAGGCAAGGAAGTCGAGGAATTCCGATTGTAAGTTCGCAAAGGAAAATCAAATTGACTATTCAGGCTTCAAGTATACTTACTGAATTGACAGACAAAACGCTCTAAACTGGCAGCAAAGAACTTTCCAACAGCTGAATTTCACCAAGACACCTGGAATCGGTACCTCATGTTAAGTGTTGTTTCGGCACATATTCCATGGAACGCAATTTCGAACCTTGAGCTACGACGGTTATACAATGCATTACGAAGTTAGTTGGTGTTACCGTCAGCCAGCACCCTGAGTAATATTTGCAAGAGGGAATACACACTGACAGTGAATGCAATTAAAAAGCAATTGCCGTCAACAAATGAAGTTAGTTTAGCTTTGGACGGATGGACATCAACGAACAAATTAGCAATAAGGTTGTTCATTGCTGACTATATGGATCGAAATTGGGCTTTGCGAGAAGTACAACTGGCATTTGATGGGGTTGATAGCCGAATCTTTTCCTATTTCGAAAGCTCATTAAGGACAACAGGTCAAGGTTCAGCATACGGCAGCACGTCTAGCCGGACTTTTGAAAGAAGGTATTGATTGTTTCGAACTCAGTGACGGCCGTGTCCTCGGAATTACGACTGACAACGCTTCCCAAATTACTTGACGACTCGCAAACTACAATCACCCCTTGAGGCCTCGGGAATCGAGTGGCCCGCAATAAAAAACCACATACCATGCATTGCGCACATTATTCGGTGGTCTTTGGGCGCATTCATGAGCAGTCTGGGTGTAAAAGGCCGCGCCAAGTCTTGGGAAGCCCATGAGCACAATCAGTAATCTGGGGAGAATGAAAGCACTGACATCGGGAAGAGTCAAAGACTTCAAAAAGAGGGACATCCTAAATCCAACAATGTGTGGGCCATGGGACCAGGTATAGCGAAGATAATTGAGAAAGTACGTATTTTAACATATTATGAAAGTTCTGAAACTGACCTTCTTATAGCAGAGAATGCTTCCTGTATTGATTACGCTGACACCTGTACGTTGAAACAAGTGTATTCACTGTCAAAAAGCTAAAGTCTGGATCGCAGTACTACCCATTATGGATATGAAGACATGTTAGAACTCGACATTGGAGTTGCTCGAGCGCGCTTACCGATTGCCTGGATTCATCCGGGAGTGGCTTGATACCACCAAGGATAGCGACTGCCGGTGGCTCTTCGCGACTCAGGATGAGTGGACTATGTTCGAGTATTTGAAGGAGGTTTTACACCCAGTCCGGTACTGGATCCTTTGGATGTCGAAACGGCATACCGTTACTCTGCACCACATCATCACTGTGTACAATGACATGGTTGATCACATGGATGGCATGATGCGAGCTTTGGCCAAGAAAAAGACACAATGGCAGGAAGACTTATTCTTCGCTGTGAAGTGAGCGCAGCAAAAGTTATCTAAATATTATACTGCAGTCACTCCAACGACTGGTATGCACCTCGTTACGGCACACATCTTTGATCCCTTCCGGAAGTTGCGGTTGTATATGAAGTGGAACAAGGGCATGGATATCAATCCTGAAGACGAGACTGTTTTTACTACCCAATACCCAGAGGCCTTTCTGAAGTATGTGGAGAATGAATACTGTGCAAAACATAGACGATTGAGGGTCATTATGTCCGATAACACAGTTAACAACAATCTCAGCTTGTTCGAAATGGCTTCTAGATCTGGTCAGTCATCTGATTATCCATACACTTTGTCCAACGATGACGACGAATACCTAATGCCTAACGATCTGGCCCTAACGACACCCAGACGAAGCGATCATGCAGCATGCTTATTGACAGCCGCAAAACTCTATTTGAATTCTCCTCCTGAATTACCACAGCACTGGGGCCAAATTAATCTGAATCTTAATGATGACCACTCCGACCCAATCGAAATTTGTAGTACATTTGGTTCCCAGATATCACCGACCGGTGGAGTCAGCAACAAGAAACGCATTCAAAGTACGCTGGTCTCTCCAATGTAACATGGGACATATTCTCTCTCATACCTCACGGTGTCGGAGTGGAACCCAATTTTTCCTTTAGGCGAGATATGATAGGGTGGAGGCAGTCGAAAACTACTGGCGAGACTGTTCACGACAAACTAGCAGTAAGGCAGTTTGCTCAAACCAATAGCTGATTACTGGCTGGCGACGACCGAGTATTGCATCCAGACAGCACTGATAACGACAAAGAGGTGAAGAAAGAGGCGGAGGATAAGAGGTTGCACAGAATGGCCAAGGTCCGCGACTTTTGAGAGATATGGAAGGGTAGCCAAACCCTACTAGCAACACCGAAGAAATCTCGCGCTCGACATAACCACCTGACTGCCGTAGGTTACATTTCAGATACCGAAGAGATTGTCAAAGCATCCAGGTCAAACTTTCATCGTGATTGTTTGGCCGCATTTAAATTGTCGGAAAAATCACTTGTGCCACCAGCTTTGTCTGCAAAGGACCTCCCGGGAGGACGAACTCAAAGATTGAATATGCACCGAATCAAACAAATTGGTCGCCATCCTGCAGAAAGTAATGAGGATAGCTTACCTAAAAGCATTTCAGACACTGAAAATTAGCTTAACTGGAATGGGGACTTGGATAATCCAAACGACAGCAAAGATGACTGAGAGGCGGACAATGAATCAGATGTGGAACTGGAGAATGGCAGTGAGGTATCAGAAAGCCAGGAGGTGCGGAATGTGAGTGTGGCACCGGATGATCCTGTACTGATTTGGGTTATACGACAATCAAAGAAGAAGGTAGAACAGGCGTTAGTGACTGTCAATATAATGGAAACAAGGAGTAATCAGGGGATCAAGAAAAAGTAGGACAGAATGCCTCAATGTATTAGCACCAAGTTCATTATGTAGTTTGACGACAAATTTTATTTAGAGAATTATTATGGAAGAATATTGTCCAGTCGCAAGAGAATATTCGTTGACAGACAAACCTGTAGCAAGCAATATGCATGATTTGGCATAACATATAAATTTTAACCGTATGGGAGCAACCACTGCTGGAATATTACTGGCCTCGGCTTTGCCATAGAGCCAAGTCCTAATCATGCTGAAAGGCATCCACAAAGATCAAATATTTAAGATTGCAATTATTAATGGCAGCAGATCTTGACTTGGCCTTACATTTGAATGAGCGTCAACGGAGCGTCAAAGATTGTCAGTCTTGTAATTACGGTAAATGAATGGTAACATGGTCGGAACGGTTTATAACATGCATACCGACCAGTGTTAGCAACTGGTCTGGGTAACCCGGCAGCTGTCCGGGTTTGTACTGGAAAAACAGTTCAGTTCGGTTCCAGACCCAACCAAAAACCCAACCCAGTGCTGCTTGGCGGGCCAGACCTGCACTCCTACATGTCATACCGCGTGTTTTGCCAGGTGTGGCTAGGCCCGTTGGTTCCAGTCTCCGGTTCTCCTTTTCGGGTTTTTCCATTTATGGTCACAGTCTGATATGTTCCTGTTATGTGCAAAATATCAACTTTGGTACATCATTCTCTATATTTGTTTCATTGGTGGCCTTTGTCCTCAACACAAGGAGAGACATGCTCCCTGCTACGTCCTGAAGTTATGTGTGATCAGCTGTTCGTCTGGCAGCATTTGTTACATTTGAGGTCCGGAACACCCATATTGATTGGTCAGGCAGTCATTCAGCTGGAATTTGATCCGTTTGCACACGCGACTGCGCCGACAACCTTCGGAGGGCTGATGGAGATAGATGATAGTGTCAGCGGAAAATCGCAATGCCACAAGGAACATCCTGGGATAGAGTAGCCATATGTACATAGTATGCCGCAAATGACCATCTCACAAATGCATATCGGCTTTCACAACTGACGTCAAACCCAATTCATCACCCATTAACACATGGAAGCCTGTTAAACCTGTAAGCGTTTACCCCTCAATATGTCAGCTATACCTACGTACCATACAGGAGATGGATTCAGGTAAACATATTTTTTGGATTGTAGGTCATGTGTACACAACCTGGACAATATGTGATTATTGACGACATATCTCTGCAAAAAGTAGTTGGCGTATCTATTTCAATACCTGAAAGAAGTCTTTTGTTTTCACTGACTATATTGTAAGAAATGATGATTCGTGTGTGCATGTGCAACGTTCATATGGGCCAAGCGAACGGTCCAAACTCCAACCAAAGTTGATTGACAGCTGATCAACACAATTTCGTCCTGCCTTTTACATATAATTCAGAACATGCAATTTAAACTAAAGATAAAATTTACTAACAAAGTTTCACTTAGTGATGACTTACGAGTCATAGAAGTAGCGGTCATTGCACAACGCGAATCTGTATTAATGACCACCATCATGTTGAATTCATCCATACAACCAACTACATTACAGTGCGTTTGGACCGGGTGCACACAGTGAGGATTGTGAAACTTGCTCATGCTACGTCATGAAACTCGGGCGGATTGAACTGGATATGGCACACTGAGTATGTTGGGCTATATTAATGAAAAATCAGGTTATGTCTCTACATGCAGTGAGTTGCCAACTGAATGCGCTGAAATGTCACCGTGCTGAGTTATCCATCGCTCCGAGAACTCCTGCATCAGTTGATCAGAAATTGTTACGCCACAAAGCTTTTGCATGCAACTGAGTATTGATACAAATTATTCATTCATTGTCAATAATAACTATATGAGTATTCAAGCGACACGAGAACAGCTCCACTTTTACAATGAGCGTCAATGGAGCGTGAATGATTTTTGGATATGTAAGCAACTTAATCGGAAAGTGATTTGCTCCCTGCTATTCATATTCAACAGACAGGCAGCCTGTGCAGGCAAAAGAGACCGCGGCGCAGTAACAGCCACATTCTGATACCGAGTGTCAATGGAGTGTCAACGATATTTTGTGTGGTAAGTAAGTGCATCGGAAACCGATTTACTTGCTGTTATCCCTAACCAAAGTATGGGCAGCCTTTGTGGGCAGAAGAGTAATCGACACGGTAACAGCCAAATTCTGAAAGTGAGCGTCAACACAGCGTCAACGGTTTTTGATCTTGTCAGTAAGTCCATTGGGATGCCATTTGCTAGCTGGTATCCATAATCAACATATTGGCAGCCTTGATGGGCCAAGGTGAAAGCGACATGGTCCCATCCCCAGTCTGAAAATGAGCGTCAACAGAGCCTCAACAATTTTGGGTGTTGCATCTTGTATAATCCAAGGGTTGTGATATGGGATGTACCCATAATCGAAGTATTGGCAGCCGTTACAGGTAATATCGTGTGCGTCAATACTTCTACACCTGAAAATTTCCGTCAACAGAGCGTCAACGGATTGTCAAGAGAGCATCCGCACAGGGTGAACAGATTGTCAACTGAGTGTTGACGATTTTAGGTGTTGCAACATGTAAAATCAAAGCGCACTGCTATGGCATGTACCAAGAATCAACGTATTGGCATCCATCCTGAGCAAAAGCGATCATGACACGGTCACTGCCCCAGTCTGAAAATGAGCGTCAACAGAGCATCAACAATTTTGTGGGTTGCATCTTGTGTAATCCAGAGGCTGTGCTATAGCATTTATCCATAATCGAAGTGTTGGCAACCTTTATAGGCAATATGGTGTTTCTCGATACTGTTACACCTCAAAATGAGCGTCAACAGAGGGTCAACAGAGCATCATCACCGCGCCAACAAAGTGTCAACAGAGTGTCAACCCTTTTGGGTGTTGCATCATGTATATTCCATGGGCTCTGCTACGGCATATATCCATATTCAATATAGTGGCAGCCGTTCTGTGCAAATGCGATCGTGACATGGTCACAGCACCTGTCTGAAAATGAGCGTCAACAGAGCGTCAACAATTTTGTGTGTTGCATCTTGTGTAATCCAAGGGCTGTGCTACAGCATTTATCTATAATCGAAGTATTGGCAGCCTTTATAGGCAATATTGTGTTTGTCGATACCGTTACACCTCAAAATGAGCGTCAACACAGCATCAACACAGCATCAACAGAGCGTCAACAGAGCATCAACACAGTGTCAACTGAGTGTCAACAGAGTGTCAACGCTTTTGGGTGTTGAATCATGTATATTCCAAAGGCTCTGCTACGGCATGCGTCCATAATAAACTTATTGGCAGACGTTCTTTGCAAATGCGATCGTGACATGGTCACAGCACCTTTGTAAAAATCAGCGTCAACAGAGCGTCAACGATTTCGAGTGTTGCAAATTGGTTAATCCAAGGGCTTTGCTACGGCATTTACCCATATTCGAAGTATTGGCGGCCTTTCTAGGCAATCTGGTCTGTGTCAATGCCGCTACACCTCATGCATCAATGGAGCCTCCTCAATGTTTGGTCTTGTAAATAAGGTAATTGGTAAGTGATTTGCTCGCTGCTATCCATAACCAATGTATCGCCATCGACTATGTGCAAAAGAGGAAGTGACATGGTCACGGCGCTATTCTGACAATATCTATCAACTCAGCATTAACTCGGGGTCATCAATTGCTGGTGATGCAGATCGGGTAATGAAGCCATCGAATCGATATTTGAGCTTATAATTGAACAATTGACCTCCTCCGTGGTCAAAAATACAAATTATTGAAACAAAAACATGAATTGAAATATGGTCGATCCCGCATCATGCAAACCATGCAAAATCTGATTACTCGATGTCAATTGATCGTTTTTGACTGAGTACTATAATCGAATAGCAAAGGCATGCATTTTATATGAATTTACAGCTGGACCCGCTATACAACCCGCTGAGAACCCGCCCAATTCAGACCGCTGGGCAGATGTCGATGGAACCATATCCGACTCGACAGTTCGGGTGTATTGACGACCAGGATAGCCTATCTGGGTCGAGTTTGGTTGCGACCCGTTTGCGGACCTGAAGTGACGGTACAGCCCGGTTGCTAACAGTAATACTGACGGCCTTTCTTGGCAAAGAGTAAACTACACGATTACTGCCCCCTTGTGAAAATGAGCTTCAACGGAACGTCAAGGATTTTTGGCTGTGCATCCTGGGTAACCTAAGTGCCGATTGGTTGCAGCCATTCATAAAAGAAGTATTCGCTGCCTTCCAAATCAAAAATATTGGTATCAGGCTCCCTGCCCCATCCTGAAAATGAGCGTCAACAGATTGTCAACAATTTTCAGGCTTGTAAGTACGGTAAATGAATGGCGACGTGGTCAGAACTATCCATAACGATCATACTGGCGGCCTTGTTTGACAAAAGAGTAAAGCATACTATCACTGCCCCATTCTGAAAATGAGCTTCAACGAAGCGTCAACGATTTTTGGCTGTGCATCTTGGGCAACCTAAGTGCCAATTGGTTGCAGCCATTCATCAAAGAAGTATTGGCTGCCTTCCAAATGAAAAAATAATTGTATCAGGCTCCCTGCCCCATCCTGAAAATGAGCGTCAATGGAGCATCAACTATTTTTAGTCTTGTAAGTATGGTAATTCAAGAGTGACCTGTTCACTGCTATTCATAACTGATGTAATGGCAGCCTTCCTTGGCAAAACATAGTGATGTTTGGTTGCAGCCATTCATAAACGGGGTATTGTCCCATCCTGAAAATCAGCGTCAATGGAGTGTCACGAATTATTGGTGCTGGATCTTGGGTAATCTATGAGTGCCAATGTGGTAACAATTCATACACGAAGTCGTGGCAGCCGTTTCAATTCAAATAACGCGTGACACATACGTGACCCCATCATGACACTGAGTGTCAACGGACCATCAACAATATTTGATGTTGCATATTGGGTAATCAAGGCTTTCTGCGCATAGATGCACCCATAACAGAACTGTTGACTACCTCTTTAGCCAAAAAAGCAACAGGTAGAAGGCAAAACACATATTCCAAAATAATCAATGTCGCAGATTGCAAAACATCCAAAAACAGATCATTGGCTGTCAAATACCTAATTTTAATAATGTTCAATTATCCAACTGCAAAAACAAGAACATTATATAAATCTACAGATGGACCCGCTGGGCAACCCGCTGACAACCCACCCAATCCAGATAGGTTGGGAGATTTGCATCCAACCATACCCGAATTGACAGTTCGGGTGTATTGACAATCCGTGCAGCCATTTTGGCAACGCTTCGGTTCTGAGCCGGACCTGGACACGAGGTGACGGTCAGGAACCATTGCTAACACTAACTACAGACCACAGTACTTCGGTGCACCAGAAAACCAATGGCCACGGAATTCGTCTTAAGCCAATGGATACGATGGAAATGAGTAATTCAACAAACATGGAGATGGTGAACTGAGGCAAGCAGTTGTTCGGTATAAGGTAGTTAACCCGAGTGGTTGGGGACGATTGGATGGGTACATTCACTGTGCAGAGTGCTTAATGATCAACTGAATGTTACATGATGACAAGAGGTCAAATACCACCCACAGTCCAGGGTTGAATATACTACTGTGCATTCAAGCTATTTATCCCAGATGAATACTGCAACGCACAGTTGGTATGCTTCAGAATCGTTTGAGATGAACAAGAAATCATTTCAAACCTTGGGAACTGCCCTATGAAGACGGGTGAAGGAGCTTGTAGCCAAATGTATGATTTTACAATTGAGGGACTCAGAGGAGGCAAAGGTGTAGAAGGACAATGTTAAGGGGACTGGGGAACGTGTTCCTCTCAGAAGGCAGACTAATCCCCAATGCAAGCAGTTATCCCCGCGAGACCAGGAGGAGAATGAAAGCAGCTGCAAGAGAGTCCATCGAGGAGTTGGTGATTGTGTGGGCCCAGGATAAATCAAGTATTTAGATCCGTTTCCAGTTCGGCATCCGTAATAGCATCTTCATGGTCTTCGTTCGTTTAGTGATATTATCTAATCCCCTCATGTGGATCATCCCAGCTTCGGAGTTAGTAGCGACGCTGCCAGGTTAGGCGTGTTGAGTCCAGGCAACAATCGAGGGCAGGCATTTGACGCTCAGCAAAGAACTCTGGGCAGTTACCAACAGATCATAAAATTTGGTACATCTGAAACATTAGTCACTTGAAGCGATTTGCACAGTCCTGAGAAAGATGAATGTACTCCATCCTGCAATTTTGGGACCTCCAACCAGTGCTACCCGCAGGGACCTTGCCCAGGTGCTATTCAGAATGATGGCGCCGAGGGAGAAACAGGGGCAATGAATATGACAAGGTCAAGTACACCAGGTTTAGTATCAGATGCTTTAGGTATGCTAGGTGGTGTAGATGGTGATACATCTTTAAGGTTGGGGAATGAGCATGAAATTGAGTTGATTGATAGAAGTTGTGGACCTACTAGTGGGAGGTGGGATGCGCCTGGTGGGGGGGGAGGGGAACATTTGGTGAGGGAATACTTCAGTTTACAGTCATCTGCTACACAGAATGTAATCCGCCCAGTAGACTTGTTCTTTGGATAATGTTATGCAGAGTGTGGATGCTGTTTCGGTGGTGGAAGGGCTGTTAATTGCATGTTATGTTGAGGAGGTTGTTGTATTGTGACGATTCTTTCTTCAGGGGTTGTATTGTGATAATTGGAGTTTTGCTTTGGTTTTGTCCTCGCAGTGATATTTCTTACCGATATATTTAGTTTTGATGGATATTTCTCTCGTATGTATATATATTTCTTCAGGGTTTCTAGTGGGTTTAGGATTGAGTCATCTGGGGGGGGGTGGTTAGCTGTAAGTTATATCAGTAGTATTCAAGCCATACACAGTATATTGCACTCTGTTCTGTTAGGAAACACAATGTGAATTACTACTGGATTTGAGATGCGGTTCGGATTCTTGGACACTGATGAGTACCCGTCAGGAGGGATCATATGTGGCCCGAACTCGAACAAGCAGATACAGGTATGTCTTGAAGCACCCCAGGTCTCCCACTCAGAATCTGTAGAATGGATTCCAAAATTGTTTGGAGCATTGCAGGCTCTCTAACCGTTCGCATAATGTGACTGCTGATGCTATTCAGCCAGAACGCCAGAAAACATAGTGCAGCGACTACGGTATCGTTACACGAAGGATTATCATCTATAGCACGAATCTATATGAACTTTGTGCGTATACCCTGTGTGTCAATTGCTTCCTTAGCAATGAGAAGATATGTTGGATGGAGTGAATTGGCAGCTTTCTTAAAGTGAATGACGAAGGCTAAATATACATAAAATTCTTCCAAGGCTATCGCGGGAAGATTGAGAAACCTGCAGCTACACGGTCGAGACTGCCAAGGATTGGCCCAGAGTCAAATCGATTGCGGACGGGATCTGTTGATTGTCACAGCAATAGAGTGGGGAGGAGTGTGGTGTTTCACGATCTTCCAATAAAGGATGATAGAAACATTGTATTTGTCATGGCACCTATCAATACTCTCGCAACTGATCTGATTGGTAATTGATTCCCCATAACTGTCACCTGCTGGTGAGGGATAAAGTTGACGCTTCCATTGGTAGACAATTTCAGTCAACAAGGTATCAATGCTTGTTATATTTACAGCAATTCTCTGAAGGATAATCCAGATCTTGCTAAAGACATTGCCTGGGGTGTCTACCAGATTGTCTATAATGCCCTGGAGATGAAATTACCCAATAATAATGCAATGTGGCAAGTGTTACATGATGTGAATAGTGCCTTCCGGCATATACTAGAAGTTTTGGTTATGGATGAAACGCATTCCGTGTATGCATGTGGAGCGCCTGGTAAGGATGGAATTCCTCCTTTTCAGAAGGAATATGCAAATATTGGTTGTTTACAAGCCGTCTTTTCACCCAGTGTACTGTTCCTTGTTATGTTGGCGACACTACCATAGATGTCTTTGCGATATATTGACAACAGGTTGCGTTTATCGAAGATTACAGTTCTCATAAACCAATTCCTCGACGTGTGGAACAATAACACTTGTGCAATCCCGATATACGGTCCATTAGGTGATCATGTGGACTTTGATCTCCTCATTCCAGAAATAAATACTGACTGCGCGACTACTATCATCATAGGTAACATACCAAACACATTGCTCCTTGTACATCAGCAAAATGTAAATCGGTCCGGAAGCCACATACAAACATCCCAGACACTCCTGCAGAACTCGCCGGTTCTCCCAAGCAATTCCAGATGCTCCCAGGCCCCCCTGGAGCTCAGCAAAGTGCTGTCAGACTCTGCAAGCGCAGTCTCAGGTGCTCTTGAGAGCACCTGCAGTTATGGAGGTGCACTAATGATGCCACGAGATGTGACTTATAGGATAGTCAAATTTCGGAGCGGCAGAGCCCTCTGCTCAGGTCTGCGGGTGACTTAGTGCCGTATTCTCCAAGTAGTGGTTCTTAGGGTTCCATAACCACAAGGCATTTCGTATATGAGATACATTTTGGTTACAGACACAAGATTCGCTGCATGATAATTTGGGACGTATCATCGATCTAAGTCTCCCTATATATATACATACAGCCAATCTGGCAGCAAATGGTACTGGAGAGGAATCGCAGAAGCACCTGGAGACCCTGAATGAGAGAACTGAGAGATGCATTTGGAGGCCGCAATCGAGCGAGATTGGAGATGCACTTGCAGGCCGAGATCAAGATGAACTCAGAGATGCACTTAGAGGCCGTGATCGAGCGGGTTTGCAGATGCATTTGTGTAAGGACGCATATGCTAGCGTCCAGCTGCATAGTGATATGGTTGCAAACGTGGACTCGAGTGACTATAGGTGTAGATGTGTGCTAAGATTATCGCTAGAGATCTAAGGCTCGTAGCGAGCCGACTATATGGAATGGCCGTTACCCGGCCCTGGACACGTCACGTGCAGTCGTGCCGTTACATTATCCCTCTCTTTCAGCGCAGACCTCCTGGGCTGCCAAAGCCAGTATAAGAGAAAAGAAGGAAAGGGAAACAAAGAATGACACAATCATCCTACATACGCAATCGTAGGAACCCATACGTCCCACAACCGATCGGTACAGCTCAATGGCGACCTTTCGGCAGATCTGGCGCACAGGGAAAATCCACCTCCACTTGATTGACTCCGAAGGTGGTAAAAACCCGTGCCGACGCCATTTGTACTGGGCCGAGATCCAATGAAGATAAGGAGAGAAGAGAGAAACAAGAAACAACCAAAAGTGATCCCGTCCTCCATATCTCCACTTACGCACCCATACTCCACCGACCATCCATACCTGTAGCTCATATATCTCGGCGTAGGTCATTGTCGGAATCGTCAGGGTGGTAGAGCATCTGCTCATGATTTGGCATCGATGGGAGCTTCCGCTGCCGGCATCGGTCGTAGCATTCGGCGATCATCAATTGTAGACGTCAATCGCGTCTTATTCGTCGATATCTAACCCGTAAGCTTCTCTAAGATGGTCATACTTACCAAGTTCAAGCGCGCTAGTGCTATCTGAGCTTTGTGCAGTGCTTCCGCATACTCTGTAGAGTATATCTTGCAGCCGGTAGTCATTGGTACTCGGCATTGACTTGTAGATGCTGCTTGACAAGGCAGTTGTCTTTGGAAGTCCGCTTCGGTGAACATCCGGTCGACTTCATAAGTGCGCTCTTGATAGCTTCCGTAGCATGTTGGCCGGCTTCGTAGACTTTGCCGGCCGACTTCTCAGTAGACTGCTAGGTCGACATCTTGGTGGGCTTCGACTTGTCGGGAGGACTTGATCGTGTAGACATGGATATCTCCGCCTTTTTGAAAGTTCGTTGCACCGCCGACGACTTATATGTATCGATTGTCCATTGCCATCGTAGCTCGGTAGCAGTCTAATCGTGATTCAGGATCGTAATCGTAATCTCTCTGTGATTTGACACGTAATTCGGTTCGGCTTTAGCTTAGTCTGCAGACTATCTTTCTTCGGCTTCGGTGCGTTCTTAGTCGAGTTCTTTGTGGGCATCCCGGTAGGAACCTTCGGTAGAATATCCGTTGGCTTCTCGGTAGTCATTTGGTAGACCTCTGGTAAGATGGTTCGGCATTCCGTTCGGTATCTCGTTCGGTAAACATCTCCATCAGTTGGTTTGTCCGGTTGGGCTCCCCGTAATCCTCTCGTTTGGTCTCCATGTGAGTCCTTCGGCAGTGATATCTGTCGCTGCAAGATCTCGGTGATTATCTCTTGGTAGTTATCTCGACAATTTTTTGTGATACCGTTCAGTACGCACGGTTTGTCATTTTCCATCTCCTTTGGGATCAATTCAGTTGCCATATGGCAGTTGTTCGGCATCTCGTTCGGAACTGCGTCCGCTCGCTGCCCATCATCACCATCGCCTTCGCGATCGACCATTGAATCGGTATATCTAACTTTTAAGCATCCCGGTAACCGGTCATGCTCACGATACCTTCAAGTGCACTAGCACTCGAACTCTCCCAATTCCTCGTGAAAACTCCGCAGGTCCAGCCCGCCCATCATTGATGATTGTGGCAGCTTTGGAAGCTGCTTCGGTAGTGATATTCGCACTCGTTCCGTAGTTTATCCTCTCTTCATAGTTCGTGGCCCCTGAGACGACTTTCCAATTCTTATGCAGCGTTGCACCCTCCGCTCTACCGTTCTGTCAGTCCAGAGTAACCGACAATTGGGATATCGACGATTTTCTTGTTCACATCGGTAGCCGGTGTGTCGGTAGCCTGGGCTGTCTTGATAGCTGGTAGGAGATCGTAAGATTCAACGGCTGCTAAAGTTGCTAAAAGTCATACAGTAGGTCTTTCATATCCGATCTTGTAATCAGGTCGTCTAGAGGGTCCATCTGCTGGGTTCCTGTTTCCTGCCAGATGCTTGATGACTCAGTGCACTTATCGTGGTTCTCTGAGTCCACCAGTCGATTCATCTCCAGGTGCATTTGCGGCTGACAGCCTTCTCAATTGATAAATGTATCTCACGGTGCTTCGTTCCTGCACTTCCGGTACGGTAATTGTTTGCGGTAGGGGTTGTGATTCCGGTTCGGTCATCTCTCTCTTTTGAAAGTGGTTGCTCTGCCGATAAGTTGTATGTCTGCACTCGGTTGCAATTATCATAGCACAAAAGTGGTCTCGGGAAGTGGTAGGAATCCACATAACCTGTGTATAACCATATAGGACTCAAACGGCTCCCATTCAGTTGCGTTCATTGTAGTTCTTCGTAGCTTGGATGATTGAGGCCGGCTACCGCACAGCCTCAGTGATATATCATTGTATGAGAATACTCGCTTCCGGGCCAATATCCGTTGATGCATCAGCAAAATGTATTTTAGTCACTGAAAGCCTCCAGGAGTGTCTGAGAGGATGTGGAGTGTAAACTTAGATGCGTCAATTTCAGGAGAGTATCAGACCCTAGGAGGGCATTCCTGCCGGCCTTCAGAGTAACTGGGAGCGCCGACGACAACCCTGGGAGCACCTGGGAGCGAAGGCGACAAACCTGGGAGCGCCGACGACATGTCTGGGAGCACCTCGAATCACAGTAGAGCAGTCTGGGAAAAACAATATCTTCTTTGGGAACGCTGCTGGTGCGCCTGGAAATCATAGCTACTACTTATCGTTCAACGATTAAATTCTCATCTATGTATCTATGTATCTATGTATCTATATAGCTACCCATCTACACACGGTAAATCTGGACTGGCTGCAGGCGGTGCTTGAGAGCAATTCGAGGCGCGTCTGAAAATGACGATCGAGTGAACTCAGAGATACACTCCGAGGCCGTGATCGAGCGAGTTTGGAGATGCACTTGGAGGCGGTAATCGACCGTATTTGCACAGACACTTGGAGGCCGTGATCGAGTGAACTTAG
>Ga0307512_10002758_pt1 | contig 21459 bp, 29 predicted proteins | sample 14_EM_MG_FD_200267 | JGI IMG/M metagenome (GOLD analysis project Ga0307512, IMG submission 200267) | Populus trichocarpa ectomycorrhiza microbial communities from riparian zone in the Pacific Northwest, United States - 14_EM | ecosystem: Host-associated > Plants > Roots > Unclassified | place...
GCAGTTGGTTATAGCCACTTGTTCCAATTGAGGGGGAAAAGGTTCTTTTGATACGTAGCCCCCCCAACTCAAAAATAGCCAACCATGTCTAGGGGGACTGTGTCGCTCTGGGAGCTGTTCAGCACCACTGACGACGTGTTGCGCAGCGTAGTAACGAGTCTGACGATGGGTAAGTGGGCGCTTCGCTGCAGTACCCAGGCTCAGGCTTGGAAGACCATATAGCTAAGAAAAAGTGCACGTCCGTCAGAATGGCTTCGAAGCCTGGAGGTAGCCTGAGTAACACCAGTGCCATGACCTGGAGGAGGGGGATTTGTCGCGCCGGTATTACTTGACTGTGCACGTGACCCTACTTGGGATTTCGTTGACTCCGCCTAACCCTACTTTTCTCGACCAGGTGCTTGACGCGCAGCAATGAGGCGCAGCAACCAGGCTCACCAGTTGTTCACTTAGGTACTACAGTAGCTAGTAGATGATCCGGGGGATCGACTCTGTATTGTTAGGGCGAAAGCCCTGGGGTTTATATACATGTGAGGCCGTGACTGTGATGTGCATACTACCATATGTGTCTACGTGACCTATGTATCATAATTACCACAAATTGGGAAGTGCACCTCCATATCTGGATGGTAGCACGTGTTGGACTAATGCGTCTTCAACAGTGCTATTTCCACTAATTCCCAACCAGTGGACTGTCGTCCCAAGACTAAATTTTATAATCAATTACCATGGACATGGGCATCGGACTGTTTCCAGGTCGCATACCGCTAACCTGTCAAAGAATACAAGGCAGAAAAATACAGCCTCATCCTAGCACCTTACGCCAGCAAAACCCATAGTCCTACGTGCGGTTCTGTACCGCGAGGCGGACAATAATGGATCTAAAACAAAGAGAGCAAACCCGTGGTGTAATTCGTCCGGGTGACGCCCTCTGGGTGGAGGGACCTTGCTCACCTTCTGTGGGAGGTACGTTAGTCGTACATTTTGCAGGGTGATATTCGAACTCCGACGTTTTCCAGTTGGAAAAGAGGATTTCTCGATGCATCCCGAATTGGATGGCGCCCCTGGATTCAAATTTAGAGATGCTGAATCCCGCGCGCTGCGCGAGACATTCCGGCGCAGCCTTCCTCTCGACTCCGCAAAGTAGATTTCCCTTGCAGGAAGCACTCAGTTCCAGGTGCTTGATTACCCTTGGCGCTGAAAGATCTCGTGCGACGGCCGCAGCCCCTCCAACAAAACGAGGTTACAGACTTGTCTTGCGCGGTGATTGCACGACTCGGTAGGTTGAGAGAGAGGTATGTGTCACTGCGCGAGTCATCCATGATGTTTGCCTCTGTCCGAGTCATGGCCAAGGTAAATTGCGAGCAACATCGTGAAATCCGTGCAGTATACCGAGAAGGTGTCAACTTGACGCCGGGTTGCACATTCGCACGAACGTCGTGGACGGACATGTCCTCCCTGTATGTACCACTCTTCCATATCTCCGGGCCAAACGTTTCACGGTATTCTACTATACCAAGTGAATGATTTCCTTCGCTCTTGTTTTAGGCGTCCGCAGTTGTCCTGCAATCTGATCAACTCAACTTTACCAGATCCGCAGGAGGTAGCGGTCGCGAGATATTCAATCGCCGTGCCATGGTGCGCAGCTACGTAACTACGGAAGGTATTAAAACAGGATATGAGCCTTGGGAAACGAAGAAGGTTCGTTAATTTGGCATCCTGCCACTACCCCGTTCCAATGTTATATATTATACTATTCACACACGAGGCTGGTCATCTTACCCGACCGCGGCGCAATGACAGACACGGAGGGGACGTGTGTCACTCGGTCCTGCTACAGATTCGACTTCTAATCAAATTCAAGCGTCATCATCGTGCACCTGCCCGTGCGCATCGAAATACTTCTTCGATAGTTCTATTTAACTCCAAGTTCCGTTGCTCGCACTTCCCCCCCATCTAAAGGCTCTTCGGAAAGCCAATATAGAGCGAAATGGAGAGTTGTTACCCGCTCATGTTTTGAGAGGCTGCCTAATACCAGCGGGTACCTGTGGGACGCCCGTGATTGAATGTCAGCCGACATAAATCGGCGCTCTGATAAGAGCTGCGCCGCTTGTAACACAATAACCTATGGAGGCGCGCGGTGCTGCCCTGTATGCTAGGCAAGGGCAAGATGCTTCTAACTCGTGGTCAATCAAGACGTCCCATTTCTGCCTCGTGTGATATTATGTTATATCTGGCATTTGCTGCGGAAGTATCCAAGGGAGTGGGCAAGTAAATACCACATGCCCTGCATCTGATTGACCCTTCACTATATAACACCGTCTTTAATTGCTCTTGTAGAATACTAACCCACCATGTTTGGCAACGTTCCCGTGAATCCGCCATCCCCCGCTACGCGGCGCCGCACCGTCACTATTGAGTGGCCAGTGCCTAAATCGGAAACCGTACCACGGCCAGTCAAAGTTTCAAACCCTTTTTGCTTTGATGATCCCCAAGTTGTTTTGCAAGCAAGTCGTATTCAAGTTCCCTCACTAGTGGTCCTTCTAGCCTTTTAACCTTCTTTTTTCGGCAGGTAGGGGAACAGAAGTACAAGATTCATCGCTACTTCCTGACTCGGGAGTCCGGGTTTTTCAAAGATTTATTCTCCCTTCCTCAATCTGAGGACCCTGCAGACGTGGAGGGTTCCTATGATAACCCAATCAAGTTACCCGCGACGCCTACTGAGGAAATTGAGAATCTCCTTCGTTTCTTCTATTTTGGGTATTTAACGTGTCATTGGAAGTGTACCATTCAAGTTGACTGACCATGAATTTGGACATTAGGATGCACGATGACTATGTCGCCACCCTGGCTGATTGGGTGGCAATGCTGTCCATCTCCACTCGCCTGATGTTCGAAAAGGTCCGCGAAAGAGCCATCAAAGAAATCACAGTACGTCAAACCAGGGTTGAAGCCTTCGAACTACTCCGACTCGCGATCAAGTTCGACGTCGAACAGTGGCTCAACCCTACGTATCGCCGAATCGTGACCAGAGACGAGCCTATCACCCATGCGGAATCCGTTAAAATCCCAGTCCACATGACCATCATGCTCACGCGTTCTCGCGAGAAATATCGGAAACACGATAACAACGATAACAATGACTTCCCCGGAAGTCCTTTCGACCTAGATGCACTCATCGAGGCAGAGATCAGACTCATGGCGGCAGAATCTGCAGAGACTGCAGAGGAGTAGAGTAAATCTGTGTCTGGGAGTGGTGCCGAGACTGGACGTGTTTTGATTTCTCTCGCGACAGCTCGCTCGCGGGCATCGCTTGCTTTCATGTTAGCTAAGACCTGTATCACGCTACGCATCATGATTGTCTAGCAGATGGCCAATGGGGAGTCGGGGTGTCATCATTGGAAGCAGAAGCTCGAACCATTCAATAGGATTTGTGACCTCAGGTCTTGGGCCTAGGTTTATAGTGCCACTGTTTCGACGGGTGTGGGAAAGTTCTATTGATGTGCGGCCCTCTGACGCAAAAATCCAACCATGTTTTGGGTTGGGATTGCGGCACTGCTGACATTTATTGCACGACGTAACACTAGCAATGGGTAACCTAGCGCTTCGCTTGCGTTACTCCAGGCTTGAAAGAGCCTGCAGTTGAATAGTCGCGGCTTGAATGCGTGTCTGCCAGGATGGCTGCTGCTGCCTGGAAGCAGCTTGAGTAACACCAGTGTCGTCATAATGACGAAGGTTTGCCAATCAGTGTGGGGGTCAAAAAAATTGGCGTGCCACGTGGCGCCCTCTGGTGGCCCATCTGACCTGACTGTTGTGGGTGCGCTTCCAGCTTGCCAGGTGCTATTTCACACCAATTTCCAACCAGAGGACCGTGTCGTCCAAGTTTTTTTTTCTTCTGGTCAATTATCGTAGACGTATGGCATTGGACTGTTTACAGGCCCCATAATTGGTGCCGGTAACGTCAAAGATCACGAGGCAGCCAAATACGGCCCCATCAGAACAACTTCTGTTAAACTCACTCCCGACCACATCGTACCTCTTCCCCCCCCAGGCATTTCATCATAATGATGGCTGCTGCTCCGCCTCAAGAGTCGACCATGGTAAGAACACCACTATCCACCCCCGCAGGAGGTTGGGAGTAGAGACTGGAACTCACCAGGCGCCGCGGCCGCCTTGCACGGCCACCAAATGGCCGCGTTGCAATGGCTTACTGCACTGTCTCTGCCTTGACATGCCCCAGGATGATGCTGTGCCCTCTGTATGGGCCTCGAAGGGAAATCGAATTGGCTCCTTGACGGCAGGACGAGACGGCGAGTGCATGGGCCAAGGTACGTGGTTGACTCAGGATGGTGGTGCCTGACTGACTCGACTTTTTACATGGCCAGGGTTTTTCTTGTGGGCGACGATGCCCGCTGCGATGCCCATGGCCTCAATAGGCCTTTTCGAATCGACGATGTGCTCCCTCGGCGGCCTCCTTCCTGGATCCCAAGGGGCTGCTTCCTCCCAAGCGGATGGGACGTCCTTGCGCGATGCTTCTTGCGGCAGCCAGTCAGGCTCGAGTTTGCCCTCATTTGGGCTCCCCTGCAGCAGTGCCTCGCGCCTGTGTTGGCCTTTTGTCGGGCCCCTTCGCTGTGTCGCACCACGTTCGTGCTTGCCCTCTGGTGGTAGCGCCTCAGTACGGTCGCCCTCACCCTTTCTCCACGGCCACTCAACTTCGCGGCGGGATCTCAAGCGTGACCTCACCTCCTTGTGGTGCCACTCATGTCAGCCAATCAGGCTCGCATTCGGCCTCATTCGGGAGGCCTTGGGGCAACTCCTTTGGCCTACATTTGCCCTTGGTCGGCAGCGTCTCGTGCATGCACCCGCCGTCTCGCGGCAACCTCTCAAATTCGCGCCCTGCCTTGTCTTGTGTCCAGGGCACCAACGCCTCGAGCTTAGCAGCGACGACTTTCTCAGCCTCGCCAGCGGGTTCGATGCTGGCGGTACCCGTGGCCAGGGCTGGTGCTGCGCCCACAACCGACAACGCTCCCCCTTGTTCGTGCGCTCGGAGTTTGGCCGACCCCGAGCACGCCCACATCTTCACCCCCGACTCCAGTCCTTGCCTCCCTCATTTCGTCGCACAACAGCCAGAAGAATCCGAAGACCCACCCCCAACAATTTCAACATACTTGACCCACTTCGTCCTCAACTCCCGACGCCTGCAGCATCACATTGCCGCCAAGCCAGTGGAAACCAAGAATGCGTCCCCCACGAGCCAAGTTCTGAAAGCCCTGGTAGGAGGTCCCCTCAAGACGCCTGCACCGACGCACACACTGCCCGACACCTCCGACGACAGTAGTACCAATGCCGTCCCAAGTACCACTGTGCATGACGACAAACTCGACCGCATGTCTGACCCGGCTGACCCTGTTATACCCCCCACCCCCTATACTCATCTGACCCCAGGGTACCCTTACCCTGACCTGCCTGAAAAAACCCATACCCATGAGCGTGGGTGTGGGTTTTTTCGGGTCAGGGTCAGGGTAGGCCTCGAGTGACCCAGGGTTACCCTTGCCAATCCCTATATATTTGCTGCGGAAGTATCCAAGGGAAGGGAGTGGGCAAGTAAATATGATATGCCCTGCATCCGATTGACCCTTCACTATATAACACCATGCTTGTTCACTCTTGTCGTAGTATACCAACCCACCATGCCACGACCAGTGCCAGTGGCTATTGAGTGGCCAGTGCCTAAATCGGAAACCGTACCACGGCCAGTCAAAGCTTTAAACCCTTTTTGCTTTGAGGATCCCCAAGTCGTTTTGCAAGCAAGTCATATTCCAAGTTCTCTCACCAGTGATCGTTCTATCCATTTAACCCTCTTCTTTTCTGCAGGTAGGGGAACAGAAGTACAAGATTCATCACTACTTCCTAACTCGGGAGTCCGAGTTTTTCACCGACTTATTCTCCCTTCCTCAATCTGAGGACTCCGCAAAAGTGGAGGGTACCTATGATAACCCAATCAAGTTACCCGAGGAGACGTCTACTGAGGAATTTGAGAATCTCCTTCGATTCTTCTATTTTGGGTATTTAACCTGCCATCGGAAGTGTACCACCCAAGTTGACTGACCACGTGTTTGGACATTAGAATGCACGATGACTACGTCGCCACCCTGGCCGATTGGGTGGCAATGCTGTCCATCTCCACTCGCTGGGTATTCGAAAAGGTCCGCGAAAGAGCCATCAAAGAAATCACAGCACGTCTAGACAAGGTTGAAGCCTTCGAACTAATCCGACTCGCGATCAAATTCGATGTCGAGCAGTGGTTCAAACCTGCGTATCGCCGAATCGTGACCAGAGCCGAGCTTATCACCCATGCGGAATCCGTTAAAATCCCATACCGCGTGACCATCATGCTCACGCGGTCACGCGAGCAATATTGGAAACACCACCAACCCGGGATTCAGCAACCCGGGCAACCCGGGGGTGGGATTCTTAAACCCCAGCAACCTAGTGTGATTAACCCCCAACCCGGGGTTCGGAGTCAAAATGCAAAGGACCCAGATGCAATCATCGAGGCGGAAATCAGACTTATGGCGGCAGAATCTGCAGGGACTCCAGACGAGTAGAGTGTCTGGAAAGTGGTGACAAGACCGTGGACGTGTTTTGATTTCTTTCGCGACTGCTCGTTCGCGGGCATCGCTTGCTTTCATGTTAGCTAAGACCTGTATCACGCTACGCAATGATGTCTAGCAGATGGCCAAAGGGGTGTCGGGGTATCGTCGTTGGAAACAGAAGTTTGAACCATTCAATAGGATTTGTGACCTCAGGTCTTGGGCCTAGGTTTATAGTGCCACTGTTTCGACGGAGTGTTGGAAAGTCCTGTTGATGATGTGTGACCCTCTGACGCAAAAATCCAACCATGTTTTGGGATACTGTGGCATTACTTGACATTTATTGCACGGTGTAACACTAACAATGAGTAACCTAGCGCTTCGCTTGCGTTACTCCATGCTTGGAAGAGCCTGCAGTTGAGAAACAGGCGCGGCTTGAGTAACACCAGTGCCATCATAATGACGAAGGTTTGCCAAACAGTGCGTGGCCAAAAAAGTAGTTGAAAAAAATTCTTTATTTTGGAGAGGCACGTGGTGCGCGTACCTCTGGTGACCCATCTGACCTGCCTGACTATTGGGCGCGCCTCCAACCAGAGCACCGTGTCGTCCAAGACTTTTTTCTTATGATCAATTATCATGGACGTATGGCATTGGTCCGTTTACACCCCATAATTGGTGCCGGTAACGTCAAAGAACACGAGGCAGCAAATTACCACCTCATCCCAACAACTTGACTCTTCTGTTAAACTCACTCCCGACCACGTCGTACCCCCCTTTTCCCCAGGCATTTCATCATAATGATGGCCACTGCTCCGCCTCAAGAATCAACCATGGTAAGAACGCTAATATTCACTCCCGCGGAATGTTGGGACGAAACACTTGCATTGCATTAGCAGAAAGACGCACTGGTGAAGGATGGCAAGGGTGAAGCCTCCACCCCAGTACAACCTGCGAGCCGACATGACGAGTTTTACTTTACAGACGACATGACTATATTCCAGGTCTGTGACCGCCACCTTCTAATCCCCCGAGTCCCGTCGCTTACCCACGCTGGCACATGCGGTTTCTCACCGCGTAGGTCGAGAACCGTCTTTTCCGTGTTCACCGGCACTTCTTAGCCGAGAACTCCCTCGTCTTCAGCTCCATGTTCTCGCTGCCGCGCGGAGCGGACGACGCCGGTGCTGCTACCGTCGGGGGCGCATCTGACGCGAACCCCATCCGCCTGTCCGGTGTGACGGAGCTCGAGTTCGAGACGCTGGTCCGGTACTTTTACAAGAGGTAGGTAAAGCCCCCGCTCTGCGTCCTCCCGGCTAATGCGGCATGATGTTCTTTTCCTCCCCTCCCCCCTTTACCCGTCCTTGACGGCCCACAGTATGCATGACGGCTTCTCCCTCCCGCAGACAAGCTGGATCGCGCTCCTGTCCATTGCGCACCGCTACGAATTCTTGAACGTCCGCGAGCGCGCGATCAACGAGATCTACCGCGTTTTGCTACGGCAGCAGGACCACTGTGGCAGTCGCAGGAGCAGCTTCAGCATGATCACCTGCTACTCATCTCCGTGGGTGAGAAGTACGACGTGCAGCCTCGGTACATGATTCCGTCGCTCGTCGCGCTCGTGATGCGGGTCCAACCGCTGACGCCGGACGAGGTCGCACGCTTCTCGCCTCTCACCGTGTCTCGGCTCGCGCACGCGCGAGGACTTTGCGCGCAGAACAGTGAATCTGCCGCCTGGACATACCGGCTGGTTGAACAAGCCAAACGAGCATCTGACGTGGTTATATGGCGTGGCGAGGGTCCTTGTGTGTCAGATTTAGGCGGTCGGGACTGGGTGCTAGCATGAGACGATCCTCCCTTAAATGTTGCGCACTATACTGTAGAGGGACGTGACTTCTGGGTTGATGACAGCCTTACCCAGTGTCGCGATTCGCGAGGTGGTCCTTGCACCAGCCAAGAACAAACCTGTGGTGTATTTCGGGACGGGCCCTCTGCTTGGAGCCCTTGCTCACATTCTTCTGTGTGGTACGTTGGCGTACGTTCTGCAGGGTGATATTCGAGCTCCGACGTTTTCCAGTTGAAAAGAGGATTTCTCAATACACATCCTGAATTGGGTGGCGCACCTTTTCATCGCCCATGGGTCCAAATTTAGAGATGCTGAATCCTGCACGCTGCGCAAGATGTTCCGGCGCAGCCTTCCCCTCGACTTCGCGAAGTAGATTTCCCTTGCGGAAAGCACTCAGTTCGAAGGGCTTCATTATCTTTGGCGCTGGAGGATCTCGTGCGACGGCAAGAGCCCCTTCAACAAAACGAGGTTACAGACTTGTCTTGCGCGATGATTGCACGACTCGGTAGGGTGTGAGAGAGGTATGTGCCACTGCGCGAGTCATCCATGGTATTGCCTCTAAGTCCGGGTCATGGCCAAGGTAAATTGCGAGCAACATCGTGAAATCTGTGCGGCATACCGAGAAGGCGTCAATTTGACGCTGCGGTGCACATTCGCACGAATGTCGTGGATGGACATGTCACTGTATGTACCACTCTTTCGTATCTCTGTGTCAAACATTTCACGGTATCCTTCTATATTAAGTAAATGATTTCATTCGCTCTTGTTTTTCAGCATCCGCAGTTGTCCCGCAATCTAATCAACTCAGCTTTATCAAAACCGCAGGTGGCGGTCGCGAGATATTCGGTCGTCGTGGCATGGTGCGCAGCTACCTAACTTGCGGGAGCATTAGACACGGTCAGAAAACAGCATGTGAGCTTTGGAAATGAAGAAGGTTCGTTCAAGTGGCATCCGGCCATTACCCTGCTCCATTGTCATATCTGATAGTCTTCACACACGAGGCTGGTCACCCTACCCGACCGCAGCGCAATGACAGACACGAGAGGGAACGGGTGTCACTCGGACCTGCTACGGATCCGACTTCTAATTCAATTCAAGCTGCGGAAGTACCAAGGGAGTAGGCAAGTAAATACCATATGCCCTGCATTCGATTGACCCTTCACTATATAACACTATGCTTGTTCACTCTTGTCGTAGTATACCAACCCACAATGTCACTGCCAGTGGCTATTGAGTGGCCAGTGCCTAAATCGGAAACCATACCACGGCCAGTCAAAGTTTCAAACCCTTTTTGCTTTGACGACTCCCAAGTCGTTTTGCAAGCAAGTCGTATTATCTCACTAGTGATCGTTCTATCCTTTTAACTCTCTTCTTTTCTGCAGGTAGGGGAACAGAAGTACAAAATTCATCGCTACTTCCTGACTCGGGAGTCCGAGTTTTTCAACGACTTATTCTCCCTTCCTCAATCTAAGGACTCTGCAGACTCGAAGTGGAGGGTTCCTATGATAACCCAATCGAGTTACCCGAGACGCCCACTGAGGAAATTGAGAATCTCCTTCGATTCTTCTATTTTGGGTATAAAACGTGCCATTGGAAGCAAACCATTCAAGTTGACTGACCATGAATTTGGACATTAGGATGCATAATGACTACGTCGTCACCCTGGCTGATTGGGTGGCAATACTGTCCATCTCCACTCGCTTGATGTTCGAAAAGGTCCGCGAAAGAGCCATCAACGAAATCACAGCACGTCTAGACAAGGTCGAAGCCTTCGAACTAATCCGACTCGCGATCAAGTTCGATGAGCAGTGGCTCAAACCTACGTATCACCGAATCGTGATCAGAAACGAGCATATCACCCATGCGGAATCCGTTAAAATCCCAGTCCACATGGCCATCATGCTCACGCGTTCACGCGAGCAATATTGGAAAGACTATACCTGGAACCGAAACCATGGGATTCCAAGTGACCCAAATGCAATCATCGAGGCAGAGATCAGACTCATGGCTGTAGAATGTGGTAGAGTGCAAAGGAATAGGGTAAGTCTGTGTGTGGGAGTGGTGTCGAGACCGTGGACGTGTTGTGATTTCCTTCGCGACTGCTCATTCGCGGGCATCGTTTGCTTTCATGTTACCTGAGACTTCTATCACGCTACGCATCATGATAACTAGCAGATGGCCAAAGGGGTTGTCTCATTGGAAACAGAAGTTTGAACCGTTCAAAGAGCTTTGTGACCTCAGGTCTTGGGCCTAGGTTTATAGTGCGACTGTTTCAACGGGGTGTGGAAAAGTCTTATCTACTATGTGCAACCCTCCGACGCAAAAATCCAACCACGTTTTGGGATAATGCAGCACTACTGACATTTATTGCGCGGCGTAACACTGGCAATGGGTAATATATCGTAGACAGTTGGTCTACGTGCGAGTTCGATGGGTAGTCCCAAGATCCGAGGAGAGTTCGCGATCCCGAAAGGAAAAGCGAGAAGAGTGAGAGTGAGAATGTGTGTGCATGTGTGTGTGATACGAGAGGCGGGACGTGACGGCGCAGACCGTGATGGGCACGCGTTGCTCCAACGGCACGGCTGGGATTCGTAACGGGCGTAAAGCTTGAGGCAGCGGGCACGCGAGCGGAAAGAGGGGAAGGGAAGTGGGCTGTATTCTTGCCTGCCTGGCCGGAGCCAGGTGAGGGCAGGCTATGTACATGTACGCTAGGGGCAAAGTGGTATTCTAAGACGAAAAGAGAATAAATGAACGTACGGAGTGTCCTAAATGAATCTATATGGGGTATAATATGTGTCTCCGGCGAGGGCATGAATCCAAACAGGGACCCGACTGCGAGCTGTCGCACGCGTCCTACGTGACGTGGGTTGCCGGTTGTCGAGGAGGCGCGCGCCTGTGGCGTCGGCCAGCGTGGGTGGGCGTTTCGTGTGGCGTTTGAGGTGCGGCGAGAGGGGATTTGAGGGGGAGACGAGGAGATGGGGCGAAGGCAACGGTGACGCGTCGAATTGGGTAGCACAGAACCTGTCACGTGGTCGAAACAGGCTGATTCCGAGGCCGCAGCACGTCCAGGCGTTACAGTAACATAGCGCTTCGTTACTCAGGCCTCAGGCTTGGAAGAGCCTGCAGTTGAGAAACAAGCGCGGCTTGGGTGCGTGTCTGAGGATGGCCGCCACAACCAGGCAGCAGCTTGAATGACGAAGGTTGCCAATCAGTGTGGCCCCAAAGTTGGTCGAAAAAAAAAACTGGTCTTTGTTTTGGTGTGGTGTGGCATGTGGCGTCCCTCTTCTCATCTGACTCAGCGCCAGCCAAGAACAACTGAAACCCGTGGTGTAATTCGTCCAGATGACGACCTCTGGTTGGAGCTCTTGCAGTGCTCCTGCTCACCTTCTTCTGTATGTTGGTCGTACATTTTGCAGGGTGATATTCGAACTCCGACCTTTTCCAGTTTGAAAGAGGATTTCTCGGTGCCCATCCCAAACTGGGTGGCACTCCTTTTCATCGAATTTCATCCCCCATGGATTCAAATGAGATGCTGGATCCTGCGCGCGGCGCGAGATATTCCGGTGCGGCCATCCCCTCGATTCCGCGAAGCAGATTTCCCTTGCGGAAAAGCACACAGTTCCAGGGGCTTCATTATCATTGGCGCTGGAGGATGTCGTGCGACGGTCGCAGCCCCTCCAACAAAACGAGGTTACAGACTTGTCTTGCGCGGTGATGGCATGACGCGGTGGGGTGACAGAGAAGTATGTGCCACTGCGCGAGTCATCCATAATGTTTGCCTTTAAGTCCGAATCATACATAGTCAAGGTAAATCGCGAGCGGAGCAACAACGTGAAATCTATCGGCGTACCGAGAAAGCATCAACCTGACGCTGGGTTTCACATTCGCACGAATGTCGTGGACAGATATGTGGTCCGTGTATGTGCCACTCTTTCATATCCCTGTGCCAAACATTTCACGGTATTCTACTATATCAAGTGAACGATTTCCTTCGCTCTTGTTTTATGGCATCTGCGGTCGTCCCTCAATCTAATCGAATCAACTTTACCAAATTTGCAGGTAGTGGCGGTCGCAGTCATCATGCCATGGTACGCAGCTACCTAACTTGCGGGAGGAGGCATTAGATATTGGTAGAAAACAGCATGTGAGCCTTGGAAAATGAAGAAGGTTCGTTCAAGTGGCATCCTGCCACTACTCCGCTCCAATGTCATACATTAAAGTATTCACACATGAGGCTGGTCACCCGACCCCACCGCAGCGCAATGACAGACACGGAGGGAACGCGTGTCACTCGGCCCTACTACAGATACGACTTCCAATCAAATTCAAGCGTCATGTGTGCACCTGCCAGTGCGCATCGAAATATATCATCGATAGATAGAAAGTTGTTGGCCACCCATGTTTTAGAAGGCTGCCTGACGGGAACCCGTGGGACACCAATGATTAAATGTCAGCTGACATAAATCGGCGCTCTGATAAGAGTTGCGCCCCTTGTAATACAGTAGTTTATGGAGGCGCGCGGTACTGCCCTGTACCCAGGCAAAAGGCAATATGCTTCTACCTATCGTGGTCATCAAGACGTCGCATTTCTGCCTTGTTGTGTGATACTATGTGTTATCTACGTCATGCACATATTTGCTGCGGAAGTATCCAAGGGAAGAGTGGGCAAGTAAATACGATATGCCCTGCATCCGATTGACCCTTCACTATATAACACCATGCTTGTTCACTCTTGTCGTAGCATACCAACCCACCATGTCACTGCCAGTGGCTATTGAGTGGCCAGTGCCTAAATCGGAAACTGTACCACGGCCAGTCAAAGTTTCAAACCCTTTTTGCTTTGAGGATCCCCAAGTCGTTTTGCAAGCAAGTCGTATTCCAAGTTCTCTCACCAGTGATCGTTCTATTCTTTTAACCCTCTTCTTTTCTGCAGATAGGGGAACAGAAGTACAAAATTCATCGCTATTTCCTGACTCGGGAGTCCGAGTTTTTCACCGACTTATTCTCCCTTCCTCAATCTGAGGACTCCGCAAAAGTGGAGGGTACCTATGATAACCCAATCAAGTTACCCGAGGAGACGTCTACTGAGGAATTTGAGAATCTCCTTCGATTCTTCTATTTTGGGTATTTAACGTGCTGTTGAAGTGTACCACCCAAGTTGACTGATCACGTGTTTGGACATCAGGATGCATGATGACTACGTCGTCACCCTGGCCGATTGGTTGGCAATACTGTCCATCTCCACTCGCTGGATATTCGAAAAGGTCCGTGAAAGAGCCATCAAAGAAATCACAGCACGTCTAGACAAGGTTGAAGCCTTCGAAATAATCCGACTCGCGATCAAGTACGATGTCGAGCAGTGGTTCAAACCTGCGTATCGCCGAATCGTGACCAGAGCCGAGCTTATCACCTATGCAGAATCCGTTAAAATCCCAGCCCACATGACCATCATGCTCACGCGGTCACGCGAGCAATATTGGAAGTACTATAACGATAACCAACCCAGGATTCAGCAACCCCAATCATCCCTGTTTGGGCAGCCAAGCCCGATTCAGCAACCCGGGATTCAGATTCAAAATGTAAATGACCCAGATGCAATCATCGAGGCAGAAATCAGACTTATGGCGGCAGAATCTGCAGGGAGTCCAGAGTAGAGTGTCTGGGAGTGGTGTCGAGACCATGGACGTGTTGCGATTTCTTTCGCGACTGCTCGTTCGCGGGCATCGCTTGCTTTCATGTTAGCTAAGACCTGTATCACGCTACGCAATGATGTCTAGCAGATGGCCAAAGGGGTGTCGGGGTGTCGTCATCGGAAACAGAAGTTTGAACCATTCAATAGGATTTGTGACCTCAGGTCTTGGGCCTAGGTTTATAGTGCCACTGTTTCGACGGGGTTTTGGAAAGTCCTCTCGATGATGTGCAGCCCTCTGACGCAAAAATTCAACGATGTTTTGGGATACTGTGGCATTACTGACATTTATTGCACGGCGTAACACTGACAATGGTAACCTAGCGCTTCGCTTGCGTTACTCCAGGCTTGGAAGAGCCTGCAGTTGGGAAACAGGCGCGGCTTGAGTAACACCAGTGCCATCATAATGACGAAGGTTTGCCAAACCAAACAGTGTGCCAGTGTGGCCAAAAAGTAGTCGAAAAAATGGTGTGGCACGTGGTGCGTACCTCCCTGACTGTTGAGTGCGCCTCCAGCTTGCCAGGTGCTATTTTACACCAATTTCCAACCAGAGCACCGTGTCGTCCAAGACTTTTTTCTTATGATCAATTATCATGGACGTATGGCATTGGACCATTTACACCCCATAATTGGTGCCGGTAACGTCAAAGAACACGAGGCAGCAAAATACCACCTCATCCTAACAACTTCTGTTAAACTCACTCCCGACCACGTCGTTACCCCTTTTTCCCCAGGCATTTCATAATGATGGCCACTGCTCCGCCTCAAGAATCAACCATGGTAAGAACACCGCTATCCACTCCCGCTGAAGGTTGGGATGAAACACCCGCATTGCATCAGCAGAAAGACGCACCGGCGAGGGATGGCAAGGGTGAAGCCTCCACCCCAGTACAACCTGCGAGCCGACATGACGAGTTTTACTTTACAGACGACATGTCTGTGTTCCAGGTCTGTGACCGCCACATTCTATTCCCTGCGAATCCCGTCGCTTACCCATGTTGGCACATGCGGTTTTTCGCCGCGTAGGTCGAGAACCGTCTTTTCCGTGTTCACCGGCACTTCTTAGCCGAGAACTCCCTCGTCTTCAGCTCCATGTTCTCGCTGCCGCGCGGAGCGGACGAGGCCGGCGCAGTGCCCGTCGGGGGCGCTTCTGACGCGAACCCCATCCGCCTGTCCGGTGTGACGGAGCTCGAGTTCGAGACGCTGGTCCGGTACTTTTACAAGAGGTAGGTAAAGCCTCCGCTCTGCGTCCTCCCGGCTAACGCGGCGTGATGTTCTTTTCCTCCCCTCCCCCCTTTACCCGTCCTTGACGGCCCACAGTATGCATGACGGCTTCTCCCTCTCGCAGACAAGCTGGATCGCACTCCTGTCCATTGCGCACCGCTATGAATTCCTGAACGTCCGCGAGCGCGCGATCAACGAGATCTACCGCGTTTTGCTACAGCAGCAGGATCCGCTGTGGCAGTCGCAGGAGCAGCTGCAGCATGATCACCTGTTACTCATCTTCGTGGGTGAGAAGTACGACGTGCAGCCTCGGTACATGATTCCGTCGCTCGTCGCGCTCGTGATGCGGGTCCAACCGCTGACGCCGGACGAGGTCGCACGCTTCTCGCCTCTCACCGTGTCTCGACTCGCGCACGCGCGCGAGGACTTTGCGCGCAGAACCGTGAATCCCCCGCCTGAACATACCGGCTGGTTGAACAAGCCAAACGAGCATCTGACGTGGTTGTATGGCGTGGCGAGGGTCCTTGTGTGTAAGATTTGGGCGGTCGAAAATGATTGCTAGCATGAGACGATCCTCCCTTAAATGTTGCGCACTATACTGTAGAGGGACGTGACTTCCGGGTTGATGGCGGGCCTTGCCCAGTGTCGCGATTCGGGAGGTGTTCCGGGTTCAAGTCGTCCATATTCATCTGTTTGTACAGTGTTAGCAAATTTGAACATACCTCTATGACAATCGGCCACATAAACCAGGACTTATGCCTCGGTTCGGAAATGATGTCCCTGGTTCACACACTAAATGCATGGGGTGTCAAGCATGTCATGTCTGAAAGAAAACAACGGAAATGCTCGGGCAGACAACAAACTCATCGGTGAGTTACTTTCCATCGCGGACAATGCGAATGGTGTAGTAGAGAGATGAGCTAAAGAGTTGAAGGCAAATTGTACTAACTGATTAGCGTAGAAAGACGTAGATGCGATGATAGCCTAGGCACGATCTAGGGAACAATCCTTCATATGGGTTGAAGGCCGGACAGGGAAGGTCGATCAATACTAGGAAGCCGGGGCCAGCCCTACTTGACCCGTGCTGGGACGAGACTCTGGCGGGAGATCACTATTCTTCTACAGTAGACGAGTTCAAGGACTCGGAGCATCTATGGAGATTACTATGGGTTTTGAATCCGGACATGGTGAAGAATAAGTGAGAATCCATCGTTGCGATCATTCGAAAGCACTGGACCCTATTATCAGGGATGCGCAGAAATAACAACACCAATAACAACATTACCAGGACAGACAGGGCCGTGGACGAGGAAAGGTGGTCACGGTACCATCAGCCTGTAGTCTTGGTGCTGGTGCAATTACTGCGATGGCTCATCGGTTGAAAGGTAGTTGAGTTGATTTCCAATTGGCCATATATCGCTAAGTTATCCGTTTCAAAACCTGACCCGGGCCGGAAGAGGACCAAAAGTTTGTGTCACGTGCGCTCTGCCAATATGGCGGTGACGGCGATCACAACTTTTACTTAATTTACAGTACTCCCAAGTACAGCTCACCTTGTCTTCCGAGAAAAACAGAAGTACTCCAACAGTGTAAGATGGCTACCCCCCTGTCCCCCCGCCGAGATTCGATCACGGTAAGAGCCATCAATACTCACCGAGGGTTAGAACCAAACATTGCCCTCAGCCTAAGCAAATGGTGGGCAAGTCTGGGGTCTCTACCTCACCAGCAGTGCCGATCACTGGAAGACATGACCAATTTTACTTGACAGACGAAATGGCGGTCTTCCAGGTTTGTGACCCCCACATGCTTTGCCAGTCAGTCGGTTACTCATCGTGATTGACCGCCCTCTTGTGTCTTTCTTGGTGTGTAGGTCGAGGACCGTCTTTTTCGCGTTCCCCAGTGCCTTTTTGCCCTCAACTCCCCCATCTTCAAATCCCTGTTCTCGCTCCCGCGTGGAGACCATGATGACGAGGACGTCGAGGGTAAATCCGATTCAAACCCGATATGCCTCTCTAGTGTGACCGTCCTCGAGTTTGAAACGCTACTTCAGTACCTTTTCAAGGGGTAAGTAAGGCAATGACTCACTTCCCCTTTCCCCCTCGCTTCTGTCTGTTGAACAAGACCGTTAACTGAACGCCCGGGGGTTGGTTGTATTTCTGACTGTTTCCAGAATGTGTCATGACTTCTGCCTACCGCAGTCAAGCTGGATCACGCTGCTGTCCATAGCGCACCGCTACGAATTCTCGAACGTATACGAGCGTGCAATTTATGAGCTCTATGACCTTCCAGCAAGTGAACGCCAGAGTTCAGACTCTGATTCAAAGCTGGGCCACGCGATGCTCATCTCCGTGGCGGAGAAGTACGACGTGCCACTCCAGCATGTACTTCCGTCCATCGTCGCGCTCGTAATGCGGACCGAGTCGCTAATGGAGGCTGAGGTCGTGCATTTATCGACGCTCACCATATGCCGCCTTGGGCGCGCGCGCGAGGAGTATGTACGCGCGACTGTGCGTCGTTCCATGAACTTCGAGGGCAGAGCTTCCCTGGTGAAGGACCTCGTGCGCGTCATCTGGAGGGCTCAAAGATGACGGTTAAGCTTGAACCTCAACATTTACTAATACTAGCTGCCAGCGTAACCCCGTGCGAAGCACGGTCAATGGCCAGTTCCGTATCTTAACACGCAGTGAGCATATTCCATACTGCGGCCTTTTATCGCTAAGTCCTGGCTCCTAATTCTCGGCCATCATGCCCTCCTCCCCACTGCCGCATCTCTGTTGTTTCGTCTGCCTTCATCTTACGCCTCCCAAGAATATTTTCTTTCGTCAATCCTTCGTGCTTTCAGATTCTCTTGTCTCCTCGATGGCCCACATTTACGTAGGACTTTACCTCTCGTGTCTGTTTTCGGACGGCCAGTCACATAAGAACGTGGCCCACTCTCAACCACATTTGTTAACCTTGGGAATAGAGACGTCTTTTACTTCGTTTTCGAAACACTCTGCTGCGTGATCACTAAGAGTAACTTGAAGTTTATCATCTTCGACCCGCCCCATCTCCTCGCTTGCGTCGACCTCCTTACTCCAGTCTCGGGCCATCAAGCTGACCCGTGTTAATTTCTCGTCGCGGTGTCATTCCTGCCTCCACCCCCACCACAGTCCCAAAATACGGCTAACATCGGTGGGGGGCCTTATTTTTTCTCCCTGACGGTCCTCCGAGTCAGCATGCACGGCAGCCTGAGATTCTCCTGCCACAGACGAGCTGGGTTGTGTTCCTGACCTCCTGTCCGGTGTGCACCGCTATGAATCCCTGAACGTCCGTGAGCGCGCGATCCGCAGCGTTTTGCTACAGCAACCGCGCTGGCAGGATCCGCTGTGGCAGCCGCAGGAACAGCTGCAGCATGATCACCCATTTCTCATCTCCATGGACGAGAAGTACAACGTGCAGCCTCAGTCCATGCTTCTGTCGCTCATCGCGCTTGTGATGCGGGTCCAACCGCTGACGCCGGACAAGGTCGCATGGCCTCTCGGCTCTCACCAAGTCCTGGCTTGCGCACACGCACGAGGACTACTGTAATATGCGCGCGGGGCCGTGAATCCCCTACCCAAACATATTGGGTGGTCGAACAAGCTGAACAAGCTTTGGACATGGCTAGATGGTGTGGCGAGGAACCTCGTCTGTAAGGGCTCGGTGGTCTCAGTGAATTATATGGTCCAAAATTAGACAAGTTGATGAATTGATATTTAAAATTCATTAACATTAGACTTATAATTTGAGCACAAGAGGTCACGCGCACGCGGTCTCTTTCATGAGGCGGCAAAATACTAGTACTGTCCTCCACTGGCAGGCATGACCCGGTCATACTGCGGATGAACTCCCTTGCTTCTGACCATTACGCACCCCCATAGAATGGCTGCCTCTCTGCCTCGTGATCCAACCATAGTGAGGACTATCGTCACTCCCACCGAGTGTTGGAACCAAACCTTCCTTAGCTCAAGAACGTAGGGGTTGGCAAGGATGATGTATCTACTGCACAAGACCTTCGCCGACATAAGTATTTCTTGACAGACGAAATGGCGGTCTTCCAGGTTCGTGTCCACGACCTGCCATGCTTTCCAGTCCATCGCTTACCCATCGTGATGCGTCTTTCTTGATCATCCCCCCTGCATTCTCTCTCAATGTGTGTAGGTCGAGGACCACCTTTTCCGTGTCCCCCAGTACCTTCTTGGCATAAACTCCCCGTTCTTTCGCTCCATGTTCTCGCTTCCGCGTGGAGATGACGAGGTTGTAGAAGGGAGATCCGAAAAGAACCCGATATGCCTCCCAAGTGTTACGGTTGTCGAGTTCGAAACGCTGCTCCAGTACCTTTTCGAGGGGTAAGTAAGAGCCTCTGCGACTCACTTTCCCTCATACTCGCCTCCTCCCCTTTCTGGTGAACGAGCCTGAGACAGCTAACTGAATGCGGTGACGGGGTGTTGCATTTCCGACTGTTCTCAGAATGCATGACGACTTCCGCTTGCCACAGTCGAGGTGGATCGCGCTCTTATCTATCGCGCATCGCTACGAATTCCTGAACATGTACAAGCGTGCCATCCGTGAGATCTATGACTTTACACCAAGTGAGTACTGGAATGCCGAGCAGAAATCGGACACTGACTCAGACTCAGACGCAGGACCCCAGTCGCCGGACTCGAAGTTGGACCACGTGATGCTCATCTCGGTGGCAGAGAAGTACGACGCACCGCTCCAGCACGTGGTCCCGACCTTCATCGCGCTCGTGCTGCGGCCTAACCCGCTGGAAGATGCTGAGGCCGCACATTTATCGACGCTCACCATGTGCCGGCTTGCACGTGCGCGCGAGCACTATCTTCGCAAGTATCCCTTGTCGACGAATCGCTTGTCTCAGAACGATCGACGTGAGGGAGCGGAGAGAATTGTGCGGGAAATCTGGCTCCCAATCACGACCGAAATTTGATGGTTCAAACAGAATATCGACGTTTGAGAATATCATGCGCGAAGAGATCAAATGTCAAATGTCGTGCAAGGATGACGTGAAGGGTTACTCGCGAAGCAGTTTGACCCCAGTTTCGGCTTATTTTCGGCTAGTTGGATAATTATCGGGTTTTGCATCTATCAATTTTTTTTTTTTTTTTTTTTGGATTCCATTATTGTGTGTCTTGGGGTACAGAACCCCATGTAGCACTTTGAGAATGTACATGATAACAGTACTAGGGTGTAACTAATAAAATTTGCTCTGGGTTATTTCCCCCATAACTGGGTTATTGTTGTGTAATGTCTACTGCAGTGTGAGTGACAAGCGCAGTAATAGTGTGCCAGGGTGCCATCTTGATGTGGGTGGGAGTGACTCCAGTCTGATCTCTGCTGGGTTACACTCATGTAGGCATCCTGTGTGTCATCCTGACACTCAAGTTTTGTTGTCTGCCCCACGAAGGAACGGCAAGTGCTTTGATGTTACAGGGGGAAGGGGGTGTGCAAAGTGTATTCGCGGCTTTGACAATACAGTGTAAGGTAGGGGAGTGTGTTAGCCTTGAATCTGGCATATTTCGACCACATGACAACACCTGCACCTGCCAAAGTGACATGTTCCCTTCGTGCGTCGCCACCTTGCCACTCCCTGCCTCCACCACCTCACAATCGACATTCACTCCTTGGTTTTCCTTTGTCCTTTCCATATTCCAACACATTGTGCCTCAAATCTCGCTACCACCAATGCTTGGATTGCCAACACAACAAGCCGCGTGCTGCCTTGAGAACGGAGAATTGGGTCCAAGCACCCTTGTGTACCATTGTGCCAGAGATCTTATACCATGTATAGAGTCACTGAGGACTCCCTTTGTACGTTCCTTATCTGTCCCTTGTTTTAGAACACTGCCTTGCATTTAGCATACATGTATATATCTCTCCTTGCCTGGCTCAGAGCTGGCATCAAATATTGAATTGAAGACACTCTTCCCCCCCATTTTGTGTGCTCCCACTGGTGGTCAAGTGATTAACAACTGCCAATCCGCCTTCCCCTCTGTGCTATTTCCCCCTTCCTTTCCTTCTTGAACTTACAGCGCGGACTCACTGTCTGCACTACAATGGAGCTACCTGCTATTGTT
>Ga0307512_10002759_pt1 | contig 21458 bp, 18 predicted proteins | sample 14_EM_MG_FD_200267 | JGI IMG/M metagenome (GOLD analysis project Ga0307512, IMG submission 200267) | Populus trichocarpa ectomycorrhiza microbial communities from riparian zone in the Pacific Northwest, United States - 14_EM | ecosystem: Host-associated > Plants > Roots > Unclassified | place...
GACCAGGGCGATCGGCGCGGCCACGCCGATCGTGCCGTAGGCGGGCAGCAGGCCGATCAGGAAGGTGGCCACGCCGATCAGGACGAGTGTGGCGATCAGCACTTTCTTGCGGCCGATCACGTCGCCCAGCCGGCCGAAGACGAATCCGCCGAGGGGACGGGATACGTAGCCGACCGCGTAGGTGGAGAACGCCAGGAGCGTGCCGGTGAGCGGGTCCTTCGACGGGAAGAACAGATCGCCGAAGACCAGGGCCGCGGCGGCGGAGTAGACGGCGAAGTCGTACCACTCCAGGGCTGTGCCGGTAAGGCTCGCGACGAAGGCGCGGCGGACGCCGGAGCGCTTCTCCGCGGCTCCGGCGTCGCTCTTCGGGGTGTCGTGCATGGTGCCCATCCTTGCTCGGGGACATCGACCTTCCGGCATACTTCTTGTATACAGGTCGTATGCGCAACCCCTGCGCCGGAAGTTAACCGCGGAGAAATCAGGATCCGCGGACCCTTCCCCGATCCCCGTTTCCCGTTCCCCGATCCCTGGGAGTGCCCTCATGACCGTGCTGACCTTCGAACTGCCCGACGGATCGACGCGCGAGGTCGATGTCGTCCAGGTCCTCAACGCCGGGTACGCCGGGCGCAGCCAGGACGACGTCGCCGCGCACGTCGCGGAGCTAGCCGAGCTGGGCGTGCCGGGCCCGTCCGTGACGCCGGCGCTCTACCCCGTCTCCCCGTACCTCGCCCAGCAGACCGGGCGCGTCGCGGTCCAGCACGGCCGCACCTCCGGCGAGGCCGAGTGGGCACTGGTCGTCGCGGAGGGCGGGGAACTGCTGCTGACCGCCGCCTGCGACCACACCGACCGCGACCTGGAGGTGCACGGAGTGGCGTGGAGCAAGAACGCCGGCCCCGACGTCCTGGCCCGCCGCGCCTGGCGCCTGGCCGATGTGGAGTCCCGCCTCGACGAGCTCACGCTGCGCGCCTGGGTCAGCCACGACGGCACCGAGACCGAGATCCAGACCGGGACGCTCGCCGAACTCCTCGCCCCGGCCTACTGGGTCGACGTCCTGCGGTCCCGCGGCGAGCTGACGCCCGGCACCGTTCTGATCTCCGGCACCATCCCCATGGCTCCCGGCGTCGACCAGTTCGCCGACGGGTGGCGCGTCGAACTGGGCGACCCGGCCGGCGGCGACGCCATCAGCCTCGCCTACGACGTCCGGCCCATGCCGGAGCCCATCGGCTGACTCGCTGGGAAGGCAGGACGAGCTCAGTCGGCGGCGGAAAGGCGGGGCCACCAGTGACCAACCAGTGACCAGTGACCGGTGAACGCACACGTCAGCGCAGAAGCGCTCGCGCCGTCGTCCGTCGGCGATCGCGAATACGGCGACCAGCAGCCGGAACGTCTCGCGGCGACGCCGCATGCAGTGCCCGCCCCCGGCGCACCGCGACGCCCCGCATCGGCTTCGGCGCAATCGCCATCAGCATCAGGACCGGCCCCGACCGAACGGCGTGGACAGGGAACCAGCCGTCGGGAGGTGTCCTGCGCTCAGCCCACGCTCGTCCAGCGAGAGGCGTCCGCGGCGCTGCGCTCGATGGCCTCCAGGACGTACTGGACCTGCAGGCCATCGGCGAATGACGGGCGCGGGTCACTCCCGTCGTCCGCCACCGCTGTCAGGAAGTCGTGGACCTGGTGGACGAACGCGTGCTCGTAGCCCAGGCCATGGCCGGGTGGCCACCAGGCATCCAGGTAGGGGTGTGCGGGCTCGGTGACCAGGATCCGGCGGAATCCCGCCTCGGTTTCCGGGTCGGTCGCGTCGTACAACAGGAGCTCGTTCATCGACTCGAAGTCGAAGGCGAGTGACCCCCGAGACCCGTTCACCTCTATCCGCATCGCGTTCTTGCGGCCCGTGGCGAAGCGCGTCGCTTCGACCACGACGAGGCCGCCCCCTTCCAGCCGGCCGGTGAACGCGGTCGCGTCGTCGACGGTGACCCGACCGCGCTGGGAGCCGGCCCGCGCCGAGAGCCCGCTGGATTGCGCCGGCAGGGGGCGCTCGGCGACGAACGTGGCCTGCGTCGCCGACACCCCGGTGAGCCGTTCTCCGGTCATGTGCTGGAGCAGGTCGATGAGGTGCGATCCGAGGTCCCCGAGCGCGCCGGAGCCGGCCAGTTCCTTGCGCAGCCGCCACACCAGCGGGAACTCGGGGTCGACGATCCAGTCCTGGAGGTACTGGGCCCTGACGTGCCGCACCTCGCCGATCCGGCCCTCGGCGATCAGCCGCGTGGCGTGTGCAAGCGCGGGCACGCGCCGGTTGTTGAAGCCGACCATCGACCGGACGCCGGCCTGGGCGGCGACCTGTGCGGCGGCGGCCATCCGCTCGGCTTCCTCGGCCGTGTTGGCCAGCGGCTTCTCGCACAGCACGTGTTTGCCGGCGGCCAGGGCGGCGACCGCGATGTCGGCGTGGGAGTCACCGGGTGTGCAGATGTCGACGACGTCCACGTCGTCGCGTCGTACCACCTCGCGCCAGCCGGCCGCCCAGTCGCCCCACCCCAGCCGCTCGGCCGCTCGCGCCGCGCCCTTCGGGTCACGGCCGCAGACCACGGTCATGTCGACGTCGAAGGGCAGGTCGAACACTCGGGGGGCGGTGCGCCAGGCCTGGGAGTGCACGGCTCCCATGAACGAGTGACCGATCATCGCCACCCCGAGGCGGGGGCGTCCCGGAACGGGGGCAGGAGAAGGGTGGGGCACGGGGTCTCCGTCTCGGTAGGGCGTCGTCAGGCACAAGCAGCGGCGGGCGGTGGCTCCTACGGGACGAGGGCACCGCGAACCGATGGCCAGTCGGCGAGCGCGGCACGTACGTCGGGGCGGGTCTCGTCACGCAGAGCCGCCGTGTACGCCTGGTCGAGCACGTCGTCGACGAGCACGCGCCGTCCGGTCCGGGCCGACTCCACCGCGGCCTCGACCATCGCCAGGCTCATGGTGTTCTCGTGCACCTCGCCCATGGGTGTGCTGCCGGTCCGCAGCGACTCGACGAAGACCTGCAGTGCTCCGGCGATGTCGGAATAGGGGGAGCGGGGCCGCTCGGCGGGTTGGATGTCGGCGGCGAGCACGGGCTCGCTGTCGCCGTCCCACAGCGCCGAGCCCTTCTCGCCGCTCGCCCGCCATGTTCCGTTCCACGACGTCTCGGCGCCCTGACTGCACCAACTGCCGTTGTACGCATAGCGCGCACCGCCCTCCATCTCGAAGACGGCGCTCGCGGCGGCGTCGCCGTCGTACCAGCTCCATGGCGGGTTGTACGCCTGGCAGTAGGCGGAGACAGGGTCCGCGCCGAGCAGGAAGCGGGCCGAGTCGAAGGCGTGGATCGCCATGTCGATCAGCAGCGGGTACGCCATCTCCTCGCGGAAACCGCCCATGCGCGGAGCCTTGAAGAACTCGGTCGTCAGCGTGCCGATCGCACCGAGTTCCCCCAACATGCCGCGCAGGGCGAACAGTTGGGGATTCCAGCGCCGTGACTGGCTCACCATGAACAGCTCGCCGCTCACCTCGGACGCGGCGGCCAGGGACAGGGCGCGGGCCAGGGTGTCCGCGATCGGCTTCTCGCCGAGGACGGGCAGTCCGGCGAACAACGCGGCGGTGGTGACGGGGTGGTGCGCCACCGGAATCGTCACGTTGACGATCGCCTGGGCGCCGGTGTCGCCCGCGAGCGCGACCGCGTCGGAGCCGACCGGAAGGTCCGGCCGGCCCAGGCCGGCGGCGGACCGCCGGGCGGCGTCAAGGTCGAGGTCGACGATTCCGACGAGTTCGGCCTCGGGTGAGGCGGTGACGGTGGTCAGCCACTGCTGTCCCATGGAGCCGGCACCGACCACCACCATGCGCAGGGGGTTGCCGGGCCCGCAGGGAATCGTCCGGTGGGTCATCGAAGCGGCCCCGAGTAGTCGGTGCCGTTGAAGAAGTCGTCGGTGTCGTACCGCAGCAGCACCGGGTGGCTGCGCTCGGGCCGGTCGGTACGCGCCCACTGGACACCGTTGGCGATCACCTGGCGGATGTCCTTGTTGTGGTAGACCGGGTAGTCCTGGTCGCCGGGGCTGAAGTAGAAGATCCTGCCGTGGCCGCGGCGGAACGTGCAGCCACTGCGTATCACCTCGCCGCCCGTGAACGAGCTGACGAACACCAGCTCGTCCGGGGCGGGGATGTCGAAGAACTCCCCGTACATCTCGTCCTCGTCGACGACGATCGGATGCGGGACTCCCCGGGCGATCGGGTGCGTGGGATTCACCGTCCACACCAGCTCGCGATCGTGCTCGTTGCGCCAACGCAGGGTGCAGCTGGTGCCCATGAGCTTGACGAAGATCTTCGACCAGTGGCCGGAGTGCAGTACCACCAGGCCCATGCCCGACAGCACGTGCCGGTGCACCCGTTCCACGACCTCGTCGGACACCTCGGCGTGGGCGGCGTGTCCCCACCAGGTGAGGACGTCGGTCTGGGCGAGCACCTCCTCGGTCAGGCCGTGTTCGGCGTCGTCCAGTGTCGCCGTGCGTACGGTGCAGGCGTCACCGAGGTTCTCCTTGATGCCCTCGGCGATCGTGGTGTGCATGCCCTGCGGGTAGATCTTGGCCACGTGCTCCTCGATCTTCTCGTGGCGGTTCTCGCCCCACACGGTCACGTGCACTTGGGGCGGGGGCGGTGCGGAAGACGTGGTCACAGTGGTGTTCTGCCTTTCTCCGAAGTCGCCCGGAGGGCGGGTCATTTGACGGCTCCGCCGGTCACGCCGGTGGCGATATAGCGCTGCGCCACCAGGAGCAGCACGAGAGCCGGGACCGAGGCGAGCGTCGCGGTGGCCATCACCGCGTTCCAGTCGCTGACGTGGGCGCCGAGGTACTGGTAGAGGCCGAGGGTGACGGGGCGGACGTCCTCGGTCGTGGTCAGGGTCAGCGCGAAGAGGAAGTCGCTCCAGGTGAACAGGAAGGTGAACAGCCCCGCCGTGATGAGGGCGTTCCTGCTCATCGGCAGGACGATCGAGACGAACGCTCGCACCCGGCCCGCCCCGTCCACCCGGGCCGCCTCGATCACCGAGGAGGGGATGTTGCCCATGAAGGCCCGCAGGATCAGGATCGCGAAGGGGATGCCGGCAGTGGAGTCGGCCAGGATCAGACCGGGGATCGAGTTGAGCAGCCCGAGATCGTTGTACGCGCTGTAAAGGGCGTTGGCCACGACGATGCCGGGCACCATCTGGCTGATCAGGATCCCGAACAGCACCGGACCGACCCAGCGCGCGTTGACGTGGGCGAGTGCGTACGCGGCCGGGCTCGCGACGAGCAGGCTGAACACCACACTTCCCATCGCCACGACCAGGCTGGTCAGGAGGTTGGCCCCCTGCTGACTCAGCGCGGTGGCGTAGCCGTCGAAGTTCAGCCGCGTGGGGAACCAGGGCGTGCTCACCGCGGTGTTGGCCGGCTGGAGGGAGACGTTGACCATCCAGTAGACCGGGAACAGCATCACGGCCAGGATCAGCGCTCCGAGAGCGGTGTACCCCCACGGCCGCCGGGAGCGCCGCCGGCGGACGGGCGTGCGCGTGACCGGTTGGACGGATGTGTGCGTGATCGTTGACATGACGGCCTCACTGCTCGACGGCGCGTCGGTTCGCGCGCAGGTAGAGGACGGCGAAGACCAGCGAGATGACGATGAGGATGTTGCCGAGCGCGGCACCCTGTCCGAAGTCGAACTGCTGGAAGGACAGTTGGTAGGACTGACTGGCGATGGTCTGCGTCGCGTTCGCCGGGCCGCCGTTGGTGAGCCCGAGGATGACGTCGAGCACCTTGACCGTGTAGACGACGCCCAGGACGAGCACCACGCTGACCACGGGGCGCAGCAGCGGCCAGGTCACGTGCCGGAACGCCCGCCAGCCCGTCGCACCGTCCAGGGCCGCCGCCTCGTACAGCTCCTCGGGGATGTCCTGCAGCCCTCCGTAGAGGATCGCGACGTTGAACGGGATCCCGATCCAGATGTTGACCATGATCACCGCGATCAGCGCCAGTGAGGTGCTCGTCAGCCACCCGGGGCGGTCCTGTACGAGGTGCAGGTCACCGAGGAACCGGTTGAGCACACCGTTGTCCTGGTCGAGGATCCAGCGCCACACCGCGCTGGAGACGATCAGCGGAACCAGCCAGGGGAGCAGCAGCAGGGAGCGCATCACACCGTTCAGCGGGAACCTGCGGCGGAAGAACAGGGCGATCGCCAGACCGGTGAGGAACTGCCCCGCGATCGAACCCACGGTGAACAGCACCGTGTTGAGGAGTGCCTTGTCGAACACGTCGGACGAAACGACGGCCGTGTAGTTGGCGAAGCCGACCCATGGCGCCCGGCCGGTGTAGAAGGTGGCCGTCGTGTAGTGCTGGAACCCCATGACGACGTTCTTCACCACCGGGTAGCCGAAGAAGGCCACCATGTAGGCCAGGGCGGGAAGCAGGAACAGCAGGTGGGACTGGTGCAGTCGGCCGCGCTCGGACCGCCACGAGGAGCGCTTGCCGGGGGTTCCGCCCGCCGGGGCACGGGAGTTGGGCGCCGCCTGCCGCGCGGCCACCGGGGCACCGTCCATGGCCCGCACCGCCCGCCGTACTGCCTCAGCCATCCTGGGCCTGCTTCAGTGCCTGCGCCGGAGACGCGCCCTGGGTGAGCGCGTTCTGGATCGCGGTGTAGATCCTGGTGGCGGCCTTCGGCCAGTCCTTGCCCAACTCACCGGTGCGGGCCCGGGCGTTGCGCACCTGTTGGGTGAACGCCTTCATCCTGGGCTGCTGAGCGGCGAACCTGTCCATCAGCGCGGTCTTCGTCGGCACGGTCTGGCGCTGCTCGGCCAGCGACAACTGGTTCTTGTCGGAGTTGAGGCACGCGACGACCTTGGCCGCCTTGGTCTGGCGCTGGGCGTTGCCGGTCTGCGGGATGGTCCATGTCTCACCGCCCAGGGGGACGACCGGGGTGCCGCCGGCCTTGGGCACAGGGATCTGTACGACGCCGTAATGCAGACTCTTCTTCTTGTCCAGGATCGGGAACTGCCAGGGGCCGTTGATCATCATGGCCGCGTTGCCCGCCGCGAACTGGTCATTGGCGTCGGCCTGGGCCCAGCTGACCACCGACTTCGAGGCCGATCCGCTCTTGACCAGGTCCACCCACAGCTGAAGGGCCTGCGTGACCTCGGGAGTGGCTATGTTCTTCTCGTCGCCGCCGTTGGACCACATGAACGGCAGGAACTGCCAGGTCCCCTCGTAAGTGGCCGGTGCGGCGAAGGCGATGCCGTACCTCTTGCCCGAAGTGAGCTTCCTGGCGGCCGACTTGAGCTCGTCCCAGGTGGTGGGCGGCTTGATGCCCGCCTTGGTGAGCATGTCCTTGTTGTAGAACAGGCCGAGCGTGTTGGTCACCGGCTGCAGACCGTAGAGCTTGCCCTGGTAGGTCGAGGCGTCCACCACGCCCTTGGCGTATCCGTCCGCCTTCAGGCCGAAGTCGCCGAGCGGAGCGAGGGCGCCGCTGGCGGCGATCTGTTGCAGGTCGGGGTTGTCGAGCATCAGGACGTCGGGCAGGGTCCGCGACGAGGCCTGCTGCAGCACCTTGGGAATCAGGGAGGGGCCGGCCACGGCCTCCCGCTTGATCTTCACGCCGTTCTGCTGCCCGCACGCGTCCAGGACCTTCGCGTAGATCTGCTTGTCGGGCTGATCGGCGTAGTAGTCCAGCACCCGCAGTGTGCCGACGTCGCCGGACGATCCGGTCTTCGAGCCGCAGGCGCTCAGGGAGAGCGGCGCGAGGAGCGCCAGGGCCACCGTCAGTGTCGTTCTGCTGAGGAATGCTCGTCGTTGAGCCATGTTCGTTCTCTCCTCGATCGGCGCTGTCTCGGGCGGACCGCGCGGGGGCGTCGATACGTATCGACAGATGGTGCGCCTCGACGGTCGACGTGTATCGCTTTCGATACGCATCGACAGCAGTGACGCGTCATCCCCTGGACTCGGGCTGTGGGATCAGCGGGCGGGCAGGCTGGTCTGACGCCGGGTCAGTCGTGGGGTCACCAGCTCGACGGGCAAAGGGGTGGGCACGCTCTCGCGGTTCAGGAGCCGGAACAGGATCCGCATCGCACGGCGCGAGACGTCCCTGGGTTCCAGCGAGAGGTTGGTGACGGGGGGTGTGGAGGTCTCGGCCGTCCGGTCCGTGCACAGTCCGATGACGGACAGGTCGCGGCCCGGAACCAGACCGCGGTCCAGCAGACTCTGCAACGTCGGCTGGATCAACTGAGGATCGGGGACGACAAGACCGAGCCTGCCTCCACCGCCGGGCCCCCGTTCCCTGAGCGCCTCGTCCAGGGCGGCCTCGGCCCCGGCACGGCTGGTGTCCGCCGGGCTCACCTCGCCGTAGGCGATGCCGTGAGCGGCAGCCGAATCCTCGGCTCCCCGCAGGAAGCGACCGACGAAGTTGACGTCGCGCGCCATCACGTCACGCGGGTAGCCGAGGAGGACGACGCGGTCGTGTGCGGAGGCGGCCAACTCATCCACCGCCATGCGCCCCGCCAGGGTGTAGTCCAGGTCGACGCAGTACAGGCCCGCGGGGTCGTCCGGCACCCCGATCAGGATGACGGGCACGCTCAGCCCGGCCGCCACGGGGATGCGCGGGTCCGTGGCCCCGACTTCCATCAACACGATCGCGTCGCACAGGGACTGGTCGCTGAGCCGGGTCAGACCCTCGGCACCCTCGTCCTCAGTGGCCAGGATGACGTTGTGGTCCTCTTGGCGGGCGCACTTGGTGATCGTCTCGATGAAGGGCAGCACCCCCGTCATGTCGGCCCCCGGCGCGAACGGCACGACCAGGCCGATCACTTGGCTGCGCTGGCTCGCCAGTGCCCGCGCACCCGCGTTGGGCTGGAACCTGAGCATCTCGATCGCCTCCTCGACCCGACGACGGGTCTCGGGGGATATCGAGCGGCGCCCGCTCATGACATAGGAGACCGTGCTCTGGGAGACGCCCGCCAACCGGGCCACATCCCGGCTTGTCACCATGCGAGCACCTCCCTCGGCGTCGATCGTTGTCGATGCGTATCGACTGACTGCGACGAGACTGTAGGGACCGCCTGCAAACCACGGCAAGTGTCCTGCAGGAAAAGTTTCCGCCTGGTCGCATCTCCGGTGTGGTGGTCAGCTGCACGTCACCGTGATCGGCGTGTGCAGGCTCCGCGGGGGCAGCGTGACCGTCAGCGTGCGGGTCGTGTTGTCGAAGTGGAAGTGGTCGGGGGACAGTTGGGCCCCTCCCACCCGGACGGCGCTCGGGGCGGTGACGCCGAGGAGGGAGACGGTCCATTGCCGGGTTTTGACCTGGCCGTGGAAGGTCCCGGCGGTCGGGCTGATCGTCATCGTGCGCTTGGATCCGTTCTCCCGGTACCGGATCTTCGTGATGGCGCTGTGGCTGGGCCCGGTGGTGGTTCCGTCGTCCTCGTAGAGGGAGTAGGAGCCGGAGGCGCCTGCAGCGACTGTGAGCGTGACCTTGGTCAGTGGGGCCTTGTCGTTGCTGGTGACGTTGTTCGTGCGGGTCGGGACGACGGAGCCCGCCTTCACGAACACCGGCATGGTGTCCAGGCCGTTGGTGATGTTCTGGGTGGTGCCGCCGGCGTAGGTCTGCCCGGTGAAGTAGTCGGTCCACTGGCTGCCGGGCGGGAACCACACCGAGGTCGTCGTCGTGGTGCCTGGCGTGGTGACGGGGGCGACGAGCATGTCGGGGCCGTAGAAGTACTCGCTGCCCGAAGTGGCGTACGCCTGCGGCTCGTTGGGGTACTCCAGGTACATCGGGCGGGTGACGGGGACGCCGGTCGTGTTGGCCTGCTGCGCGAGCGAGTAGGTGTAAGGCACCAGGTTCTCACGGAGGTTGAGGAACTTGTCGGCGGAGGCGCGGGCCGCCGTGCCGTACTGCCAGGGCAGCCGGTCGCTGTGGTTGCTGTGCAGACGGTCGATGGGCTGGAAGGTGCCGAGCTGGACCCAGCGGGCGTACATGTCGTCGGGGAGTCTGTGCGTGGTGTGGGTCGTGCCGTCGGCGGTGTAGGTCTCCGAACCGGTCAGGTTCGTGGTGTCGTTGTGGCCGCCGATGTCGTGGCTGATCGCCGACAGGCCGGTGGCCGCCGCCTCGCCCGGCGTGTAGCCGACCTCCCCTTTCAGGGTGCCCCAGGTGGAGGACGTGTCGCCGGTGAAGTGGACGGTGGTGCGCTTCTCCGCCCACGGGCCGGTGGGCAGCCCCTGCTGGCCGCTGTAACCGCCGGCCTGCAGGGAGCCGTAGGCCCGGGACACGGCGAATCCGCGGCCGACGGACTTGTCGGCGTCCGTCGCGTACTGCTGGTTGATCCACGCGTCGGGGGTGACACCCGGCAGTGAGGACTGGGAGCTGTCGCAGCACCAGTCGAGCCACCAGAAGTCATTGCCCTGCTGGTCCATGGTCTGATGCAGGTCCATGTACGCCTTCAGCTGGTCGGGGTCGCCCCAGTCGAAGGTGTAGCAGTCCCCGGACCCGCTGCTCGCGGCGGGGGCACAACCCCCCTTGTGCAGCTTGCCCTTTGCGGTCGCCTGGGCCTGGGCGAACTGCGGGTCGCTGCTGAGGATGCTCGGGTGGATGTTGAGCGTGTCATGCAGGCCTTGAGAGGTGGCCCAGTCGAAGAACCCCTTCGGATCAGGGAACTTGGCCTTGTCGATCTCCCAACCGCTCCAGGTATTGGGTGACTTGAAGTCCGTGTCGGTCACCAGGACGTCCAGGGGCACGCCCTCTGCGCGGAAGGCGGGAAGGATCTTGTTCTCGTAATCGGCGGCGGTGCGATCGATGTACTCCGAGTACCAGACGCCGTACGCCCATTGGGGAAGCAGTTCGGACGGGCCGGTCAGGGTGGCCAGGTCGGACAGGGCCTGCTTGTAGTCGTGGCCGTAGCCGAAGACATAGCCGTCCTGGTACGGCGTCCCGTTGTGGGACGGGCGTTGGGTGACCTGGCGGGTGCTGGTGTCGTACAGCGCCGAGGCAGTGTCGTCGAGCAGGTACCAGCCGTCCTTGTACAACAGGCCGGGTGTGATGGTCGGTGCGCCGTTGTCGCCGTTGTAGCCGTCGAGGCCGCGGCGGTAACCGCCGAGCGCCAGGTGTGGTTGCGGGGCCGCCGAGCCGGCCGCGGTGACGGAGACCGTGTCGAGGTTGACGTGGCAACTCGCGGCGTCCGGACAGCCGACGGAGATGTCGTTGGCTCCGGCCTTGAGGGCCACAGGGACCGAGGCGGTCTTCCAGGTGTCCCAGTTGCCGGTGACGGGCAGCGACAGGGTCTGCGTGGTGCCCCCGGAGGACACCGTCGCCGTACGGGTCTGGTAAAGGCCGTCACCGCCGGTCGCATTGGCGTAGCGCACCTGCAACGCATAGGTGCCGTCTGCCGGTACGCCGACCACGTGGGTCAACGCGCCTGCCCCCTGGTTCAGTTCGGCGAGGAAGCCACTGCCGGAGTAGCCGGCGTGGTCGGTGGCCGTGATCGCCGAGCCCGAGACGCGGTCGGCCTCGGCCTCGCAGTTCACGCCGAACCCGCAGCCCGTGATCGCGGTCGCGGACGTCGGGGGAAAGCTGCTGCCCGGGTTCACCAGGGCAACGCTGTCGATGTTGACGTCGCCGGAGTCCGCGGCGGTCCTCGTCAGCGTGAGGGTGTGGTGGCCGGCGCCGAGTTGCACCGCGCTGCTCGCCAGGCCCCACGTGTCCCAGTTCGCGGTGGCCGGCAGGCTCACCGACCGGTTCGCGCCGCCGTCCACCGACAACGTCAGGGTGCGGGTGGTGTTCTGGCCGTCCCCGCCAAGGGAGTTGGCGTAGCGGGCGTCGAACTGGTACGTCCCCGACGTGGCGACGTCGACGTCGGCCGACAGGGAGTTGCCCGTGCCCTCGAAGCCGGCCAGGAAGCCGGGGCCGGTGTAACCGGTATGGTCCGAGGCGACGCCGAGCCCGCTGTGAGAGAGTTGCTCGGCCTCGCACAGGGCGCCCAGGGCACACGTGAGCCGATGCCACGGCGTGGCGCTGACCGGAGAGCCGCCGGCCGACAACCGCACAGAGAGGTTCTGGGCGTCGAAGGGCCCGGAACCCTCCTGGTACCGCAGGGTGAGCGCGCTCGTGCTGATGGTCAGCCAGCCGTCGGACGTGCTCGAGGTGTACGAGGTCGGCGCGAACGCGGTGCGGCCGATCGCATTGAACGTCGCGCTGTCGGTGAACTTCCCGTCCTGCGCGTACTCCGTACGTATCAGGGTCGGGGACAGGACCTGGAAACGTGCGTTGCCGGAGGTCACCGATGCAGCAAGGCGGCCCGCCGGTGCGTCCGCCGAAGCCTCCCCGGTACCGGTCACGATCATGGCCGCCAGGCTGCTGATGAGGGCGACGACTGTGACGCGTCTTCGCAGGAAGCGCGTCGTGCGTAACGCTGATCTTCTTCTCACGGACAGCTCCGTCCTGAAGGGGGCCTGTGGGCCCGTGGTGAAAGTTGCCGGTCCCTGTTGGCGCCTGGTGGAATGTGTCGCCGTCCGACATCGTTGTCAAGCCCCGACGTTCATGCCCGTCCACGGCGCGAAGCGGTGCACGCGCCGGCCGGCACCGCCCGCTCCTATATCTCTGCAGCCCGTGTGCTCGGGGCGGACCGCCGTGCAGTGCGCGAGTACGCCCGGGCCCGCACCTTCGTCACAGGGGTCACCGCAGCCGGTGTCCGCCCTGGCGCACGAGTGCCTCGCGTGTGCCGGGGCGGACGCGCTCGCCCATGCGCGCGGACGGCGAAACCGACAGCGCAGCAGCCGCGCCCGAGCCGCCCGGGCCGTCCTGCTCTGCCTGACCGTTGGGGACGGTCCGGCGGACCGTTCGGGACAGTCCGGCGGACGGGCGCAGTCTGCTCGCCTGGTCGATCTCAGCCTTGTGACGAAGATTTCGTCAGACTCTCCTGCGCCGTGCCTCCCGGCCCCGAACCCGGGTCCGAGCCGCCCGGGCCGGGAAGGAGGCGGAGGCGTGGCCGGTCCCGGTCTCCGGGCTCGATCTGCGTCAGGCGCTTGAGCAGCGTCGGGGTCAGCCGTCGGTATGCGGCCGGATTGACCGGGCCGAGCCAGTGAGCGGCGCGAATGAGGGGGTTGATGTTGAGGTCGAGGTCGGCGAGTACTTCGTCGGCGTTGTGCATGGAGAACGGAATGATCTTGGTGCCGCGGCAGTGGTGCGTGTCGGTGGCGATGTCCATGAAGGCCAGTTGCTCGACGACCGCATGGCTCATGGTCTCGGTGTCGGGCGTCGCCATCGTGCCGGCGAGGTGGGCGGCCATCCACAGAGCGGCGATCTCCGCGTTGAGCGGGCTGAAGAAGGAGGAGTTGTAGCCGTTGAAGTACAGGCCGGGAATCCCGAGGGGCAGGATCTGGCGATAGAGCATGAAGTTGCCGCGCTCGTCCAGCAGTTGCTCGCGCACCTCCTCGGGCAGGAACGGGACGCCTTGGGTGAAGCCGGTGGCGCAGACCACCAAGTCGGCGCGCAGCACGGTGCCGTCGGACAGGCGCGCGGAGGGCTCGCCGTCCAGGACGAGGAGCTCCTCGATGGTGCGGTCCCGATGGACGGCGATGTCGCCCGCGGCGACGGCCTCGAAGAATCCCTCGGTCGCGAGCCCGATGGCGCCGCGCACGATGTCCTCCATCGTTCCCTCTGGCACGAGGCCGAGGCGCTTGAGGCCGAGTTGCCGCACCGACACGGAGCCGATGGAGTTGATCATCCGGCGGCGCAGCCCGTTGCCGGGGCCGTGCAGGAAGCGTTCGAAGCCTCGCAGGCGGACATATCGGAACAGCGCTTCGCCGAGCCGGGTGAGCAGCAGCAGCTTGAAGTTCAGCCGGCCGCCGACCTTCCGCGGGACCTTCCACAGCAGTTGGCGCGCGATCACGTCGGTGCGGGCGGCGACGGCGCTGATCGGCACCGCTACGTCGCAGGCCGATTTGCCGTAGCCGACGACGAGGACGTTGCGGCCGCGAGCCTGCTCCGCGTCGTGGAACTCGGTGCCCGCGCACACCTGGCCGCCGGCCTCGGTGAACTCCGCCAGGCCGTCGAACTTCGGCACCGCCGGTTCGCAGAACACCCCGTTGGCGACGACGAGTTGGTCGTAGGTCTCGGTGGTGCGCGCGCCCGCGGCGTCGCGGTACTCGACGCTCCACGCGCCGTCGTCGGCCTGCCTGGCCGAGGTCACCTCGGTGCTCAGGCGCAGCGCGGGTTCGAGTCCGAAATGGGCGGTGTAGTCGGCGAGGTAGGACTGGATCTGAGCGCCGTCGGGCCACTCCGGGAAGTCCTTCGGCATGGGGAAGTCGGAGAACGAGTACTGCGCCTTCGGGCTCTGCGTCGTGACTCCCGGATAGCGGCGCGTACGGCTCCACACGCCGCCCACGTCCGGGGTCTTGTCGAACACGTGCGCCTGGTGCCCGGCCTGCGTGAGCACCTTCGCGGTGACCAGCCCCGCGACACCGGCTCCGATGATGGCGATCCTCATGGTCACGCGACCTCGGGCGGCAGTTGGAGTTCGATGCCGAAGTCGGCCATGATCTTCTTCATCAGCCCGATGTCCTTGGGGCCGGGCGGCATGTCCGCGAGCGTCTGGTAGTAGTCCTCCAGGCCGGCCGGCGAGACGACGGAGATGACGCGCGACTCCTCCGGGTAGGGGTTGCGGAAGGCGTGGATCACGTCGCGCGGCAGGTACAGGTAGTCGCCGTGTTCGAGGACGAAGTCCTTGCCGCCGAGGTGTACGTCGAGCCGTCCGGCCAGGCAGATGAAGGACTCGTCCTCACGGGTGTGCAGGTGCGGCGGCGGCCCGTCGGTCTCCGGTGGGACCGTGTACTCGAACAGCGAGTACGCGTCGTGCGTCGCCGCGCCGTCCGCCTTGAGGGTGATGCCGAGCCCGATTGCCGCGATCTTGTGTCCTTCGCGGGAGGGCAGCATGTAGCCACCGCCTAGAGTCACCGTCGTCTCCTTCCGGTCGCCACCGCGGCCGTCCGACCGCGGCGCTGGTCCGCTGCGATCAGCGTCGGTTCGGCGCGACGGAAGCGCAATCATCCGTCCCACGGGCTGGGACTATTTCAACGGCGGGTGCTGTAGGCCCGCGAGGCCGCCGCGGCGGCGAGCAGCACCGCGGGCCCGGCCCGGTCGGCGCGGACCAGGGCGGTGGGCCCGGTGACCGACAGGGCCGCGGCGACCTCGCCGTCCGGGCCGAAGATCGGGGCGGCGACGCAGCTCACGCCGATGTTGCCCTCCTCGCGTTCCACCGCCCAGCCCCTGGCCGGCACGGCGGTCAGCTCGCGGATCACGGCCGCCTTGGTGGTCAGCGTGCGCGGGGCGCGCGGCGGCATTCCGGCATCGAGTACCGCGTCGATGGTCGCGGGATCGCTGTAGGCGAGGATGGCCCGGCCCAGCGCCGAGCAGTACGCCGGGACGATGCCGCCGACCTGGGAGAGCATCGGCATGGGGCGGTGGCCGGTGATCTTCTCGACGACCAGGATCTGCGTGCCTTCCAGGACGCCGAGTTGCACGGTGATCCTGGTCGCGTTGTGCAGGTCCTGCAGGTAGGGAAGCACGGCCTCGCGCAGTTCGAGCCGGATCGGCGCCAGGCTGGCGATCTCGAACAGCCGGTTGCCGATCCGGTAGTGGCCCCGGGGTTTGTCCAGCCAGCCGAGCCGGATCATCCGCTCCGCGGTGCGGTGCGTGGTCGAACGGGGCAGCCCGCAGCGGGCCACGAGCGCGGAGAGGGTCAGCTCGCGGTGCGCCGCGTCGAAGGCGCCGAGGATCGCCGCCGCGCGCTCGAGGCCCGAGGTCTCGACCGCGCTGTCCCGCGCAGTGGGACTCATCCCTTGTTCCGCCGGGGTCATGCCGGTCACGCTAAGGCTGTCCCGCCCGGCGGACAAGGGGAGGACTCAGGAGGATGCCAACATCATGCGGACAGCATTGGTCGGCGGCGGCGCCAGTGGTATCGGCCACGCGATCGCCGAGCACCTGGCAGGTTCGGGCGACCGGGTGGTGATCACCGGTCGGCGCGCCGACGCCCTCGAAGCCGCGGCCGTACGGCTCCGCCGTGGCGAAGGCGACGGCCCGGCGGGCGACGTGCACACCCTGGTGAGCGACATGGCCGATCCGGCTTCGGCCGCCGCGGCGATGGAAGAGGTCGAGCACCGCCACGGCGGCCTCGACGTGCTCGTGCTCAACGCCGGTGGCCCGCCGCCCGGTGGGATCCTCGACCTCGACGACACGCGGTGGCGGCAGGCCTCGGAACTGTTGTTGCTCGGCCCGCTGCGGCTCGCGCGACTGGCGATGCCGGGCATGGCGAAGCGGGGGTTCGGGCGGGTGGTGTTCGTGACGTCCACCGCGGTGCGCCAGCCCCAGCCCGACCTGGCCGCGTCCGTGGTGCTGCGCTCCGCGGTCACGGCCGCGGCCAAGCTGCTCTCCCTCGAATTCGCGGCCGCGGGCGTGACCGTCAACTGCGTGGCTCCCGGCGCCACTTCGACCGAGCGGCGGACGCAGATCCTGGCCAACCGGGCACGCGCCGCACACCGCGGCCTCGACGAGCTCGACGCGCAGGACCTCGCGCAGATTCCGGCCGGGCGCGCCGCGCGGCCGGTGGAGATCGCGGCCGCCGTGGCGTTCCTGGCCTCCGACGACGCGGCGTACATCAACGGGACCGTGCTCACGGTCGACGGCGGAAGGACGGAGACGATCTGATGGCGGCATCGGGATCCCGCTTCACCATGGCCGATTTCCTCGGCTCGCTCCACGACACCGTGCAGCCCGGCACAGCGCGGCCGGTCGTCGTGCACGCCGACCAGCTCGCACCGTTGCCGGCCGACCAGGTGCACAATCCGACCGTGCTGGCGATCGCCGGATTGCTGCCGACGGCCACCTTCGAACTCTTCCGGCAGACCATCCCGCCGGGGCAGAGCTCGGACATGCAGCGCCACCATCACGAGACGGTGCACTTCGTCATCAGCGGGAACGGCCACAGCGAGATCGAGGACGACACCGAACCCTGGTCCACCGGCGACTTCATCTACACCCCGCCCTGGACCTGGCACCGCCACTACAACGACTCGGAGACCGAGCCGGTCGAGTTCCTGACCATCGAGAACTCCCGCCTGCTGAACCTGCTGGGCGTCGGACGACGGCAGAGCGCGGGCCTGGCCACGGTCGCCGAAGCCCGCGCACGATTCAAGGAGGAGCAGGCATGAGCCCGCTGCCCGCCCACATCGGCATCTGGGGCGAACTGTCCGACGTAGAGCACGAGTTGCGTTTCGTCGACGTCGCCGGCGTCCGCACGAGGGTCCTGCGTGCGGGGGCCGGCCCCGAGCTGATCCTGCTGCACGGCACCGGCGGACACCTGGAGGCCTACGCCCGGGACATCGCCGGGCTCGCCGCCGACTTCCGCGTCACCGCCTACGACATGGTCGGCCACGGCTGGTCCGACCTGCCGGACCGGCCGTACACGATCGACGTGCTCTCCGATCACCTGATCGGCCTGATGGACGCGCTGGGGATCGATTCGGCGCACCTGTCAGGCGAATCGCTCGGAGGTTGGGTGACCGCGTGGACCGCGGCATATCACCCCGATCGCGTCGAACGTCTCGTGCTCAACACTCCCGGGAACATCGCCAACAAGCCGGAGGTGATGGTCCGGATGCGCGAGAGCACCCTGGCCGCCGTCCGGGACCCGAGCGACGCGACCGTGCGCCGCCGCGTCGAGTTCCTCTTCCACGACACCTCGATGGTCACCGACGAGCTGGTGAACCTGCGCCGCGCCGTCTACGGCCGTCCCGGCTTCCTGCGCGCGATCGAGAACACCTTGGTGCTCCAAGACCCCGTAATACGCAAGGACTTCGCCTGGAACCCCGCCTGGGTCGGCCTGATCACCGCGCCCACACTGCTGCTGTGGACCGACCACGACCCGACCGGCGGACTCGACGAGGCGGCGATGCTCCAGGGCTGGCTGCCCGACGCCCGCCTGCACGTGATCGAGGGCGCGGGCCACTGGCCGCAGTGGGAGAAGCCCCCCGAGTTCCTTCGCGCCCACCGCGACTTCCTGCTGCTCGGCAAGGACCCGGTATGAGCGAGATCCTCGGCCTGGTCGCCATGTCCCACTCCCCGTTCGCCACACTGCTGCCGCCCGACGGCCTTGAGCAGCCCGGCGGCCGGTTCCTCGCCGAGGCGGCCCGGCTCTCCCGGGCAGTGGCGCAACTCGCGCCCGACGCAGTCGTGGTCATCGGCCCCGACCACTTCCACGTGAACTTCTACGACGCGATGCCGCCGTTCCTCATCGGCGTCGAGCACGCGGTCGGATTCGGCGACTTCGGCAGCCGGTCGGGCCCCCTGCCCGTAGCCGGCGAACTCGCCTGGTCCGTGTATGACGGGCTCACCCACGCGGGCTTCGACCTGTCACTGTCCTACGCGCTGACCGTGGACCACGGACTAGTCCAGAGTTACGAGATGGTCTGCGGTGGCACAGGAATACCGATGGTGCCGCTCGTCGTGAACACCGCCGCACCCCCGCTGCCGTCCATGGAGCGCTGCATCGGCTTCGGCCGGGCGCTCGGCGACGCCCTTCGCGGCAACGGCGCCGCCGGCCGGGTCCTGGTGATTGCAAGCGGCGGGCTCTCGCACTGGCTGCCCAGCAACGACCCGCGCGATCCGGTGATGGCCGAAGACCGCCGGCACGCGGTGATCCACGGGCGCGAGGCCCCCCGCGCCTTCGCGGTCGCGCGCGAGCACCGAGTGCGGGCGATGGGCGGCGATCCGCACGCCCACGTCAACAGCGCCTGGGACCGCTGGTTCCTCAAGCAGTTGGGGACCGGAGAGCCCGAGCCGATCGCAGCACTCGGCGACGCGGGGCTGGAGGAGCAGGCGGGCAGCGGCGGCCACGAGATCCGCACCTGGCTCATCGGGCAGGCCGCGGTACAGGCACCGCTGGTGTGGACCGCGTATGAGCCGGTCCCGGAATGGATCACCGGTATGGGCCTCGGCGCGACCTTCGAGGTGCCCTGACAGGCCCGAGCCCGTCACCGTCCTGCCCGGCTGGATCTCCACGCTCCGCGGACCGATCGTCCCGACGCTGTGCTCTGCGTTCGCCCGTTTCGTCGGTGCGGCAGTATTTCCCCATGTCCCCGGCTGTCCACGTGAGTGGGAGGACGCGGCACAGGTCGACGGGCTCGGCCACGGAGCACTCCTTCCTGTGGGCTCTGGCGACCGGACAGGACCGGAGCACCTGGCCCCTCCAGGTTGTTCCTGCTGCTTCCAGCGGTGGATCGTGGCGGGGGTGGAACGCTCGGGATCGACTCGGGACTCCGTCCGGCTTGACCTTGACGTGTGCGTCAACTCCTAACGTCGGTGGGCGCCGCACGTGGTGTGCGGCCCTCCAGCGACTGGTCAGGAGCCCGTGGATGTCCCCATCGACCATTCCCGCCACCCATCGCGAGGTCCGTCTCGCCTCTCGTCCCGAAGGCGCCCTCAGCCCCGACCACTTCACCGTGGCAGAGGTCCCCGTCCCGGAGCCGGGCCCCGGGCAGGCACTGGTGCGCAATCGGATGATGAGCGTCGCCGCCGCACTGCGCACTCTGATGAGGGGAGATGCCGGGACGCCGATGCCCTCGTTCGAGGTGGGCCGGCCGCTGTCGGCTCCGGCTCTCGGCGAGGTGGTGACGGCTCCCGACGGCGGAGAGTTGCGCCCTGGTGATCTGGTGTCGCACTGGTCGGGGTTCCGTGAGTACGCGGTCGTGGACGCGAGCACCGTGAAGCCCGTCGACCTGGCGGCTCTGCCGGACCCGGTGGCGCATCTCTCGCAGGGGCCGTCCGCGTGGATCGGCGTTGTCCGGGGAGCCGAGGTGCGTGAGGGAGACACGGTGTTCGTCTCCGGCGCGGCAGGCGGACTCGGCACCCTGGCCGGGCAGTTCGCCCGCCTTCGTGGGGCCGGGCGGGTCATCGGCAGCACCAGCTCACAGCACAAGGCCGACTACCTGGTCGAAGCACTGGGGTATGACGCGGTCGTGCTCCGCGGCGCCGGTCCGATCGAGGAGCAGCTGCGCAAAGCGGCTCCCGAGGGCATCGACGCGGTCGTGGACACCGTCGGCGGGGAGCAGCTCCAGGCCGCGCTGGCACTCGCCCGCCCGGGTGCTCGGGTAGGCCTGGTCGGATCGCTCTCCGCACAGGTGCAGGGCAAGGGCGCGGCGCCCATCGAGATCGACGCCTACTCACTCATCCTGCGGGGCGTCCAGCTCCGCGGCATCAACGGCACGCACCACCGGGACGCACTGACGGAATACCTGGAGGTGTTCGGCCGTTCCCTCCGCGAGGGGACGATCACCCTCCCGCGTACCCGCCTGTCGGGAATCGACCAGGCGCCCCGCGCACTGATGGAGCTGCTCGAAGGGCGCCACATCGGCACGGTGGTGGTGGAGCTGTAGTCGCTGGACACCCGACCCCTGGAGGACGGAATGCGCATCGGCGACGCGGCCGCGGCCGTGGGCGTCACCACTCGTACCCTGCGCTATTACGAGCAGCGCGGCCTGCTCACGGCACGGCGTACGTCGTCAGGACAGCGTGAGTACGAGGAAGAGGACGTACGCCGACTGCGCGCCGTCTGCGAGCTGCTGGACTCCGGCCTCACCATCGGCGATGTGCGTCTCCTCGTCGACATCCTCGACGCACTGCCCGAGCGCCCGCCGGTGCCCCCGCCCCTCGCGGACACGTGCGTCGTCCCCCAGGTGGCCATCCGGCGGCTGGCCGAACTCGATGCCCATATCCGCCGGCTGACGGAGCTGCGTGACCGCCTCGCCGGCCAGCTCGACGAACGGTTCGGCGCCCTGGTCGGCGAACTGATCGGCCTGGTCCCCGAGGACGGCAGGTCACGGTGCTCCTAGGGAGCCGGTGACTGGCGTCGCCCACGTCGATGAGGGTTCCGGATCCGGTCCCGGAGTCCCGGTCGCCCTCACGACCTCGCGGGCGCAAGGCCTGCGCCGGGCCACGTATCCCTCGGTTCCGGTCGGCGGAATCAGGGGACATCGTGGTCACATATCGTCAACCACCTTGTGGTGATAGGCCTTTGACGGCCTGGTCCGTGCAGTCGGCATCAGTGGGCTTCCCAGAGGTGCGCGGCGCATCGACGCCTTCGGACGGTTCGTCGCCTTCGGCCGCGCCGGCCGCCCAGGGGCCGGAGGTCAGAAGGCCCAGGGCGAGAATGGTCAGACCGCAGCCGGCGATGATCCACCAGGCCGCCGGGCGGGCCCCGGCTGCGATCGCCGCGCCGGTCACGGCGATGCCGAGCGCAGCGCCGATCTGGCGGCTGGTCGCGGCGATCGCGGCGGCCACCCCGGCCTGAGCGGGCGGCAGGCCCGAGACCGCTGTGTAGGTGATGGGCGCGTTGACGAATCCGAAGCCCAGTCCGAACAGTGCGTACGCCGCGAAGAGCAGGATGTCCGAAC
>Ga0307512_10002760_pt1 | contig 21457 bp, 24 predicted proteins | sample 14_EM_MG_FD_200267 | JGI IMG/M metagenome (GOLD analysis project Ga0307512, IMG submission 200267) | Populus trichocarpa ectomycorrhiza microbial communities from riparian zone in the Pacific Northwest, United States - 14_EM | ecosystem: Host-associated > Plants > Roots > Unclassified | place...
GGTGTGGCCTGATCAGAGTCAGGAGCGTAACGCTTTAATACCTCACCTGCATGAACACGATAACCTCTGGCATTCGTGGCAACCTCTACCATGCGCATTCAAGTGCCGACTTGCTAAAGCATGCATGCGAGCGATAAAGAATGTAAGAAGTAAAGCACGTTGCTATCATAATGATAGAAAAGAAGAATGGGTGCGCGTGCGTAACATCCCGAAGAATTTTCTATAAAGAGGTCACATTGTTCAGCAATGAGAAGGACAAGCTCTAGCAGCGAAACAATCAGCGATACCTACCAGCGGAAGAACACCGTTATCTATTATTGAGTTTTTATGATACCTATATCTACATCTATTATTATATATAAAATCTATTAGCTTTGTGTAGCGGCAGCCCCGCACCGCTAAGTATTACCTTATGACCATTACCTTTGAAAACGACAACGACGTTATAGTTTATGCACTGGAGCAGATTATCTGTTACGCCAGAGATAATTGTTATATGTTCTTGGCGCAGAGTGTTTGGTGGATAGCTTCCGTTATTGGACTTTCGGAAGGACTAGCTACGCATATCGATAATCTGAGAATTCGATTCGAGGCGAGGCAGTTGATATCGGAAGAAGATCAATTGTCCTCGAGAGAAGATTTGACGACTTCGTTATTGGAAGGACCTATCAATACGACCCAAGGGAGTTGTATTCATCCGGATAGGATAATTCAGATTAATAAGGATAGCGAGGACTCAGAGGCAGAAAGTAGTCAAGCTCAGTTGGATCGAGCTACGACTGTTATCCAAAGTACTAGGAGGTTTATTAAACAGTCCCGAAAGGAAAGGAAAGCTTTAAAGAAAAAGCCTTGTGGGTTGTCACGAACAAGGTCAGGAAAAGGATTCCGGAGAAACCTTAATCAAGACAAGAATTAGGGAGATTACGCTTAAGACGTAATATTGCCGATAAATCTGAACTCCAGATTTATCAAGGAATTCTAAGAGGTTAAGAAGACATATTAACTATAAGAATTATATGTACTGTCAGTTGTGTCTTACACCACGATACGATCTAGTGGCTATCCGATTGATAGCATCCGATTCGACAATACATATTTGTCCTTGTTGCGTATACGATCTTTACAGACTACCAGTACCTTTTGTCTGGGAATACGCTTAAGAAATTTAATAGGGTCTACGGCCGTGTACCTAGTATCTACTTATAAGTATCTTCGGATATAAGTAAGTATAGTTACTTAGGTGATAAGCACCCCCGTAACAGTTTGCCCGTCATTAAACCCATACGGGTACCGAGCAACAATCTCTGCTCCTCCACAATGGCTTCTAGATCTTGTCAATCTTCTTACGATCCATATGATCTGTCCACCAATGATGAAGAATACTTAATGCCTAAAACTGTGTCTGAAACAATGCCAGGATGAAGCGATTGGGCAGCATGCTCATTAGTGTCGGCAACGGTTCCGATTTACCTGGCTTCCATCTGGGTTGGAACAGAACCAAAGGCTGCGGTCCAGGGTCAGGAACCACCAAGCAACCCAACCTGGGTGACTAGCGCAGAGTGGTTACCCGGACTGGACATAAACCCGCACCATGTTGAGCGGGTTGGAACCGGACTGTGGTTTCATTTTGCATTTCCTGCATCTTCACCTCCAGTTAAGTATCTGAGTTTGGATTGGATCATGACATGATCAATATGTAGATTGTGCACCATTAGCAGCTCTTCCACCTCGCGCTGTCAGATTTGTGATCGGACCAATATTAATTTAATCACTGTGAAATAAGACCATATTTCATTCGAAATCCGCAGGTTTTCGATAGCAACTCAACGAATATTGATCTGATCGCAAATCTGACTGAGGACGGTGAAAGAGCGGCTAAAATGGCACAATCTGAGTATCGATCATGTCACAATACAATCAGAACTCAGATACTTAATTGGAGCCAAAATTATAAACTTGAGATGCTGGGTTTTTGGCTGTAAAACTGGCCCATTTTCAACATTCTGGGATTTTTGTGTGGTAAGACCCGTTGCATTGGTCAAGTTTCAGGTGGAACCAGGACTGGAACCGACCCGGGAATTTGGATCCATTGCTAACAATAACGCTTATTGACAGCTGCAAGGCTCTATTCTAATTCACCACCCAAATTACCACCGAACTGGGGGCAAATTTCTCCGAATCATAATGATTACCACTCCACCCCTCTCGAGATTAGCAGTACATTCTGCATACCACATATCACCGACTGGTGGCATCAACAAGAGGGAATGCACTCAACGCAAGCTGATCTTTCCTATGTGGCACAGGTCATATTCTATATCATACCACATGGTGTCGGCATGGAGGCCAGATTTTCCCTTGAGCGAGACGTAATTGGCTGGAGGCAGTCTAAAATCTCAGGTGAGACCCTTCGCGAAAAAGTCATCATATGGTAGTTTGCCCAAGCCAATAATGGGATATTGGCAGGCAATGACCCAGCATTGGATACGATGAATACTGAAAACAACTTAGAAATGAAGTGAGAAGTGGAGGAAAGATAATTGCCCTGAATGGGCAAGGTCCACAACTTTTTGGAGATGTGGCAGGGTAGCCGAAACCCACGTTCTGCATAGAAGGAATCACCCACTCAAACCATGCACATGACAGCCGTAGGATACATTTCAGACACTGAACAGATTGTCAAAGCATGCTGGTCAAACTTTCAACATGATTGTGCGGCTGCATTTGAATGGTTGGAAACATCACCTGTGCCACCAGCTTTGTCTGCAAAGAACCTCCCTGGAGGACAAACTCAACTTTGAAATGTCCACTGAATCAAAAGAATCGACCTTCATCTGGCCAAAAGTGATGAGGATTGTGCACCTCAAACCATTTTGGACACCGAAAATTGGCTTGACTGGAATGGGGACTGGGATAATCCCAATGACGGCGAAGACGAATTGGAGCCAGACAATGAATCCAACCTAGAGCTAGGCAATACCATTGAGGATCTAGAAATGCCAGAGGAGTGGGATGTGAGTGCCGCACCGAATTTTCCCCAATTGATTTGGCCCACACAGAGGTCAAAGAAAAAGGCTGCAAAGATGTTGATTACGGTCAACCCAATGGAAATGAGGAGGAATCAGGGGAAGAAGAAAAAGTAGGACTAATTGCGTCAACGTATTTTCACCCGATTCTTCATGTTGTTTGACTGAGAATTTCATTGCAAGATATATTATGGGAGAATATTGAGCCATCGCATGTTAATATTGGGTAATATACCGCAGTATAGTGGGCAAAATGAATTATTAGGCAAGATGTATAAATTTTACTAGAATTAGAGCGACAAATGCAAGAATATTTGTTGGCTCAGTGTTCCCAAAGTGCTGAGTCTCCATCGGGCAGAAACGCAGCCAATAGATTCAAACAATTATCAATCCAATTATTGATGGAAGCAGGTTTTGATTGAACAATATATTTAAAAGAGCATCAACAGAGGCTCAATGATTTTTGGTCTTGTAAGTATGGTAATTGACCAGTGATTTGGTCGCTGTTACGCATTGTAACACCAGGAGATTCACCCTACGTCCAAATCAATGAAAGCCCCTAATGAGTCCCGGACTGATAAAGAAGAAGATGAATAAGGCTTTACTCCGGAGGCATATAAGGATTAACACGCAAGGAAAACAAGGTAACTGTTCAGTTCACTGTTTCCAATAGATAGTATCGACTAAAGAGTATTGTCTTAAGCTATCAGTATGCTGCTGTACACGACTCTAGGAGAACCTGAAAGAAGTATCCTTTGAACCACCACCACACTATCGTGATGTCTCTCGGACTTCTAACGGATGCTAGAGTATCGTCCCAACAACCGACACTCATACTTGAAGTCTGACTGTCCAAGAATGCGACGGCTCCAACTATCGGCTTATCTTAAAAGAAACAGCAATGTAGCTTCGCCTCAGCATAAGGAGTAGTGCCGACTCAAGAGTATCCTAACAGAAGTATCCGCTGAATCACCACGCTATCGGGCTGATCCTTGGACTTCCTTCAGACTCAACATTATCATCTTGCCCTCATCCCGATCAACGACTTGCTTTAACAAAGGTACTAAGAATAGTGAAGTATAAAGAGTGATAAATATATCTGTAACCAAGAACTGAAGATGAATGTACAACTCTGGACTTCAAAGGAGAAGTATCCTCATTGACTTTGATGCAGAACTAATAAATAATACACGGGAGTTAAGTCAAGGCTTAACCTCCCAGTTGAGAACATCAATAGGTATCCGTAGAAAAATCTTAATGTAAATTGTATGTTCAATACTAGGTTATCGATGTCCTTCCTCCATGTCTGTATTGTAGATATATCTCAGACAATTCACACCTTCAACAATTCTAAGACTGCCAAAGCCTGTTTCGGAGTTCCCATACATAACAGCCTTATCATCTTCTGCCTCTACCATTGATAGTCGAGTTCTGACTGCTAAGAGTACTAACTACATCATCAAGGTAATGTGCTCGTATTGCAACCCTATTGGTATTGGTGATACCTTGTATAAATACGAACTTATCTGAAGCCAATCATCGATGAACAGGTTCATGTCACCATGAGCCAGTGAGTGTGCCCTCTTATATACCCACCGGGTACATAATGGTTCAATGATTGCGGCAAATGACAGAACCCTTAATTTGACTACGCTTTATTGGAGTCAAATATACAGTATTCTGCAACTGAGCTATTTTGCCATATATTGAACGGAGAGTATCCTGCGCCACTCAGGACATATGCCAAGTGCTATTTGCGCAGACCAAGAAGGTGTGGTTTAAATAAGGGTTGATTCGTATAAGTCCACTCGGAGGACTGGGCTCCGATATCAATCATTGATTTTTGACTTATCTCCTGCATGACTCTGCATATCTCGAGATGTCATATACTGTGATGTTGACAACACCTCATCTCCCTAGAAATAACCCATTGGAGCATTAGTGGATAGTCAGTTGTTCGGCGACTACGAATAAGGTTCCCTACTGATAGCGAGTGAACATGAACAATAGAGATCCTACGACCATTATCGATCCAAAGATGATACACATCTTATTTGCGGATGGCGAGATCGCGATCGTTGATCTATTGCTCTGAAGGTCGGGTAATGGAGATGTGACTAATTGGTGAACTAATCTGGAATGTAGATCCAATACGGAAATACGAGTGATAGTTGGTGATTCTGGATTGAATATCTATATTAGGATTATCGAGTGATCCAGTATGATCCCAGAAATATACCTGTACCACCAAAGGCATAACACGCATAACCACTGTATTGGCATCATTTATAGGCAAAAGAGAAAGTGACATGGTCACTGCCCCATTCTGAGAATGAGTATCAACGGAGCGTCAACAATTTTTGGCTTTGCATCTTGGGTAACCTAAGTGGTGATTGGTTGCAAACATCCATAAATGAAGTATTGGCTGCCTTCAGAGGCCAAAACAATAGTGACTGGCTCTGTGCCCCATCCTGAAAATGAGCATCAACTGAGCGTCAACAATGTTTGGTTTTGCATCTTGGGTAATCTAACTGGCAATTGGTTGCAAACATCCATAAATGAGGTATTGGCCGCCTTCGGAGGCAAAAACAATAGCAACAGGCTCCCTGCCCCATCCTGAAAATGACCGTCAATGGAGCATCAATGATTTTTGGTCTTGCATCTTGGGTAATCCCACTGGTGATTGGTTGCAGACATCCGTAAATGAGGTATTGGCCACCTTTAGGGGCAAAAATAATTGCAGCACGCTCCCTGCCCCATCCCAAAAATGATCATCAACAGAGTGTCAACAATTTTTGGTTTTGCATCCTGGGTAATATAACTGGCGATCAGTTGCAAACATCCATTAATGAGGCATTGGCTGCCTTGAGGGGCAAAAACAATAGCAACAGGCTCCGTGCCCCATCCTGAAAATGTGCCTCAATAGAGTGTCAACAATCTTTGGTCTTGCATCTAGGGAAATCTAGGTGTCGCTTTGTGGCAATACGTCATATATGATGTAATGGTGGCCTTGTGAACCGAAACAGTGCATGACATATTCGTTACCCCAGCACAAACATCAGCATTAAAGGAGCGTCAACAATTTTGGGTGTTGCATATTGGGTACTCAAGGCATCGCACGGATACATGAGTTCAAAAAAGAACTATTGACCGCCGTTATAGGCAAAAATACAACAAATTACAGCGAAAACATGAATTCCAACATAATCGATATCGCAAACTTCAAAACATGCAACACAAGATTATTGGCTGTTGATTAAGCCATTTTGATATCATACTATTATCAAAAAGCAACAAAAAGAGCATTATATGAATCTACAGATGGACCCGCTGACAACCCACCCAATTCAGATGGGTTGGGAGATTTCCATTAAACTGTACCCAAATTGATGGTTTGGGTGTATTAACAACCCAGAACAAAAATTTGGTAATGGTTCGGTTTTGACCTGGAACCAGACCTGAACGCACGGTCCGCTGCCATTGCTAACACTAATTTCAGCAACCTTCTCTGTATCACCAATTCCAAGAATAATCTGTCAGTATTCTCTTTGAGGTTATTGTAATTTCCAGAATATCATATCAATTTGTCTTTCTCTGAAATTTCATACTGATTATATCTTTGTAAAAACTGTAGGCCCTATTGGCCTCCATTGCTATATATTGCCACTGTCAAAGTACTACAATCAAAGTAAAGAAGGGTGTTGACATGTTGCTATCAAGATGAATGTTCCTAAAAATGTAACATCTATTGTAAGTAGGTCATAATATCTATATAAACTCACTGATTTGTAAATATGTCTTGAACTTTGCCGAATAATCATCAATAATACCTTCTACATAAGGTGTTATATGGGTGTAATGGTAATGAGTTTTTAGTTTTCACAGCATTGTACAAGAATCTCCAAAACACTGATTCTAAGAATACCTAAGATCTCCTATCTGACTAGTTACTGTGAGAGGAGAATAACAACTGAGGATTGTATATCTCAACTGTCACCATTGCAGTCTGCTGCAATGGTGTTAAATCTGCCTGAATGATTGGTGGAAGTAACAGTGGAAGGATAGTCATAAAGTTTGAGAGGTTAGCATGAGCCAATAAATATCCTCCCATCAACATGATAATTTTAGTCACCCTCATGTGAGGCTAATAGACGTCTAGCGGTCTCACATGAGTCTTACCTGAAATAGAGTTCCCCCGCTAAAGTATGCCTCTAACTGCTTTTAGCGAATGTTGATCCTCGTTTGCAAACAATTCACAAAGCATGGTCGACGTTGAACTTGACTTCTTCAGCCCCAGTGTCAAGTCCAGAATAGGTTCACGAAAGGACAGCACTATTTTTTGCATGAAGTCGCTTTTGAATTCTATAGTATCTCTACCACATCGTCCTCGTCCTCGTCCTCGTCCTCGTCCACTTCATCCGGTGGTAAATCTTCAGCGATATCATGTTCGACCATCAAGACCTGCCGCCAAAGTTAGCCCTCCTAAATTCCAACTTGGGTCACGTGGGGTTAAGTTCTTGCCTGTACAATTCTGTCACACGCATCTTGGACATCGTCGTCTTCTGAGTGTAAGTGCGTTTCTCGAATGATTGGGTAGACCTTTGCCTTCCTCAAATATTCCCTCCCCGATCGGGTAGAAGTGAGTAGGAGCAACGACTCCATGTGAGTCACTAAGATGTGATTATCTGGATCTCTGGTCTTATTAGGTGGGAGCAATTGCACTTCTTCTGGCATACCATCAGAATCCTTCTCACAGCTACGTTAGCAGTCAGCGGTGTTGGAAGGAAGCGGCAGCACCTCATCCAAATATTCTTCCGAGCCCATCAATGGAAGAAGTAAATAGGGTAAAAGGTTGACCTCATTCGGGCTCAAGAAGGTGGGATGAGACGCAAGATCAAAACAGCAATTCCTAGACCTCGTTAACACCTCCACCAATTTAAAAGATCTGGTCGGAACGTACTTGATAGTGGATGCAACCCCCTTCCTCCGAATCAGACTTTTGTGTTCGGTAAAAACCACCAACTTCGAGATTGGAATGACGCCGTCATAATCTCTCTTGGTGATGAAATACTGCCTTCCAGATGGTAACCGAGATACATCTGCAAATATATATGACAAAAAGTCAAAATTTCCCTCCTTATTAAAGCCCTTCTCGGCGCCTTTGACGAAGCAATCCATAAGTTGATCCATCGCATAAGCCGACTCACTGACTCCCACCGGAACCGCACGCTTTAGCCCTACGAGGCGCCCGAGCTTATCACTTTTGGACATGTTGGCCAGTAACATTGCCGCCTGGTCGGCGTTAGAATAGGTTTTATCGGTGATCTTCGAAAGTAGGAGCTCAAGGAAAGCATCGTCATTCTCCAGGTTCGCAAGGACAGCGGCCTTATCGCAGAGGTTTATCAGGATTGTGAGGGCATGTTTGGCACGTGGCTATTTAAGGTTAGTTGCTGTCCCCCAACTGTCACTGAGGTATCATCTCACAGGTATATCATTCACAATAACCTTCATATCCCTCACTGGCTTCAAATCTGGCGTAAGGAATACATCCGACTGTGGCCCTTGACTATATCCAGCTGCATGTTCCAGGGCTGCACTCTCCAGCCATGTTAGTTCGTAATTCATCATCCCGTCCTCTATCCAAGTCGCCAAAGTCACCTAACTGCCGAATTTCGGGCTTTGGAGAGCTCAAAAACCCTATTAGTTCTTCCTAAATGCCATCGGTAAGTTCACAGCACGATTTCGTGGGTTTTGGCGGTGGGTACCAATTCGGTTGGCATGTTTTTCGGAGACCAAAGGTTGTCTGGTGGTATAGTGGGGTGAAAGAGCCGCGAAGGTGGGGTCTTCCAACCAGAAGATGATTACTTTAGACCCATCTACATAAATTCTAAGCATATTACAAATGGTTTTAAGGCGCGTTCGGTATGCCAAAGCACTTAGGAATTTTATTGAACTTTAGAAGGTTTGTTTATCATAACAACCCCGTTCAGTAGCCAATGTCCGATCGAAGGACATGATATTGGTAGTTCTAGAGGATTCACGCCCAGACCAAAATTCTGCATACCTGGTTCTAGTCATGAAATCATTGACTAGTAGATCACAATAACAAAACTTTGGAGAGGGTTTGTTTGGCAAACTAGTCCCGGATCTACTCTATTTGTATTCTTTTCCCAACTTTACAGGCATTGTGGTTGAGGTCAAAACTGTGATATTATTTTATGGGTCTTGACCCAAGATATTCGAATTACCGGCACTTGAGTTTGGTTCAGTCGGGCGGAAAAATCTGGGAGATCGAAAGCCGTTGCACTCGGCTATGTACTCTACTCTATCTGCGGGTGATCTTATTGATGGGAAATTGGTATGACGGCAAAAAATTAAAAATATATCACACCAGACTACTTAAGTAAGTAAGGGCACACTAAAGTTGACGCTTAAAATGCACCGGCCTTTGGCGCCCCCATACCTAAGTTTAATAACATAATAAAACTCCTCGCAGCGGGCGGTGATGCCTGAGCTCTCCTTGCCTACTCATGTCGCGCTGAATATTTCGCCAAGTTCTGAATCATCCCATCGGGAAATACCCACCGTCAACGAAGCCGCATGGGACCATCTACTCCCCCCACAGTCCACTCTTCAACAACCAGAAGTCAATCTTGCTACACTGCAGACGGGGATGCCTGTGAAACTGGCAGAGGTCAACGTACGGAGAAGGAAGCAGTTTAACTCTCAACCCAATCCCAAGAAGCCAGGACAATGGAAAAAGTTGTTATGGGTCAAACAAGATTGTATGCCTAACTACAGTTATCTCCGATAGTATTGGAACGCCTGTTGATAATTCTTAAGACCCCGATAACTGGGTAGACCCTACATTTCTCAAGGACTTGCAACGAAACATCAATGTACATCCTTACAACTTTTACTCGCTCGTCGCAGAATCAACCGTCGTGGTCCAACACCTGGCTTCTGCCGTTATCTTTGTTACCTCCTTCGTCGCAATCTACATTGAAGTCGTTTCTCCTGTTTCTATCGTTGGGATATCCTCTGTTCTCACGGTGGCAGGATGGGCAGTGTGGGATATGGGATGGGAGAAACGGGAGGCAGCATCGGAACGCGCAGTGGAATTCGGAGATGGGATGTACGAAGCTGGGGCTGGTGGTAATAATGGCGGGATGTGTACAGACAATTCTACTAGTACTTGTAATGGAGGCACAGTGGGGGGTATGGATTTTTCGTTCAGTGGGAATACACTGCTATCGTACGGTGCCAGCAGTTATTTTCTTCCAGTCCAAGGGTCGCACCGCAAATCTTCCAAGGGACGGAGCGGGACTGTCTTGGACAAAGACTATACACGTCAACTTCGCAGATCTCGAGTAATTGCAACTGCAAAATCGGCTCTATTAATTTACTGTACCAAGTACTTCCCCTCAAAGCATTGCTAGTCTAACCCCTGTTACGCAGTTACCTTACTTGGGCTTTCCCCGATTCTCCGTAGTTTGACCAAAGGCGTCACATCGGACAGCATCTGGGCAATTGCAACCTGGCTCTTCATCGCTAACTTCTTGGGCTTTGATTACGGCAGTGGCATTGAGCGTAACTTCCCTGCTTCGTTTTCTACTAATGCTGCTATCACCTCCTCAGTGGTACTAGCCTCCCGGCTCACTGACACTTCCCATGTCTTCTCCCTCATGCTCTTTAGCATTCAAGTGTTTGGTCTCTTCCCTGTTTTCAGGAGAACCTTGAAACATATGTCGTGGAATCTGCATGTTCTTCTCACTGCAGTATTGGTTCTGGGCGCTGCAGCAGGCTTAATGATTGTCGTTGGCAGAGGCTGGGCCGTTACGTGGGTGCTTGGAGTGATTGCTGCTATGGGAGGTTGTGGGTGGTGGATGATCGATTTACAGAAGTATAAAAAGTAAGCTCCAGTCGTTTTTCGGGAGTCTTGAAAGAAAACTTGCTGACATTCCACAGCGAGATACACGGACCATGGGATCCTGCGCGACCGGTCATCCGTGGACAATGGGCTTAACGATATCGACATATGCATTGCTTGTACCTTTTAGTCTGTCATAGTTTGCTTCAATTGCGGTAAATAGTCGCATGAACTAAAGTACTTCATTCTGTCAGACAGGCTAGAAAATATTCTTTTGCTGAAATAGAGACAGGTTGCTGGAGGACCTCTCACAAACTTCGGGTCAAATTTTACGCATCACTAATACTCTGAAGTAAACTTGCGAGCATGCGGTAACCTTCCTTGCACTTCTGAATAATTCCCAGAATAATGTCATTATTTGGTGTAAAAAGTTCACAATTGCTGCTGATTGCCGCTGATTGCACTTGGAATTGATGCTATTCTTTCTATACTAGAAGTGAATACAGCCACGGTAGTGTTCACAACAGTTCCAAACAGTTCAGTTTCTTTTGACAGCGAGAACTTAAATGAATACAGGCACAATGTACTCATGTCGCCGAAAAGTCTCCAGAACACGTGATCTCAGGGTTGGGTGTGCAAAGAGTGAAGTCGCCGGATTACAAACGGAGTTTGTCAATGAGAGCTTATTGGTGTGTATTCTACCGTGTTTGTCTTAATGTAACTCATTGCGGTTGAAAAACACTCGAATTTTGCTGCAGGAATGCCAGCGCTCACAAGTGAACACCTTAGGGGATGTGGGTAGTAGGTAGGGCTCGCAACTTGACTGTGTTTTCACTTTATGTTTTCATTGGAACAGGATGGATTAAGCAGGAATATGTATGTCATAGCCGCAAGCGGCTGAATACTGGCTTCGAATCACGCTCAGTTGTACGTGTGCACTAAGATGAAACTGGAAGTGACAAAAAGGGAATAGTGTGGTGAGGGAACGAAGTTGTGAGAGAGAGCCTGGAGACCTCGCTCCACACAAAGTTCCCAGGTCAACCCGGTTAAACTTTCAACACCATGGGTTTGAGCTGGGTTTGCACAGAAAGAAGAGTTAAAGGGGAAACAAATCAACTTTATATGGGGCACTAAGCAGGTCTGACAAAATTTGTGGTCAAAAGTAATTGAGAGTGTAAAGATTTGGCTGATAATGATCCGGTGCAAATCTCGATCAGCATCAGGCTGAGGCTGCAGTGAGTTAATCGGTTGTGGAATTCCTTAAAAAAATACTCGGTATTGACTCAGGTAGGTATAAACTAATACCCCCTAAAAGCTCAACTCTCTAGAGGTAATGTGAATTTGTAGTGAAGTAATGACTCCAGGCCCTGTCACCTCACTTGTTTTGATGAGGTCGATTTGGATCAAACACACCATTTCGGTTAGTATAAAATCACTTGAGATCAAGGCCAAGGGTATAATGCCTGCTGAATACAGAATGATTTCATCCAAACAAACAAGTGTAAACCAGAGATTATGTGTTCTGGGTAGTGTTAGCAACAGGTCCTGATTACCTGCCAGTGGTTCGGGTAAAGACTGGAAAAATGGGTCAGTTCGGTTCCAGACTCATTGGAAAATCTGACCTGCTGCCTCCTGGCAGTCCAAAACCGTACCTGTACCCCTCAACCAATGGGTTTTGCCTGGTGTAGCCAGACCTGTCGGTTCCAATCTCCGGTTCAGGTATTCGGGTTTTTGTATTCATGGTCACATTCAGACATCCTACTGTTAATCACACAATATTGACTTTGGTATGTCATTATCTTTTTTGGATGTATTAGCTGCCTTTATAATTAAAAAAACGAGAGACATGCTCCCTGCCCAATCATGAAAATGAGAGTCAACAGAGTGTCAATGATTGTTGGTCCTGCATCTTGAGTAATCTGAATGGTGATTGGTTGCAGACATTCATAAATGAGGTATAGGCCGCATTTATAGGCAAAAGAGAAAGCGACATGCTCCCTGCCCCATTCTGAAAATGAGCGTCCACAGAGTGTCAACTATTTTTGGTCTTGTAAGTCGGGTAATTAATCAGAGACATAGTTGCTGTGATACATAATGAACGTATTGGCCACCGTTATGGGTAAAAATGCTAGTGACAACATTGCTACTATCTCCTAAAAATGAGCATCAATGGAGCGTCAACGATTTCTAGTCCTGTAAGTCATATAATTACAGTGTGATGTGGTCATTGTTAGACAAAATCAAAGTACTGGCCCTTTTATGGGCAAAAGAGAATGCGACATGCTCCCTGCCCCATCTTGAAAATGAGCGTCAACAGATAGTCAATGATTTTTGGCCTAGCATCATGGTTAATCAAAATGCGATGTAGCCTTGATTGTCTATATATCAAGTTTTGACCGTTTTTATAGGCTAAAATGCTCATGAACACTGAGTTGCAGGATTGAAAATGAATTAAGTTTTAATTGTCCAGGAGGCTGTTGCAGGAATATCTCTTGCTCATCTGCTTATACAGGCTGCCAACTCCTTCATTATAGATGTCTGCGATCAAGCAACACTTAGATTACCCAAGATGCAAGACCAAAAATAGTTGATGCTCTGTTGACGCTTATTGTCAAGATGGGGCAGGGAGAGTGTTGCTTTTTTTTTCCGAATAAAGGCAGCTAATACTTTGATTAAGTATAACAACAACCAAATCACTTCTTAATTACCTGACTTACAACACCAAAAATCTGTGACACTCCGTTGACGCTTATTTTGCCACAGGTGTATCCTTAATATGAAACCATTTTATTTGGCATTGAATATCACTAATGGTGGTTTGGCAACCATTCTATTGTCTTCCTGTACTTTCTCCTTTATCACTACATTGTTCTTTAATAATACATACAAATATATCCTTTAAAATATACTATAAAGTGTGCGCTAATTGTAGAAAATAATGCAATCAAAAATTCAGTTCCTTTCAATCAATGCTCATCATCACATGCAGGTTCGCTCAATAGGCTGCTCTTATCTGCAAAATGGATGTCAGCTGCATTACCATGCAGCAGATAGTTTACTATCCAGTGGACGTTCCTTCATCAGTCAGCACATCTGGAATGAAATCTTTATCGTGCTTGCGATCCTTGGCATATGCATCAAGATTGTAAAATTGACCGTTGGGAAGAGGAGTATGTAAATACACATATCTGGGGAGCACACCTTCGATTTAAGTACTGTGAGCTCCCTCAATGTCACCGGGTGGCGCATGTGGTATTCCTGGCGAAGGTGGCACCAGTCCTCATGCAGGAGCACCGGTTCCTTTGTGCCTCCAGCATGTCTGCAGGTTCTTTGCAGTACATTTTTGGCAAGGAAGGCACCTATTGGTTCGATTTTCAAAAACCATTGCTGGGTGTCTGTCTATCGCAGCCTTCACCTTTGTATGCCCAGGAAACCGAACTCCCCGCTTCTTCTCTTCTCAGACTTCAGCACGAGGTTTCTTGATCAGGAATTGCGATTTCTCCATTGTGGTGCACGAAAACCCTCCTTTGGCCATTTTGGCCATATTCAAGGCAAGGTGCATGTTGGATTGCTCTAGCTGTACCCGACCTCCTTGCCTTGCTATAGTATGTGCCATGTTGAAAACCTACAACAAATTAGTTGCTGCTTGTAAAAATGAGTTTCGGCTATTACCTCTACCATATATGACTCAGTAGCCTCCTCTAAGGTATTTAAAGCCTCTTTCGTCCACTCTTGGGGATGTGTATCACGAAACTTGCACCCAAAAATACCAGAACTGACAACTCCTCAATGTTTGAATTGGCACACTGTGCGGACATATGCCTTCATCGACCATGGTGGTTTCCCAATACAGGCTGCTATTGATTAGTCACATAGCTCTCTATGTACACCAGCTGTTCATCATACTTTTGGTTGACGGCTGTCTACCTCGATATTGATTTACTGACATCCTATCGCATGCTGCTTCTTATTCTTGCTGTTCCCAGTCTTATGGATCAGATTTAAACATGCATCCTGGGTCATATTTTGAATGGCTGCATTGGCAGGGTGGCGTTGGACTAACTGGTGTCTGTGTTGCTACTGTGTACCAGCGGGTGGTGCATGGGATGAAGCGTCTGTCAGTCAGCTCGATTCGGATCCGCTTGCACCTTGGTCAGGTGTTTGTGGAGCCATGATATGCTGTTGTGGCAAAGGAGATGAAGATGATAATGAAAAGAGGTGGGAAGTCATGAGGGATATATAGTTAGATTCAAGTCAAAATAGAATGAGTGACAGCCAACTTGCACATTCTACTCAAGATGAATCCTGCTGCATAAAGCTCCAGGTTGCAGGGGTTTCCTAAGGTCCCGCAATTTGCAGTAAGTTGGACCAATGTTGTTTGTTTGTTTACAGGGATAAATAGTGGTAAAGGACAGCTGAAATGTCATGAGTGAAAGATTTGAAAAGGACATTCTTACACGGAAGGGATGTCTGGTGATGTTTCTCTCCCGACATCCCTAGTGGTAGCAACGGTTCCAGACAGTCGCTTCGGGTCGGGGTCCGGGTCCAAACTGAACCGTCGCGAAATTTGCAGTCCGGGTTTTCAATACACTGCAACTGTCAACTCGGGTACTGTTCGATGGAAATCTCCCAACCCGTCTGAAATGAGCGTGTTGTTAGCGGGTTGCCGAGCGGGTCCATCTATAGATTCATATAAAGCTCTTCATTTTGTAGTTTGATAATAGTAGCTTATCACAATCGAGTATTCAACAGCTAGTACTTGGTTTTTGCATGTTTGGCAGTTTGCAATATCGATTATTTTGGAATCTGTGTTTTTCCTTTGATATCTGAAAGTCATTCACACTCTGTTGACGCTCATTCCCAGAATGGGGCAGCGACTGTGTTTCTGTCTCTCTTGCCTATAAAAGCTGCCAATATGTCTGTTGTGCCTAACAGCGACCAAATCACTATTTAATTACCATACCTACAAGACCAAAAATCGTTGACGCTCCGTTGACGCTCATTCTCACAATGGGGCAGTGACCATGTTGCTGTCTCGTTGGCCTATAAAAGCTGCCAATACGTTGGTTTTGCCTAGCAGCGACCAAATCACTATTCAATTACCATACTTACAGGTCCGAAAATCATTGACGCTCCATTGACGCCCTTTCTCAGAATGGGGCAGTGACCGTGATGCATTCTCTTCTGCCTATCAAAGCTGCCAATACGTAGGTTGTGCCTAACAGTGACCAAATCACTATTCAATTACCATACTTACAAGACCAAAAATCGTTGACGCTCCGTTGACGCTTATTCTCACAATGGGGCAGTGACCGTAATGCTAATGTTTTTGCCTATGAAAGCTGCCAATACATCGGTTATGCCTAATAGCAAACAAATTGCTATTCGATTACTGTACTTACAAGACAAAAAATCGCGCACGCTCCGTTGACGCTCATTTTCAGGAGGTGGTAGTGAAATTGTCGCTGCAATTTTTACCCATAAAGGTGGCCAATACTTCGATTATAGATTAATGTCGTCACACAGCTGTTGGATTATCCAAGATGCAAGTACAAAAAGTGTTGGCCCTACGTTGACGCTCATTTTAGGAGATAGTTGCAATGTTGGTGCGAGCGATTTTGGCCTTAAAGGCGGTGGATACTTCGATTATGTGTCACAGCGACCATGTCTTTTTTTGATTATCAGACTCACAAGATCAAAAATCTTTGACGCATCATTGACGCTCATTTCCAGGATGGGTCAATGAGTGTGTCGCTATCTTTTTTACCTATAAAATCTGCCAATACAATCAGTTTGGAAGGATGTGACTATGCAGCCGTGTGTTTGCTGAAAATGTAAGACCAAAGATCGTTGATGCTCCGTTGATGCTCAACTTAATGACATACTAATAGTCAGTGGATACTCAACAATTGTATGTAAAAATGCATATAGTTGTTATTGGCAGCCAATAAATCGTTTCTGTGTATAAACATTTGCATCCAAAAGCTTCGAAGCCTCTTAATTTCTGATTCACCACTGGGCACATTATCTGAGTGATGAATGACGTTGGCCTATCATGTTCCCGCGCCTTCGGCCGGCAATTAACTGCATATAATTCTGTACACCAGTTTTGGATATATTTAGCTCGACTTCCTCACCTTTCGTCATCCAGCTCATTGTCTGCGATTTCCATGACCTACCATAAGCAGTTTTCAACATCTCGACAATGTGCACCAGGTCTGTGCAGAGAGTTAAGCAGTTGGAAGCATGAGCGAATGCAGGATGACAGTCGTCATTCATCCTGGTTCGTGTTGCGCTTTGACCGCTGCATCTATGACTTGTATGACATCACTGACTTAAATTTTGTTGGTGAGTTTCGTCTTTGATTTAGTTTGAATTGACTGACTTAACAGTAACGGGCAGGACAATATCACGTTCATTGGTCGTCATTCAATGCGATTTGAAGTGTAGAACATTGGCATGGCCAATCCGACCCTTGCACATGCATAGACAAATTATCATGTCTCACAATGTGGTCCCTGAAATCAAGTAAAAGCTGACACGGAGCAAAATAGATACACGTATCGCATTTCAAATTGAAACATCGCCACAAATGCCAATTTGCCTGTTCATTCCTTCAGCTATGCAGGAGCCGTCACCATGTCTTCGTTGGAATCTGATTTCTATATGGTAAATCGCTTTGGACTAGATATGCAGGGGTTGAAGGTTACAGGTTCAACATGCATTGATTTCTGAATGTGTGACGAATCGGGCTTTGGGGCGGGTGGGAGGGATGGACTACGTTCTTTTGTCTGGGGTTTTTACAAACCTAGCCTCATATGACTACTCTGTGGTTGAGAAGTCGCTTGCGGCATGTGCAATTTTCCGGGGACACTATCAGGAGTCTCCATAGGCTCACCAAATGTCGTCAGGGCAGATGAGGCTGCATCATCTTCCCCATCCTCCCCATTGTCAGAACTTGCAAGATCGCCCAGACTATCTCCGATGGCGTTCAACATCTCCTGAAATGTTGATTCAGGCTTGGTGGTCGGCTGTTCAGCTTTTCTCATATCTGCCATCAGCAACAACCCTAGTTTCCGTCTGAAACACCCGGGTGTTCCGGACTGCTCTGACGGCTCTGGCGGAACCTCGTACCCTCTGACGGAGAATCGGACACCACCCGTCTCCCAAACGACGGGTCGCGTTGCATACATCCCTTGCAGCAGCAATTATACCAGGCCTCGTATTCCTGCGATGCGTCGCGTTGTATATTACGCTCGCCGCTCCAGCGTCAGGTTTCCTTTACTCTGCGTCCGGAACCTGGTGACGTATACGCACCATCAGAACCACATGTATGTTACACTCTTCGCAGGGGTTGCAGTTATGCAGTAGCCATTTACACAACGCCTGGCGATGTTTATGCCTTTCTTCGGCCGATAGCCACATGCCGCACTCTCATTTATGTTTAGCTTTGATATGTTGTCACGTATTGCAATACAGTCTTCGCTTCGGATACATTGCTTGCCGTTGCATTTGCTTCGCCATTATCATATTTTACACGTCTGAAATATACTGTCCAATCTTCACACTCTCTGGTACTATGCCCTCAGTCCTCCACATTCTGCGTTGATCCATCATCAGCTTGCGATGCTCCTTCCTCCTCATCTGCATCAGCATCATCGCCATCCTCGCCATCATACCCGTCGACATCACTGGTTCCCAGGTCAAACCTCTCGAGTTCAGTCGCGGTCCGTTGTTGCCGGCTGGCAGTGGGAATGGTATCGCTTTCGTCACCTTCATCTTCGAAATCCCCGCTGCCACCTGGCATCCCAAAATGCACTTCGTCATCCGTGCATTTGTTGTCTATCGGGATGTTTGGATCAGTGCTTCCGACCTCAGGTTCCTCAAGCGCCACTTTGGAGGTCAAATAGTCAAGAAGAATCGCATTGTCAACATGCGCTGCTTCCACGCTGATCACCATGGCAGGCGTTGGGTTCTCTGCCTGTTGGATCTGACGCTTGACTGTGGCAAGAGTGTTGTTATACACCCTCTACTGGTAGCTCTCCAGTAGTGTGTTCCAGGTATTCATCAAGAATGTATACGTGTCTGCAACGCCAGGCGAGGGTAACAACTTGCGACCCGTTACAGCGCAGCAGGATGCGATCTTACCACCATCATTCTTGCAGTTGAAGTAGTTCGAGTCATCAGGTCTGTCCGCTTTCGGCTTTGACTTGGAAGCTTTCGGATGAACACCTTTGTTCTTTTGCCACTCCAGGAGAGCATGGCGCCACACGGTGCAGGTAAACATGATCAGTGGCGAGGGTATATGACCGTCCTTGTCGTCAATCATCGAATTATAAAATCCATCAGCATACTTACTGCGGTTATTCGCCCGATGATAAAATCTGATGTAGATAAACCCCGGGATTGCTTCCGCCAGGAAGTAAAGTGGACGCTAGCCATTTGTTGGCAGCTTTCGACTCTCTCTGCGTTGGATTTGGACCGCGTGCACCACCTTCCACACGCTCTGCGATTGGAAAAAGATACTCATTGTCTGCCAGAAGGGAATCAATGAATTCCAAACGCTCTGCAGCGGATTCAAACCGGTGGAGATCATAAAGCTCTGCTATGTTTTCCCTTGCTGATTGAATAAAATGGGATTTAATCTTATCGACTTGTGCTCGAACCTGGTACCGGTTTGAGCGTGTAATATCCAACGTGGGCCGTTGATTCAGCATACCTCTTTCAAGATCTCCTCTGTGCGTGCCTCAAATGCTATGGACGAAATGTTGTTTTGCTGCATAGCAGTGTTCCAGTACATCTCTATTATCTGCCAGTGTGGGCCTTCAGCTAATGCTTTCGAAACGCGTCGCGTTGCATAACTTACTGTCTCCAAGTCGGTTGCACTCATAAACGGCCGTCTGGTCCACATGTTGAGCTCCACGAGTCTGCCCTTTGCAAACACAAGACACGTCATGTCTGAGTGACCAAATCGATGGATGCTGCGAAGGCTGGAGACCATTGATCAAGGTGTAGACACCGCCTGCGGTTGCAATTGCCACTGCCTCTGTCTCTGATTCTTGTCAGTAGCTTGCGTTTGGAGTGGATTTGTAATGATCGTGCGGGCTTCAGGATTAGGGATGGGGGTAGGCAGGTTTTCAAGACCTCGGAGAGGAGTGGGAGTGATAACAATGGCGGATTCGGGGCTGGATACAATGCGACGCGTTGAGGTTCCTCAAGGTGCTGTTGTGCTACCACTGCTTGTACCCGGCGTGGCGGTTGGAGTATTTATTGACCGTCGCTGTGTAGCGGACAGGGTAGAAGTCACGCGTTGATTGATATCTGCAACGCAAGAATTGTTCAGCGAAGATGAGGGGGTGGAGTTCTGACCTTCGATTGTAGAGGGTACGGAACTCCCTCCTTGAGAGGAATCCCTCTCGCTGTTAGGGGTTCTCCCTTAACAAGAGTATATGTACCTGGAATAACCAAAGATGGGTACTTGTCAGTGAAATAACCTTCGGGCCACCTGACATGCAAAACGACTACCCTAGGCATCTCCAGAACTCGCAGTCACGATTACCTTTAGCGGGGTATGAGTGGTACTCGTCTCGATTGGACAAGCTTCGGCTTAGCGGATTCATTGAAGCATACGCTGCGGCAGCTGATTTGATGATGCAATAATACTGCCAGATCGAATGGGTTACAACCCTGCCGAGCATGTTATTTTCAACCAGATTCACTTCTAATGCTGGGGTGATTATGTCTGATCATACTGAGGATTGCCTCGACCTGCAGACATGGCAATCGATAGTTGCAAGCTATTAGGTGGGATCTTAAGACCGTTGTCCTTTGTGACTTCGGAGCACTGGGCACTCCCCGGCCAAAGGGAATAGTCCCGGCCTAAGCAGTGACGTGATTGAAAGATTATGACATGACTGTTGATATGAGGTCGAAGCATCCCCGCACATTGAATTGTGACGGAATGGCAACTGCAATGCTACGTGCGTGTCATTTAATCTATATCGGCATAGTAGTGGTTGTCCGCCACGTAAACCTATGATGCAATCATACTATAGTATTGATTAGCTAGAAAACGACTGTACACTATGTTGGCAGCGTTTCCGATTACCGAACCATACGAAAGTGAGATGTCCAAGTTGAAGTTATAATCTGATATATGATATCTTGCAGGTGTGGCCTGATTATGGTCAGGAGCGTAACGCTTTAATACCGCACCAGCATGAACACGATAACCTTGGGGATTCATGGCAATCTCTACTAAGCGCATTCAGAGCCGACTTGCCTTAGTATGCATGCGGACGATAATGAATGTAAGACGCAAAAGCACGTTGCTATCAACATCATGGAAACGAAGAATGGGTGCGCATGCGTAACATCCCGAAGAAGTTTCTATATAAGAAGTCACATTGTTCCGGCAATGAGAAGGGAGGAGCTCGAGCAGCGAAACAATCAGCGATACCTACCAGCGGAAGAAAACCGTTATTTATTATTAAGTTTTTATGATACCTATATCTACATCTATTATTATATATAAAATCTATTAGCTTTGTGTAGCGGCAGC
>Ga0307512_10002761_pt1 | contig 21456 bp, 16 predicted proteins | sample 14_EM_MG_FD_200267 | JGI IMG/M metagenome (GOLD analysis project Ga0307512, IMG submission 200267) | Populus trichocarpa ectomycorrhiza microbial communities from riparian zone in the Pacific Northwest, United States - 14_EM | ecosystem: Host-associated > Plants > Roots > Unclassified | place...
CCACCCTTTCTCTCGTTCTCCTCTTAGTAACAAATACTTCTCCCTGTGCATACCAACACTGGTAATTCTCCATAAACCCTTTGTGTAGAAGATGCATCATTACAACATCTGGATGTAGATACTTTTTATTTTGACACTTCTTGCACGAACACCTAATACCGCCTCCAGTAAAATTTTTGGGAATAGATGTTGTGAAATTAATAAAACCCTGAACCCCGTTACAATAATCCATCCTCCTCAATCCTTGGAGTGAATCTCGATACATCTATGAACGATCATCCATGACTTCTATCGAACCTCTATAAAATTATGATGACAACATGTATTAATTAACTATGTTAGGTAAATAAATTTGTAAAAATATTGGTTTACCTCGAGATTATCTAACAAACCAATTAAAACTTCTCATAAATATGAAATATTCATTATCAATTATCAATGTCCATACAAATTAATACATATAAATTTATGGAAATTACAACTTTGCAATACCATTGATAAAAATTAAAACGAACCCGTTAAACAAGCTATTAATTATTCAAAATAACACATGTAATTCAGTAATTCAATAAAGTTTCAACAATTTACAAACAAATACAATTTTACAAAATCTAAAACAAACCATAACAAGTATAAAATTATACATTCATATCCTGCAAGTTTGTTTGAGAAATAACAATAAAACATGTACATATACTAACAAAATACATATACTAAAAAAACAATAAAATTGACATTTAAATGTTAAAATTTAAAAAGATAGAATTACTTACAAAAACTGATAAAATCCGTCGGTAAATCAGAACACGGATGTTGTGACCACAAAACTTCAAGAAATATGACTTGTTGTGCTGAGAAGAGGGAGATCTTTTTTTTGGGGGACTGGTTGTTTGCAGTAAGGGAGAGTTGGGATGGGAAAGAAGAAGGAGAAATAGGGGAGGAGAGGGTCCGCATAGTTGACATATATTAACTTTTACCGACGGATTCACTGACAGAATTATTCCGTTTGTGATTCCGTCGGCTATTCTGACGATAAACAGGGCACGTCACTGTACGGAGATTCCGGTTTGAATCTCTCGGTGATTTCGTTGACATTTCAATCGGTGAATCGGTCACGTCAACGTACGGAGCTGCCGTTTTGAATCCCTCGGTGATTCCGTCGGTAAAATCACTTGCAAAAACCTCCACGTCAGCAAACCACCTTTTTTTTTTAATTCTGAATATTCTATCTGTCATTCCGTTGGAAAATACCGACCGAATGTGTCCGTCGATATATCCCGTCGGTATTTATTCCGTCGGTAATTCCGTTGGTATTCAGGGAATTTCTGGTAGTGATCATCACCTTATATATGGATAATTCATTTAATTGTTTTAAAAGTAAAATTTCTTAGTCTTGGATACTCAAAACTTAGGATGTAACCCAACCTAGGTTAAAGGGTATGTCAATTTATCCAACCCATAACACTTTCAATTTAGATGTTCATCTATTACCTAACTTATTGCCTTGGGTTCAATTGATTGTTGAACCTAAATATATTGGATCTAACATCTTACTAGACCCATGTTTCCTCGGGTCCAGATAACAATTGGACCCAAGTAGGTTGGGTCTAGCATCTCGTCATGCCCATGTTTTCTTAGGTTCAGCTAACGGTTGAACCTAAGCATGTTGGGTTTGGCATCTCGTCAGACCCATGTTTCTTTAGATTCAGTTGACGGTTGAACCCAAGTTTATTGGATTTGACATATCACCAACCCCAAGATTATCGCCGAACCCAAGTGTTTTGGGCCAGACATAATGTTAGACCCATGTTCTTTTTGGTTCAGTAGATTACTGAACCAAAATGCATTGGGTCTGACAGTTTACTAGGCTCATATTGTCTTAGGTCAAATACATCATTAGATCCAGTTTACATTAGGTTCGACTAATTATCGAACCCAATTATTTTGAAGTCTAGCATATCGCCACACCAACCTTATTATAGACCTTTTCAAGTCTTAAAAAGATATGCCAACAATAATTACCTTATCAGTTGCCCCAACAAGCCTTTAATGTGTATCACACAAAAAGGCTTAAAAGGTGTCCTGGGAGATTACCAGTCAAGATACGTCTTTTTTTTCCTTTGGAAAGAGACGTTTAAGCCTTGGTTATTTGAAAGGATTTCCTAGGGAATAGGAAGCAAATATCTTGGGAAGATCTCCCGACGACATGCAATAAATATTTGTTGGCTTTTAGCCTTTCTAGGGTTATAATGAGATGTCATCTATCCTTCATCTATTGCTAAAAAAAGAGGGTGACTCATATATAAAAACCTTCATTCACTTGAAATTGTGTTTTTTTGCTTCTGCTAAATTGTTTTCTCTATTTCCTTAACTTAGGAGGTTTAAGACACATGAATAAGACAATTTTATCGCAAAATAATTTTTCTTGTTTAGGTAAACCAAATCTCTATCTTCATCTTTTCTTGTATGCGTTTTGTCTTAGTTTTTCTTGCTTTCTTTAAAAGATGCAGAATGACTTTTAGAAAAAGAGAATAAGAAAGTATCATTCGAGGAGGATTTTACCTTTAGGTAAGAAACTAACGACGCTCACTAGAGATTGTTGACCATTAGGTGGCCCATAGTCTAGAACTGATACTTCTCTATCTTCCCTTTCTAGATTGAGGGAAGACAGAAGTCCTCAAGAAGTTTCAAGCCTCAAAGGGAAAGAACATATGCTCAGGACTCCCATTAATAATGTTTAGAGCACGGTAACTCCAAACCAACTAGATTAGGCCAATCTCCAACAACTAAAAGATTATGTGGTATTGTTACCAGAACCTGGTGACCATGTTTAAAAGATCACCAATAAGCACAGTGGGTATAAATTTTTAATTACAACTCCCATTTTCATATACAAGTTTGGATACTTGTTTTCTTTACACGGTTTTATAAAGGAAATATTTAGATATGACAATATGAGTCTAGCTCAATTCCACCCTAATTGGTGGACCATTTTACTTGTATTCGACAAGTTCCTCAGAATGCTAGATAGGGGAACCATAATCAAGGTTTTTAGGCAGTGCTATACCCTAATCAATAACATTGAAAGGGGGCCTTCGTTCCCCTAGTTTAACATTTTTAACAGGTCAAAGTGGCCAATGAGGAAGACTTTAAAAAAAAGTCACCCTGCTCGAAAAGCTGGAGAGGACAATGGGTGGTGGTGAGCTATCATAGGACGACGAAGCTGCAAGACAAGTATAGTGCCACTTGGGGTTGTACCCATTATTAGAGAGCACCCTTAGTGGGTGTGAGTGACAGGTCTTTCCTCAACACTGAGGAGGAAAGGGTGTGTGTTAGGCTGGACTTATTACACACCTGGTTTGAGATCAACTACATGGCCAAATGATTTTATTGCATCGAGGGTAAACTCTTGCTTTGACACCTTATTTTGATTTTATATGTATATTCATTTTATAACTTTTTCTTTGTGTAGGGAATTTTTTAAGGGAAACTGGATCTATGGCTAGTGGATCCTCAACTTCTCTACCAATGCACATCTCTATGTCTCTTCGCAAATGTGCTCCTTTTGTTCATGCTCCGCTCCTGCCTCTCATAAACATAGCCCTTTTAAAGACAATCGGCCTTTGATATGTAGGCGAAGGGTTGGAAGAACATTTTCTATGGACATTGAAGAGTCCCCTGTATATGTCCCTCCTATTGAAGAGGTTCATGAGGATGTCTCTCCTATTAAAGAGACAAATGCATTTATCCCTCTTGTTGAGGAGACGTGCCCTAAGGCAATAAGAGGTGATCATCCCTCCATTTCAGGGGGTGCTCTGGAACTAACCCCAACAACGATGGTTATAGAGATAACTTTATGATGGAAGAGGATGAGGGTTTCTTTGGTTTCAGATTCTGATGTAGAAGTGGTCCCTTCTCCAACCAAGACTCTTACTTTCACAAATCCAGCCCTCATCCTACGGGGGTGGAAGATGGCTTCTCTAATCTAAACTTAGGTTATGCTCCTCTTCGCTTTCCTAACTTAAGTGAGGAAGAGAAAAGTACGATATAATCTTTTTTCCATGAAAGTTCCACCCTACGGTTTAGGGGAGTAAAGGTGATGGAAGCCTTGGACAAGTTACTCACCCTCCTCTGACATTGGTGCTCTTACTGATCCTAACTACTAACATCATCCGGCCATTACTAGGCATATGTTCTTTTAGGTATAAGTGATTTTTTAAGTTATTCTTTTTTTTCTAATACATTGATTAGTTCTTAGAACTATATTATTTATTTACTTTATATTATTGTTGCACCAATCTAGACCTTTATGGTGTGTGCCCACTCCAAGAGTAGGTGAGCTGAGAATAAGAGAGTCATGAAAGAGACCATTGAGCAGTATCACGCTAGCAAGTTTGAGGTACGTTGGCTCAATGAGGAGAAAGTTGCTTAGAACGCTGATATAGCCTTTCTCAAAACTACATATACCCAATTACAGGGAGAGTTGAGAGCTTAGACATACATCCTGGAGTCCAATAAACAAAAGTTAGCTGAAATTTATAGCCACATAGACTTCTTGAAAGAAGAGGTGGCTGAGCTCAAGGGAGCGAGAGAGGCTTTAAGAGGGGAATTGAGGATGTCTAAGGAGGAAATGAGGGCTGCTAAGGAGGAGGTTGAGAGTTCGCATCTGAGGATGACAACCCTGAAAAATTATTCCCAAGTCTTTTAGACAGAGTTTAGAATATTTGTGTCTCTGATAAAGAAAATAAGAGATAAACTTTCCCTGACCATGTCCAACTTGTATATCCATAGGCTATTGGGGCCTAAAATGTTGGATAACGTGGTTGTTGTTGTTGTTGGAACTATTGTTCTTAGAAAAGCCACATACCAATCCCTTGGAGATTTATGCGTATAACACTAAGAAGACCACATACCAATTCCTTAGAAGTTTGTATATGTGGCATTAGGGAGACCACATACCACTATGTTAGAGATTTTTGCGTATAACACTAGGAAAACCATATACCAATCTCTTGGAGGTTTGTGCGTATAACACTAGAGAGACCACATACCAATCCATTAGAGATTTGTAACTTTACTGGCGGGAAGGAGACTTTTCATATAATATAAATATACATCCCTATCTACTATAATACATTTTTAAGTGATTAAAATGCCAGGTGTGAGGAAGAGTCTTCCCTTTCATATTTTGCAAATGGTAGGTGTTTGCCTTGAACATTCTGATGATCTTGAAAGGACCATCACATTTAGAAGCCAACATGCCTCTACTTCTTTGGTTGCTTGTAGCTTTTAATTTTTTTAGGAACAAATCTCAAAATTTAAATTTATGGTATTGAATTACTTTAAGTTGATGAACTTCATTCTTAACTGCTACTGTTAGTCGAGTCTCTTCTAAGAAATCTAGATTGGTCATGAGGCCTTGTTCATTTCTCTTAGTGGTAAAGTGAACCACCCTTGGACTAGGGCATCCAATTTCAGCTGGAATCATTGCTTCAGTTCCATAGGTAAGATGAAAATTGAGTTTCTCTTATGGACGTCTTCTGAGTTGTCCTATAAACCCATACAATCTCATTGAGCAACTCTGTCCATTCTGACTTGGTTTGTTTTATCTTCTTCTTCATCCCATTAAGTAAAACTTGGTTGGTTAGTTCTGCTTGACCATTGGTTTGAGAATGTGATACCGAGGAGAAGCGATGGTCAATATAGAGCCTTTAACACTACTATTTCTTCTTGTGATTATCAAATTGGGTTCCATTATCTATTATCAAGACTCTTGGAAGTTCAAAACGACATGATATTTTTCCATAGGAATGAAAGTACTTTACTAGTAGTGATGTTCGCTAAGGCTTCTGTTTCAATCCATTTGGTGAAATAATCAACAACTACCAAAACAAATTATCTTTTACCAGTGGTCTTCAAGAATGGTCTTAGAATGTCCATCCCCTATTGAGCAAAAGGCCATAACAAAGTTATGAAAATCATTTCAATAGATGGTTGATGGGAGACCGAAGCAAATCTTTGACATTGATCACACTTCTTCACTAAACTTATTGTATTATGGAGCATAGTTGGCCATTAAAAACTCGTTCTCATTGCTTGAGCAGTTAGGGCTCTAGAGCCTATATGAAGTCTGCATATGCCCTCATGCAATTCTCTAAGAATGTAAATGCTCTCTTTAGGATAAACACTTGAGTAACATAAATGAAACAGGTTTTCAATACAGAATGTTATTAAGTACACAATACCTCGCTGATCTATTAGTTAGACGAGTTACTGCACTTCTATCTGAAGGTATCTCTCTATTAAGTAAATAATTATTAACTTGGGTTCTCCAATCCTTTTCTAGGCTGACAGGGACAACGATAAGTTCTTTTGCTTTCACACTTGGTTTATCTAGAATTTCAACCCATACATCCACAGGGAGTTTTGTAAGTCTAGAAATGGCCAACTTAAATGTAACAACCCGGCTTTTTCATACCCGAAATTGGTGGATTTTTTTTTAAAGTCGTTAGGTTCTCGATGCTTTTCATAATATCATTTTGTTAATTTATCAATACATTTCATTCATTAGCAAAGCACAACCCACATAAGGCAAAGTAAATCAACATCTCATAAAAAGTGACAATACACATTCTCACAACGGTGTTTAGGGTTTATCATAACATAATTCATATCTTAGTGTAGTGCAATACTCATGAGATTTCACAATACAACATTCTCATAAAAAGAATATCACATACATCCAATCACTATATAATGTTTACAAGATTGTACTTTCTCATCCGTATTCCATTATAATTTTCGATACCAGTCTTTACAAAAATGCCGAATGGCAAATATTCAACTAGTTTGTTTGTTCTTATCAAACATATAACACCTAAAACATGCTATTACATAGCACCTTTCAAAGTATGTGAGTCTGAGAAACGGCTTTGCTACACACCTTGATTGTGTGATGTCCCTATTACAAAAACATCATATATACAAGAATTGTAAATAATCTAAACATAATAATAAACATCTAAAAAGACGTTATTGTTACTTTATGTTATCAACTAAAGGTGAGTACATTATGTCATTTACTTCTCATATGCATTGTATAATACTTATTATTTCGCTAGATGTATTATCCTCACTCATATGCCCTAACCTCTCCATAGGAGTGGTAGGGCTGAAGTTTAATCCCCGGTCGAGGTTAATTAGCTCTCTTTACCTCAGTCATCCACCTTGGATGCTTTTAGTTGTAGCTGATCGCAACATTTAAATTCGGTCATCCGTCTCAAATTTCATTAACCCAAACTAATCACAAAATCAAACTCATCATCTCTTCGGATACCATTAGCCGAAGCTAATCATTATAATTAACTTGACCATCCATCTAGGATGCTATTAGCCAAAACTAATCATCAATCACAACTCGATCACCCGTCTTGGATACCATTAGCCAAAGCTAATCTTTAAACACAACCTAGTCATTCATCTCGGATGCCATTAACAGAAGCTAATCATCAAACGCAACACAGCTTTGTAGCTGACGTTGAAATCATCAGTGTACATGGTTCACAGTTAACTAAAAAATCATTGATGAAAATTGAGTCGCTGCCGACTCAGAAATCGTCAACGCAACACAATTTCGCTGCCGACTCAGAAATCGTCAATGCCACAACTTCACAGCTGACGATGAGATTTTCAGTACACACAATCATACCTTATTTCACATGGTACATAAACATGCAATTTCATCAATCACGCAAATAGAATTTGGGCATCAACCTAACATGGTATTTGTTTTTCAGCTCTAGCATGCTCTTCAAGGTTCAAAGACAACGTAATTCTGCACATAACATCATCCTAACATATTACCATACAATTTCATCAAATACAAACAGAAATTTACGTCATTAACACCAACATGCTTCCACTTTTGATTTCACCAGGGTCTAAGGTTCCAACAAGATCACAATCCATGTATTTCGTCACCTTAAATTTGTGTTTTGTCCAGCCCTCACTATGGCCAACCCTCCTCCGAAGCTCACACATTCAAAGTCATTTATGATTTTTTTTGTAAAAGGTCTACACCCGTTTTCTTTCATCTTCTATTCTACTTGAATCTTTTCATTTAGTTATAGATCTTTGAGGTAAGGTGCAAGAACATTTCCCTTTGTCTTAATACCAATAATTCTTGTTTCTTCACTTTGCGATAGTACCTGGAATAAAATTGATTTTCAAACTCTAATTTAAAGTCGCTCCAGGTCAATGTTTCGGTTGCCCGCCGTAGTTGGATGGTTTCCCACCATGTAATGGCCCAGTCGGATAATAATTGAGTAGCATTGTTTACCCGTAAGCCCTCGGGTATATTAATCTGGATTGTAGTCTTCTCCATTTTCCTAATCCATCTCCCGGCTATCTCAGCATCATGTTCCCCAAAATAGGGTTGACAACCCATTTCTTGCATACTTTTGACCAACCATACAAGTAACACCACGTCATCCATGGTTGCAACAATTCCTGGGGTTGATCGTGGAACTTGTGTGACTAGAGTTGTCTGAGTTATAGTGCCATCCATGCCTTCCATTACTACCTTGACTATTTGAACCAGAAGTCCCAAATCATTATAAGGCGGGCACCCTCGTGGGGACGGTCGAGGAGTGTGCCTCCATTCTTTCTTGTTGTTCCACCTTTGTTGGGGGTGCTTCTTTCGTCTGATTTGGTACCTGTTCTTCTTCAATTTCTGCGGTTCTTCCTCGTAAGGACTCAGACACTCTTGCTAGAGCGTGGGAAGCAACATCATCCAATGGATCCTCATCCTGCCAATCTTAGGCATTTTAGCCTCTACTCCTCCTTTCTATGGAAAATATTCAACTAGTTTGTTCGTTCTTATCAAACACATAACACCTAAAACATACTATTACATAACACCTTTCAAAGTATGTGAGCCTGAGGAACATCTTTCCTACGCACCTTGATTGGGTGATGTTCCTATTATAAAAACAACATGGATACAAGAATTGTAAATAATCTAAATATAATAATAAACATCTAAAATGACATTATCGTTACTTGCCGTTATCAACTGAAGGTGAGTACATTCTTTCATTTACTTCTCATACGCTTTGTACAATACTTATTATTTTGCTAGATGTATTATCCTCATTCGTATGCCCCAACCTCTCCATAGGAGTGGTGAGGCCGAAGTTTAATCATCGGTTAGGGTTAATTGTCTCCCTTTACCCTGGTCATCTACCTTAGATGCTTTTAACTGTAGCTGATCATAACATCTAAACTCAGTTATCCGTCTTGGATGCCATTAACTCAAACTAATCACAAAATCAAACCCGTCATCTCTTCAGATACCATTAGTCGAAGCCAATCAACATAATCAACTCGACCATCCATATAGGATGTCATTAGCCAAATTAATCATCAATCACAACCCGGTCATCCGTCTCGGATGCCATTAGCCAAAGCTAATCATCAATCACATCCCGATCATCCATCTCTGATGCGATTAGTCGAAGCTAATCAACAACTCAATCAATCTCTCATAATTGATTTAACATTCATCAACGACTTAACCCACATATCATAATCAGTTTAACATTCATCAACAACTCAATCAACATTTCATAGTCGATTTAACTTTCGTTAACAACCCAATTTCATCAACAACTCAATCAACATTTCATAGTCGGTTTAACATTCGTCATTATCCAATAATATATCATCCTTAAGCAAGTCATTTCAGAACATTAACATTTTCATGAACAACTCAACCTACATTTCATAATTGGTTTAACATTCATCAACATCCTAATCAGCATTTCATAGTCGGTTTAACATTCATCAAAACACAATAATATATAATCCTCATATAAGTTATTTCAAAATATTTACATTCTACAAGAAAAAGGTGGAAACCACCTACCTGTTCCTTTTGTAAGGTGTCCTTGTCCGATCGAAAGCCCGATCCTGGTCGCACCACCTAACACGCCATTAATCACAAATCAGCACATTTGAATTAAGAAATCACATAACTCGTCACCATACATATGTTAAGAATACACATGTTCACATTCGAGTGTTCCACATATTACAATCATATAATGCAATCATTTTAATCATTGAACCAACTCTGATATGTAATTTGCCGCAGAGATTCGTCAGTGAAACTGGTTCGTGGGTGACGCAGATTAGTCAGCAAATTGATTCGCTGGAACACAGAATCATTAGCGAATCTGGTTCGCTGGTTACGCAAACTCGTCAGCGAATTGATTCGCTGAAACACAGAATTCGGCAGGGAAGCTAGTTTGCTAGTACGCTGGTAAAGCAAACTCGTCAGTGAACTGACTCGCTAGAACACAAAATCATCAGCGAAACTGGTTCGCTGGTGGCCCTTATTCGGCAGAAATCACCAGCACGCGCAGGCCACTGCTGATGCAGATTGTTGACGAAAACTAAGTCATTGCTGACTCAAAAATTATCAATGCAACATAATTTTGCAGTTGGCGCTGAAATTGTCAGCATATATGGTTCACAGCTAACTTAGAAATTGTTGACAAAAACTGAGTCAGTGCTAAATCAGAAATCATCAACGCAACATAATTTCACAGTTGACGCTGAAATCATCAACGCATATGGTTCAAAACTGACTTAGAAATTGTTGATGAAAACTAAGTCATCATCGACTCAGAAATCATCAGCGCAACACAGCTTCGCAACTAATGTTGAAATTATCAGCGTACATGGTTCACACCTAACTCAGAAATTGTTGACGAAAATTGAGTCGTTGTCGACTCAAAAATCATCATCGTAACACAATTTCACAACTGACGCTGAGATCGTCAGTATACACAATCATACCTTCATTCATATGGTACATAAACATGCAATTTCATCAATCATGTAAATAGAATTTGGGCATCAACCTAACATGGTCTCTGTTTTTTAGCTCTAGCATGCTTTTCAAGGTTCAAAGACAATATAATTCTGCATATAACATCATCCTAACATATTATCATACAATTTCATCAAACACAAACAGAAATTTACGTCATTAACACCAACATGCTTCCAGTTTTGATTTCAACAGGGTCTAAGGTTCCAACAAGGTCACAATCCATGCATTTCGTCACCTTAAATTTGTGTTTTGTCTAGCCCTCACTATAGCCGACCCTCCTCCTAAACTCACATTCAAAGTCATTCATGATTCTTTTGTAAAAGGTCTGCACCCGTTTTCTTTCGTCTTCTATTCTACTTGAATCTTTTTTATTTAGTTATAGATTTTTGAGTTAAGGTGTAAGAACATTACTTTTTTTTTAAGAGTTTCCCCTTTTCTCCTTAGTCCAACTATTAGGTAATATTCAGCCAAGGAAATGTTATAAATCATATCTTAGGTTTTTAACAATCCTAATGAGGGTTTTGATGGTTTGTTCATCTTTTTCTGTTTTTGGTTTTTCCCTTCTTTCTTCTTCTGCTGCACTAGCCCGCCCCTAGGTTCCCTTTTCTTTTATGGTTTTAGTTGCCACCCTTCTCCTTAACTCTCCTTCACTCAAGTACCCAAAGAAGACAACATGCAACTGGGTTTGGTGGTCGGTTCTTTTAAAAGAGAGGGAGGCTGTTTCAACAAAGCTGTAGTCAATTTTGGGGGAGAGATCTAGGCTCCTTCTTCTTTCCCAACTCTTTTCTCACTCTACACTCATGGGGTTTGGCATGCAGGCTGTCTGGTTCGATTATCTTATTAGGAGGGGTAGCTACTGCAGTTGCAATGACAATTGCTATTTTTAGGGAGAGCAAAGGTCATTCTCTCTCTATTACTGCATTTATACCCCCCTTAAATGTGGAGGGGTGTTGGAAGGTTAGTTGCCCTTGTTCTTATCCCTATTTGGTTCATCCTAGGGCTGGTCATATCCTTCATTGTTCCCATTTAGAGTAGGTCAGTTCTGCTTCTTCACACTTCCCCTTAGAGCAGGCCGGTCCATACTCCTCAATTCTTCCTAACATGGGTCGGCCCAAGACTAAATTTTTATCGGGGTTTTACAAAACACATGGATTCCTCAGCGCACCCAGCCACCGATGACTCAGAAATCATCAACAACAACTGCGCCGCTACCGACTCAGAAATCGATATTAAAAACTGTGTCGTTGTCGACTCAGAAATTGACAACGAAAACTGTGTTGCTATCGATTAAGAAATCGGCAACGACGATGGAGTTGTTTCTGGCTTTACTTTTTTTTGTTGGGTGTTTACATTTAATAAGAGATATGCCTACTGAGTGTCATCTCTTGAGATGCAAGTGACTGAAATTTTTCTATTTTCATTTCTTAAGTGAAGTAAAATTTTTTGAAGATATAATTGCATTGTAGTTTCTTTGGCCTCATATATTCCTTGACATTGATCCACCACCAGCTGGGAATCACTGTAAACTTGCATATGATATGCATTTAGGGCTTCTGCCAAACATAATAAGCCAGAATAGCTTTATATTCTGACATATTATTTATAGCTAAGAATTCAAAGTGAACCCCATATTCAAAGACTTGCTCATTCAAACTGGTCAATAGTATTCCAACTCTACTTCCATTGATATTGGAGGATCCATCAACATATAAGTTCCAAGCGGGGGCTTGTAGTGGTTGTTCTATTGGCACATCTGGTGTAGTAAAAGCTACAATTGAAGATTGTAGTTTAGATATATCCCTTAAATTCTCAAAAGTACACTTAATAATAAAGTCTACTAAGGCTTGACTCTTTATGGTTGGTCGATGTTTGTATTGAAATCAAAATTCTCCCAGTTCAATGGTTTATTTCACCAGTCGTCCAAACATTTCTGGCTAGTGGAGGATCTGTCACAAGGGTTGGCCTAAGAGTATGATGATCTAGTGGGCTTGGAAATATGGCTTGAGTTTCCTAGAAGCGCTCACCAAAGCAAGGGCCACATTCTCCACCTTCAAATATCTAATTTCTGCATCATGAAGGGTGCGACTTGAAAAATAGACTAGGCGTTTCACCCCTGTCTTCTTTAACCATAACAATGCTTACAACCAAGTCTAATACTCCCAAATAAAAGGAAGAGATCTTTACAGGTTGGGACAAAAGTTTAGGGGATGAGAGGTGGGCTTTTAGTTCATCAAAAGCAACACTATATTCACCCTGTTTTATTTGGCAGACTCATGTTTTCTTAGGCTGATGGCTGAACTCAGGTTTCTTGGATTTAACATATCACCAACCCAAGATATACTGGGTTCGGCGATGTTTGGGGTTTGGTATAATATCAGACCAATGTTCTCTTGGTTTTAGTAGATTGCTGAACCCAAACGTATTGGGTTTGACAATTTGCCAGACTTGTATTGTCTTGGATCTGACACACCATCAAATTTAATTTATATTAGATTTGACTGATTACTGAACCAATTATTTTAAAATTTAGAATATCACCATATGCCAAAAATAATTACCTTTATAGCTTATCAGCTCTTTCGAGGATTGACATCCAGCCAAAGCAATTCGGTGAAGAATTTCAAAATTTTGATCAATTATCCTGACTGTCATTTTCACTAAGCTCGAGCCTTAATCCAATTATGTAGACATCAAAATCCAGTTGTTTCCAGCGGCAAAGGCCAAAAAAAAAAAGCACCAAACTTTTGACTTTTATAACCAATGGATTGAAGTTCCAATGTGAATCCATTCATAAAATTCTGGCTTGCGGTTGGCCCACTGTTGCTTTTGTCAAATTTTACATCTTCACATGATGCAATAAGGATTATTTAATGCATGCATGATCTAAGCATTCCACTAATCCCATGGCCTTTCTTAAACAATAGATTTTTGCTTGTTCCCGACTGTCCGCCCATAATCGACACCTTACGTAGCCTATGGTTTCAAGTTTTTCAACGAAAGTCACCATAAGAACTGATCACCAATACCATACAAAAATAATATATTCTAATTTTCAACTACGCAAATAAATAATAAGCAACCTCAACTAGCACTTTAAACCCTCCTTTTGATCTCTCTCTCTCTCTCTTCTGTACATTGCTGATCTCTTCTGTTTGGATTCAGTATTTCACCATGCCTTCTCTTCTTCTAATTCTGATCCTCTTGCTGCTTTTTTGCATCTTGAAACTCACTCTCTCAATGATATGGGTTCCTCTAAGAATCCAAACCCATTTCAAGAAACAAGGCATAAGTGGCCCTAAATACAAGATCATTTTCGGCAACTCGGCAGAGATCCGCCGTTTATTTGCTGCGGCAGCAGAGTCTAAGTCAACATGTATCAACCATGATATTCTTCAACGTGTGGCTCCACTGTACTACGAGTGGTCACGCAAGTATGGGAAGACTTTCCTCTACTGGTTTGGATCCAAGCCTAGATTGGCTATGTCCGACCCAGATATGATTAAGGAGATTCTAATCAATACAAGTGGGTCATTTGAGAAGATTCCGTTTAACCCGCAATCAAAAGTTCTGTTTGGAGGAGGGCTTGTTGGGCTTGATGGTGATAAATGGGCTCTACATAGAAGGATCACAAACCAAGCTTTTAACATGGAGCGGGTTAAGGTAAGCTTGTAAGCTCATCAATTCTTGTATTGGGCTCATTATCATTGTAGACATGTTTGCGAGTATTTTTTACACATTGAGCTCAAATACTTTGGGTTCTCTACTGGTCTTGTTAGGTCCACGTGACCGAATGATACATCGAAGAAGTAACTTGGGATGTTGATAAAAACACACTCCTTGTATCAGTCTTTTAAATAAATCTCTCGCAATGCTAATCCTAAGTATTCTACTCAACAAGTTCAGGGTGGAAATATACCTCTTAAGCCAACCCCTTAAGGGTTAGGAATAGAGTTCCTAACCATTAGAGGTTCAGAATCACACTCATCCAAGCATGTAAAACCTTTTGCAGTCCTTATGGTTCCTCGTAATCTTTGCAAATTTGATCCAAATTTCATCAAACTGCTGACACCAAAATCTATTTGACAGGGTTGGGTTCCAGAAATTGTGGGAAGCATTGCCAAGATGCTAGAGAAATGGGAGGGAATAAGAGGAGGGAGAGATGAGTTTGAGATGGATGTGCATAAAGAACTTCATGACCTCTCAGCAGATATTATATCCAGAACTGCTTTTGGAAGCAGTTATGAAGAAGGGAAGCGCATATTTACATTACAGGAACAACAAATGCATTTAGTTTCTCAAGCTCTGAGAAGTGTCTACATTCCAGGGTTCAGGTGATTACTATCCTTTCATTTGACCACAAATTATAATACTACTAAAAGAAACCAGAATGAAAGGTTTGTTTTATTATCTGTGCAGGTTCGTGCCTACTAAGAAGAACATAGAGAGGAGGAGACTAGAGAATGAAACTCGTGAAGCGATAAGAATGCTGATCAAGAATAACAGCAGAGCAAGAGAAAATTCAAGGAATCTACTTAGTTCACTCATGTCTTCATATAAAAATCACGAAGGGTGTTGGGGATTCTGCTCCCCCTAGCGGACTGGTGATATTCTGATAGTTGTCTATTAGAGGCTAAACACATTGACACACAATATTTAACGTGGTTCGGCAAATCGCCTACATCCACGGGAGAGGTACATACTATTAGAGATAGAGAAAAGATACAATACACATACATGGAGGAGGAGGATCACATCCACTCTACTCAACTCTTAGCTCTCATTGCTGCACTTGCAGCTACTGCAATGGCAGCAGCCATTGCAGCCACTCTCTTCTTCTCTTCTCTCTTATTCTCCTCACAATCTCTCTCATTTTGCTGCTCTCTCTTGGTGCCTATTTATAGGCTTCAATGGCAGCTCCTCTTGCTTATTTGTCAACAATGGTGGCCACTAACTCTAACTCATCTTCAACAATGGTGGTTGCATCAGCAGCCCTCTTTGACTCTTTGATAATGGCAGCCATCCTCTTCTAGAAGATAGGCTGCAGATGCTGCCACATAAGTGGCAATATCCCAACAATCACCCTCTTTGCTATTTATGTGGGCAATTGTCCTTTTGCTTCTTAAGCACATGCATGCATTCTGCAGCTCTTCTAAGCTTACCATTCCAAGAGCATCTTTGGCCAAGTTTACAGGTACTTGCCAAACCTTTCAATCACCAGAGTCACCAAAGCACCCCTTTTCTCACTCCAAAGGATCACTTCAACCAGATGGTTTGTCACATCTCATCTAAAGAGTGTTAACGCTTGTCTCTGGAACAACATTCCCCTTCAAGCATATCAACCATGCTTGGTCCAGAATGATTTATCAAGCCTCACATCAAGGCTTACAACACCCCCTCAAATGGAAATATCTATTTCCGAGTGCGATAGTCATTATCTGAGTATTTCAATGTGACCACGAGTTCACTACTCTTTTAAGAGTCTACTCATCCCGGAGTTGCGTCTGCCCTCTGTTCCACCCTAGGAACCATGCCTTACTTCTCCATGAGTCTCTCACTCTTAGTCCTAAGAGTCCAGGTAGCTCTCCACCTTTAACCATGGGGGCAACCCATTAAAGGTTGATCCATATCTGTCTTCATACTCTGAGTATTACAATGTCATTACCGAGCTCACCACCTTGACAAGAGTCAACTTGTTCTCGGAACCTGCGCATGTCCTCTGCTCATTCCTAGCAGTCGCGTCTTAATGCTCCACAAGTCATCCACTTATTGTCCAAGGTAAATGTTATCTAGCTCATTGATCTTTAGCCTAGGGGTAATATCCATGAAAGTCAATCCTGCATTTGTCTCCATACTCATCATAGCCATTTCATTGGCTATCCATACACCTGTCCACTCATATCTAGCCATCACATTGGCTTTGAGGCGTTCTGAACTAGGCTCCTTTCATGGCCCTCACACCTTCTCTAAGGTGTCTTCGCCCGTTGTCATGGGGCGGTCTCATCCTTCTTCATCGAAAATGCTTCAATGTGGCTCTAAGATTCTCTACCACCATGTGGACTATGGGAGAGATCACTGCCACTGATCACATAGAAAGAGAGAGTTGCGGTATACTCCTCGTAATCTTCCATCTCATTTTCTATGTTTGGAGCTTCTGCGTCGTTTGTCATCGCGCTTGACAGCTCCACCTACACCAACTCTCTTTGGTGTCTTCGCCTTTCATAATAGGCGGTCGCCTTTTATCACAGGCGTTTGCACCCCCTCAATTAGGTGCCTGTGCAATAACTTATCTTTCCATCCTTGCATGCATTGGAAAGGTCCTCGCCTGTTGTCTTCATCAAGAGCACATGAGACTTCATGTTGTACACAACTTTTACATAGTCTCTACTCTGAGCTTCATCTGGGAAAACTTCTTCTCCTTGCACCTATTGTCTCATTACAGTACCTCGTTGAATCACGAGTACTCCTACACAATCTCCATGTGCCCTCGTGCAATTTCTGTTCTCCAGATTTCTCCCTATTCCTTGCTTATGTTTGATAGCAGCTCAAACTGTCACAACACCTATCCAAGTCAAAATAGGATGCCAATCTTTATTCCCTTGCTGTATTTCTCTTCCATTATCAAGGTCTTAATCAATTCTCCCTTCGAGAAATCATAGTCACCGAATCTAACTTCTTTGGAGAAATCACCACTCCATCAGATCCTTGAACATACAGAACCCAACTGTTCCCTTATGCCGTCGTCTTGCTAGTCTTCAATCGTTTCATTACAAACTGCTATATATACGAAAATAGTACCGTATGGATAATCCTTCCACTAAGCAAGTTCTCAGGAAAGATTGGAGGGGTCACACTGGTCCCGCTTAAAACCCAATCTCCTAGACAAAACTTCTTAGGCCATATCTATCCATCGTACTGTCTTTCCGTATATACAACCATTTGCTAGCTTTGTTGCGGCTTTCCTTTACAAGTGATCTGGGGTATCTTGGTTTTATACCTGATTTCTCAACATCTGGCGAGACTACCAATGCTTAGATTCATCAAGATTGGTCTTCGTTAATTTCCACTCTCTACCTCAAATCATCCACTTGATCGGGTGTCTAGAGTGTCCCAATTTTGCCTTCATTCAACAACTAAAAAATCTCTCCATTCAGTAGTTCAGCACATGTAATTGGGTAAACATGTGCACCTTATTCTTCTTCATCTCCATCGACCACCATGATGACTTTCAGATGCTTCCTAATCGGGCAATCTCTTTTCTTAATTCACCACCACCACTTTTAGTCTCAATCTCAATGATCAGACCGTACCATTGCATCCGGAACGATCAAATTAGCTGGAAACAAGTCTAAAATCGTCCAAATCGCATTTCAGATGGCTAAGATTTGATCAAAACAATTCTGGCCTGATGAACGACCCAAATTTCAATCTCAGATCTAGTTGCACCTAGGATCAGCTACACTGGATCCTATCCCTCGGCTCGCGGCTTGGCTCAAACTCGGCTCGGCTCGCGGCTGATGACGTGGCAGGTGGGTCCCACGGTGCTGACGTGTCAGCTGACTGGGTGCTGCCTTGGCATGCCAACTGTGCATGCTGACGTAAGCCTTCATGTGAGGCTTGATAAATCATTCCGGACCAAGCATGGTTGATATGCTTGAAGGGGAATGTTGTTCCAGAGACAAGCGTTAACACTCTTCAGATGAGATGTGACAAACCATCTGGTTGAAGTGATCCTTTGGAGTGAGCAAAGGGGTGCTTTGGTGACTCTGGTGATTGAAAGGTTTGGCAAGTACCTGTAAACTTGGCCAAAGACGCTCTCGGAATGGTAAGCTTAGAAGAGCTGCAGAATGCAAGCATGTGCTGAAGAAGCAAGAGGACAATTGCCCATATAAATGACAAAGAGGGTGATTGTTGGGATATTGCCACTTATGTGGCAGCATCTGTAGCCTATCTTCTAGAAGAGGATGACTGCCATTGTCAAAGAGTCAAAGAGGGTTGCTGGTGCAGCCATCATTGTTGAAGATGAGCTGAAGTTGGTGGCCATCATTGTTGACAAATAAGCAGGAGGAGCTGCCATTGAAGCCTATAAATAGGCACCGAGAGAGAGAAGCAAAATGAGAGAGATTGTGAGGAGAATAAGAGAGAAGAGAAGAAGAGAGTGGCTGCAATAGCTGCTGCCATTGCAGTAGCTGCAAGTGCAGCAATGAGAGCTAGGAGTTGAGTAGAGTGGATGTGATCCTCCTCCTCTATGTATGTGTATTGTATCCTTTTTCTATCTCTAATAATATGTACCTCTCCCGTGGATGTAGATGATTTGCTGAACCACGTTAAATATTGTGTGTCAGTATACTTAGCCTCCAATAGACAACTATCAGAACATCACCGATCGGCGCAGGGGAGCCGAAATCCCCAACAAAGGGAAGGAAGATACGTTAGGGGTAGAGGAGATTATAGATGAATGCAAGACCTTCTATTTCGCAGGAAAGGAAACTACTGCCAATCTTTTGACTTGGTCTCTTATCCTCTTAGCATTACATCAAGAATGGCAAAACAAAGCAAGGGAAGAAGTGTTTTCTGTCTGTGGAGGGAATGATCTTCCAGTGGCAGAGAATTTAAACGATCTCAAGATTGTAAGCTTAGAATACTAGCCTGACAGAGTTGTAAGAATTTTAAAAGGGTGCAGTTTTGCTCTTCTACATCATAATAATTCTAAATTTCTTTTTGTTAATATCCTGGTTCCTTATCTTGCAGGTTAACTTGATACTCAATGAAACACTTCGGCTCTACCCTCCAGCTACTATGTTGATGAGACAAGCATCTAAAAAGGTTAAGCTTGGGACCCTGGACATTCCTGCTGGCACTCAATTCTATTTATCCTTGACTGCTGTCCATCATGATACTGATATATGGGGAGAAGATGTCAGTGAATTCAATCCCTTGAGATTTAATGAGTCTCGAAATCACTTAGCTTCATTTTTCCCATTTGGGATAGGCCCCAGAATTTGTGTTGGTCAAAATTTAGCCATTGTTGAGGCAAAAATTGTCCTAGCTATGCTCATCAAACATTACTCTTTCATAGTATCCCCAACCTATGTTCACGCTCCAATGCTCTTTATAAGCTTGCAGCCTCAATATGGTGCACAGATACTTTTCCGCAGGATTTCCAATTGAAGGTTGGTTAGCAGTATAATCTGATGTTCCTGTAAAATAATTACAACCCGAAGGATTGTACCTTCAAAAAAGATATTCTTGTCTTTTCACATACCAAATTTTTGTATATAAGTTTCAAAATTTGGTATTTCTTGAGACATGAGAACTTGATTGGTTGGTCCACTAGATGGGAGGCTCATTGAGTTTTTTATGTCATTAAGGCATAATTTTTGCTGTCTATTTAATTGGTCATTTGAGTTTTGTCATGCAGGTCTAGTCTTTGCTCTATTTTACTTAGATCTGGAATATGCCATTACACGTCAAGAGCTCTCCTAAGAAAAAGGAGTGGAGGTAGATGCCCCTGAAACATGCCAAAACTCCTGACAGTTAGCATATAATCTAGTTCAAGAAAAAAGTGAGCATGTTTCATCACTCTTATACATATACTATGCCACACTTCCCCTGCAGTCTTTCCAACTCTTTATAACAAGGACAGCTCTATTATTACACTGCTTCAATCCAGTGTTTTGTATTTGTGTAAACAGTAACAAAGACACTAATTCCTTTATTATATTGTATAATATATGTATAATGTCATGAATGTGCTGAGTAGTAAATCTTTCAGAGTGGTTGCTAACTGCTAAAAAAGGGTTGAGTATATTAATTCCTAGACTGCTGGGGTCTTGAAAGAGATAAAATATGATCATTGTTCTGATAATCACGTTACTTTGCCAGATTTCGTTATTTCCTTTCCTTATATCACCATTTGCATTTGAACCAACTTCTCAGAAGTGGATGAAGTGCATTTTTTCAGACACGTAAAATTTGACTATGCTTAACCTCAGATCGAATTCAGACCTAAGAACATGATTCGAACATAAAACTGTACTTACAAGTGTTTCTAAGCTCATTAACTCATTTTCAATAATCCCTTGATACCTGCAGGAAGATTATATGGCTAATATGAAACTTTTTTTACAAAAATATATTGGATTGAAGAGACAAGGATAAATACATAAAATAAATATATTTTTGTGATAATTTTAAAATGAATTTATATATAAGTTTAAAGATATACTTTGTTTTTACTGTATCTTTATCTTTTTTGTTCCGAAATGCCAACACTATCTTAAATTATTAATTTAACAAGTTACTAGTAAATAAATAATTTTTAATCTAAAATGAATAATTTATTTAGTTTAATTTAAGGGTTTTATAACTTGAAATGGTTATCGAGATTCTTAAAACGAAATCATAAAATTAACTGAAATAAAATTTATGGCATCGCCATGCAGTTATAATCACTTGGGACAGCAGTTTGCCAATCCATGGTTTAATGATCAGATATTGCTGGCGACAAACATTCTACTTTGTTTTTTTTCCTGAAAGAAACTCCTACTCTATCAAAAAAC
>Ga0307512_10002762_pt1 | contig 21451 bp, 16 predicted proteins | sample 14_EM_MG_FD_200267 | JGI IMG/M metagenome (GOLD analysis project Ga0307512, IMG submission 200267) | Populus trichocarpa ectomycorrhiza microbial communities from riparian zone in the Pacific Northwest, United States - 14_EM | ecosystem: Host-associated > Plants > Roots > Unclassified | place...
CGCAGATGCAGCGCCTGCTGGTGGCCACCCGGCTGCACCGGATCCTGGCGATCGAGGGGGGCATCGGGGTGGAGTCACTGCCCCGCGTGTGACCCCTCGGACCAGGTGTGAACCGGGAGGCGGGGGAGCCTCGTGCACAGGTCCGCGAAACACACGGCGCGCGCAATCCTCATGAGACTGTGACGTCTCGCACGGCGCGGTACCCCGGGCTGTCGTAGATACTGAACGAAGGTTTAAGGTTCGGTCGCCCGCTGCCTGACATCCCTGCGAGCGGGCCCGGACCAGAAGCGACAGCGCGGTGTGCAGCAAGGCCGGGAGGGGCTCAAGGCACACACGACGCTTTTGGGGGGCTTGAAACCTATGGACCCGAACAACCGGGGACCCGAGGAGTACGGCCATGACGGCGACGACACGCCGTCGCGCCCGCGCCCGCCCAGGGACCCCCTCACATCCGACTTCGGACAGCACACGCCCGCACTCGCGCGCACGGTGCAACTCGTCTCCGGTGACTACCTGCTCACCGTCAACCCCGTCGACGGCAGCGAGATAGAGGCCTGCCCGCCCGGCGAGCGCCCGGGACGGCCGGAGAAGTTCACGGCGGCCGAGCGTGCCGAGGTGGACCGCGCGGCCAGGCCGCCCGTGCCGCCGGGCCCGGCCCAGCCGTCGCTGCCGCTCCTGGAACGCCAGGAGGAGCGCGAGCGCCTGGTCCGTCTGCTCGCCCGCGGCCGCTCCGTACGCCTCACCGGGCCCGCCGGCTCCGGTCGCACCAGCCTCCTCGACCTCGTCGCCGAGGACTGCTCGGACCTCGCCCCTGACGGCGTCGTCCGCCTCAGCGGCTTCCACCGCACGGCGAGCGACCTGCTGTACGACCTCTTCTACGCCGTCTACAACGCACCCCTGCACCGTCCGGAACAGGACGAACTGCTGGCGCTGGTCCGTGAGATCGGGGCGGTCGTCGTCCTCGACGACGTCGAGTTCGGCGGCGCCGGGCTCGACGAGCTGCTGGACGCCACCCCCGAGTGCGCCTTCGTGATCGGTGCGACGCCCGAGGTGCCCGCGCCCTCCGCCGACTCCACCCTGGAAGAGGTCTTCCTCGGCGGACTCGACCGTGCGGGCGGCGTGGAGCTCATCGAGCGTGCCGTCGGCCGCGTACTCACCGAGGAGGAGGCCAACTGGGCCGGCGACCTCTGGTTCGAGTCCGAAGGACTGCCGCTGCGCTTCGTCCAGGCCGGCGCCCTGCTGCGCCAGCGAGACCAGCGAGACCAGCGAGCCGGTGCAGGAGCCGGCACCGGCGATGAGTTCGGCGCCTTCCAGGACGCGCTCCCCGTGGACGCGCCCTTCGACGCGCCTTTTGACGCCGAGTACGCAGAGACCACGGACGACGTACCCCTGCCCTCGCTCGGCGACGCCGCCGCGCCCGCGCCGCTGCTGGCCTCCCGGCTCAGTACCTCGGCGCGCGCCACCCTGCGGTTCGCCGTCGCGCTGGGCGGCGAGATCCCGCACCAGGCCCATCTGCCCGCGCTGGTCGGCGACACCCACGCGGACGCCGCCCTCGGTGAACTGGCGTCCTGCGGACTGGTCTCCCCGGTCGGCTCCCGCTACCGGCTCGCCGCCGGGGTGCTCACGCAGCTCGAGGCCGCCGGATACGGCGACGACGTCGACGCGCAGGCTCTGACGGCAGCCCAGCACTACGCCTGGTGGGCCGGGCACCCGTCGGTCACGCCCGAGCGCGTGTGCGCCGAGGCGGACGCCCTGCTCGCCGCCCTCGGCATCCTGGTCCCGGGCACCACCGCCCCGGCCGAGGACGAGGAGAGCGTCACCGTTCAGCTGGCCCGTACGGCGGCGCCGGCGTTCGCCGCGGGCCTGCACTGGAGCGCCTGGGAGCGGACGCTGCGGTCCGGCGCCGAGGCCTCCCGGCTCGCCGGTGAGGTATCGGAACAGGCCTACTTCCACCATGAGTTGGGCATCCTCGCGCTCTGCGGGGGACAGCTCGACCGGGCCCGCGCCGAGCTGGAGGCCTCCATCGGCCTGCGCGGCGCGCTCGCCGACAAGCGCGGCACCGTCGCGGGTCGCCGCGCCCTCGCCCTGGTCGCCGACCGCGCCGGTGACACGCCGGGCCTCGGCTCGACGGCGGGCGAGGAGGTCCCGGACGCGCGCTACGAGGAGTCGCAGTCGCCGCCCCGAGGAGTTCCGGCCGCGTTGCCGGGCGTCCCGCCGATGCTGCCACCGTCCGGTGACATCTCGACGCTGGTCGTCCACCGGGCCACCACATCGGGCCCGGCGCCCAAGTCCCACCGGGGCGGTATCCGGGGCCTTGCCCGGCGCAACCTCGTCGCGGCCGGCGCGGGTGCGCTGCTCGCGGCCGTGCTCGGCACGGTGGTGACGCTCGGCGCGACCTCCAACAACGACGCCAACAACCCGTCCGACAACGTCGGCGTCAACCCGTCCGCCAGCCAGGGCGCCGACGACGGCAGCCTCGGCGCCGACAAGCCGAAGAGTGACACCGGCAGCGGTGACACCGGCACCGCGACCAGCCGTCCGACGGACCCGGGCCCCGACGGCACCTACGGCACCTCCGACGACCCGACGCCGCCGTCCGACACACAGCGGCCGTCCGGCGACCCGAGCGGCACGAAGGGGACGGGCGGCGGTTCGTCGAGTTCGCCGTCGAAGTCGCCGACGACGAAGCCGCCGTCGACGAGCCCGACGACGAAGCCGCCGACGTCCAACCCGCCGACCACATCCAATCCGCCGACGACGTCGCAGCCACCGACCACGTCCCCCCCGCCGTCGGAAACGACGTCACCGTCCACCTCCGACTCGGCCAGCGGCCCGGCGTCGTCCAGCGCCCCGGCGTCCTCCAGCGCCCCGGCGCAGACGAGCAGTTCGGCGAGCGCGCCGGAGAGCAGCAGCACGGGCGCGCTGATCTGAGGTTCCGCGCAGACAGGAGGGCCGGGTCCGTCGAACGGACCCGGCCCTCTTCGTCGTAGAACCGTCTGTGCCGACGCTCAGAACAACCGGAGCTTGTCGTCCTCGATGCCGCGCATCGCGTTGTAGTCCAGCACCGCGCAGCCGATGCCCCGGTCCGTTGCGAGGACGCGGGCCTGCGGCTTGATCTCCTGGGCCGCGAAGATGCCGCGGACCGGTGCGAGATGGGGATCGCGGTTCAGCAGCTCGAGGTAGCGGGTGAGCTGCTCCACGCCGTCGATCTCGCCGCGCCGCTTGATCTCGACCGCGACGGTCTGCCCCTCGGAGTCCCGGCACAGGATGTCGACCGGACCGATGGCCGTCATGTACTCGCGGCGGATGAGCGTGTAGCCGTCGCCGAGCGTCTCGATGCGGTCCGCGAGGAGTTCCTGAAGGTGTGCTTCCACGCCGTCCTTGATCAGGCCGGGATCCACGCCGAGTTCGTGCGAGGTGTCGTGGAGGATCTCCTCCATCGTGATGATCAGCTTCTCGCCGGCCTTGTTGATGACGGTCCAGACGCCTTCGTCGTCGTCCGCGCCCTCCTTCAGCGTGCAGGGCGGGGACATCCAGTTGAGGGGCTTGTAGGCGCGGTCGTCAGCGTGGATCGAGACGCTGCCGTCCGCCTTCACCAGGATGAGGCGGGGTGCCGAGGGGAGATGGGCGGTGAGCCGGCCCGCGTAGTCGACGGAGCATCGGGCAATGACGAGACGCATGGTCGGCAACGCTACTCGACGGGCGCCCGTCCACGCGATTCGACCTCCCGTCTGCCGCCACTGCCCTCGAACGAGGCGATTTCGGGCCGCCCTTGTTGTCCCAGAAAACCCGGGTCAACCCTTGTTCATTTGTGGCTGATTGTGTGCCCAATGAGGGCTCTCCATGTACGCATTTTCCTGGTGCGGTCACCGTCCGTTGCTTACCGTAGTAAACGGGAGGTCGCGAGACGGGTACTGAGCGTGTTCGGTATCGCGAACTCCCTTACCTGTCAGGCAACCCCTGTCGACCACGGGGGTGCGAGAGGAGAACCCATGTCGCTCGACGTCTCACCGGCCCTACTGGAAAAGGCCGAGCGAGGCGAGGTCGACGAAGCTGAATTCGTCGACTGCGTCCGGACCTCCCTGCCCTACGCATGGGAGATGATCAGCTCCCTGGTGGCCCAGCTGAAGGTGGACGGCGGCAACTTCGCCGACAACCAGACGCCTCCGCCGGACGAGCAGGCACGCGGGCAGCTGCTGCGTGCGCTCGCGAGTGACGCGATACGCGGCGCGCTGCAAAGGCACTTCGGTGTGCGGCTGGCCTTCCAGAACTGCCACCGGGTGGCGGTGTTCCCGCTGGACGCCTCGGTCGACGAGACGCTGGCCCGCTTCACCTCGGTCCGCAGTCAGCTGCTCAACCAGTCCCCGGAGTTCCGGGACTGCTGAGAGCAAGCCGCTTGCTTGCCGCTCCGTACGCGGGAGGTGCATGAGTACTGGGGCGGCAAGCTCCTTGCAGGGCAGGCCTGTTCAGCCGAGGTGCGGGAGTACCTCGGCGCCCAGCCGCCGTACGTTCTCCTCGGTGGCCGCCAGGTCTCCCGAGCCCTCGACGAGGAGGGCGAAGCGGGAGATTCCGGTCCGCTCGCTGGTCGCCGCGAGGCGGTCGGCGCACAGGCGGGGGGTGCCCACCGGGTGCAGCCCGCAGAGCAGTTCGGTGTAGGCCAGCGGGTCGCGCATCTGCCGGATCCGGCCGTCCACCGTGACATGTGCTTCGAGCCCCTGCTTCAGCCAGCCCGGCATCGCCTTCGTCAGTGCCTCCACCGCGTCCGTGCGCCGGTCCGCGATCTGGCAGACGCCGGCCGAGACATGGGCCGCGCCGAGGACCTGGTCCGCCGGATGTCCGGCGGCCCGCGCAAGCTGCCGCCACAGGGCGACCATCTCGGCCTTCTCCTCGTCCCCCACATGCATCCCGAGCAGCATCGGCAGTCCGCGCTCGGCGGCCCGCCGGACACTCGACGGCGAGGTGCACGCGACGACGACCTCGGGGCCCGCCGCGTCCGACAGGGACTCCGACGGCCTTGGTACGACGGGGACTTCACGGAAGGCGAAGCGCTCTCCCATGGCCGCGACCGCCGGCTCGCGCAGCCAGCGCACCAGCAGATCGAGTGATTCCGGGAACCCCTCCTCGTACGCCTCGATGCCCGAGCCGAACACCTCCAGGTCGACCCACGGCCCGCCGCGCCCCACACCCAGCGAGAAGCGCCCGCCGGACGTGACGTGCAGCAGCGCGGCCTGCTCGCCGACCGCCACCGGGTGGGCGGTGGGCAGTACGGTGACGGCCGTGCCCACCCGGATCCGGCTGGTCCGGCCGAGCAGTAACGCCGCCAGAGTGATCGCCGACGGGCAGGTCCCGTACGGTACGAAGTGGTGCTCGGCCAGCCAGACCGAGTCCAGCCCCGCCTCCTCGGCGACCTCGGCCGAGCGGACCGCGCGGTGCAGCGCCTCCCCCTGGCCCTGCCCCGGGAACTGGGCCGCCAACACGAAACTTCCTACGCGCATTGCTTTTCCCGCTTCCTTGGCTCCGACGCGGAGCTCCCCCACCCGCATAACCGTCTGACACGTGCCGAGGACACGGCCTGGCGGAGAGATTTGCGGATTGTCTGCAGAATGGGCGCTCGCGGCGGGGGACCGGCGCCGGCTCGTGCTCTACGCATACCCTTGTCCGCGCCCCGTAGGCTGGACAGGATCCGTGCTTCCTGTAGAGCCCCGTGAGGTGTCCTGTGTCCCCGCGTCGCAACCGACCCAAGGGAGCCGACCCGTCGGGCTCGTCCGGCCGGAGCGCCGAGGACGACCGGCCCGGCCGCTACGGCGGCTGGCAGTCCACCGAGAGCTGGCAGGGCGAGGAGTGGAGCGTGCGGCACGTCGCGGGCGCGAGCGCGCAGGGCAAGACGTACCGCTGCCCCGGCTGCGACCAGATGATCCCCTCTGGTGTCCCGCACGTGGTGGCCTGGCCGGAGCACTCGGGCGTCGACGAGCGCCGTCACTGGCACAAGGCGTGCTGGAACGCGAAGGACCGCCGCACCACGCGGGTGCAGCGGTCCCGGAACGCGCCGAAGTTCTAGACCCTCCTACGGTTCACACGTCGCGCTTCTGCAGCAGCGCGACCGCTCCGGCGAACGCCGCCGCCGTCACGCCCAGGGCGATCCACAGCGGGTCCCAGCCGGTCGGGCCCGAGTTGCTGAGCGAGTTGGAGTAGAAGGCGCCGAGCTGGTTCGGGATCGAGTAGTCGAACAGGGCCTGACGCACATCCTCCAGTGCCGAGGAGAACATGAACAGCGCGATCACCAGCGGGGCCAGCACGAGGCCGATCATGATGGTGATGGCGCCCGCCGAGTGCCGGATGATCGAGCCGACGACGAGCGAGATCAGGCCGAGCAGCGCGATGTAGAGCGAGATGCCGAGTGTGCCCTTCAGCCATTCGCCGCCGGTCGGTTCCCTGGCCCCGTCCAGCAGCGCCACGTCCGCCATCGCGACGAGCAGCGCCGACACGAACGTCACGGTGAAGGCCACCGCGAAGAAGACGATCGCCTTCGCCGCCAGCACCCGGCCCCGGGTCGGGCACGCGGTCATCGTCGTCCGGATCATGCCCGTGCCGTACTCCGAGGCCGTGGTGAGCACGCCGAGGGTGATGATGCACATGCTGCCGAGGAGCAGCCCGAAGACCCCGAACGACAGCGGGTTCTCGCCGGCCAGGTCCGACTCGCCGGCATTGCTCGAAACAAGCGCGGCCACCAGCAGCCCGATGCCCACGACGAGCAGCACGAACACGCCGAGCGTCCACATCGTCGAGCGCACCGACCTGATCTTCGTCCACTCCGAGGAGATCGCGTGCCCGAGGTGCGTGCGCACGACGGGGATCGGCGAGGTGTAGGTGGGGTAGGGCGAACCGGGCGCAGCCGCCTGCCAGTTGGGTGCGGCGGCCTGCGGCATCGGGGGCTGGGGCGTGCTCATCGGGCGTCCTCGGGCTTGGTCAGGTCGGAGGGGGCGGCAGGGGCGGCGGGCTGTCCGTGGGGCGCCTGAGGAGCTCCGGGCGCCGACTGGGCGTACGGGTTGGGCCGATCCGCGCCGGGTGCGCCCGGAGCGCCGTACGGACCCGCCGGGGGCTGCCCGGCGCCGCCGTACGGACCCGGCTGCCCCTGCGGCATCGTGAACGGCTGCCCGCCCTGCTGGGGCGGCGGCGGGGCGTACCAGTCGGGCTGGCCCTGCCCGGGCACCGGCACCGGCGGCTGCGCGCCGGGCGGCAGCGGCTGCTGGAGTCCCGCCTTCTGGTCGATGGTGGAGCGGTAGTCGACGGCCCCCTGTGTCATCCGCATGTACGCCTCCTCCAGCGAGGCCTGGTGCGGCGACAGCTCCCACAGGCGTACGTCGGCGTCGTGCGCGATGTCGCTGATGCGGGGGAGCGGCAGTCCCGTGATCCGCAGGGCGCCGTCCTGCTCGGGCAGCACGTGGCCGCCCGCCTCGCTGAGCGCGGAGCTGAGCTTCTCGCGCAGCTGCGGCTCGGTGTCCGGCGTGCGCACGCGCGCGAAGTCGGCGGAGTTCGCCGAGATGAAGTCCTTGACGCTCATGTCGGCCAGCAGCTGTCCGCGCCCGATGACGATGAGATGGTCGGCGGTCACCGCCATCTCGCTCATGAGGTGGGAGGAGACGAAGACAGTACGGCCCTCCGCCGCGAGCGCCTTCATGAGGTTGCGCACCCAGAGGATGCCCTCGGGGTCCAGGCCGTTGACCGGCTCGTCGAACAGCAGCACCTGTGGGTCGCCGAGCAGCGCGGCGGCGATGCCGAGGCGCTGCCCCATGCCGAGGGAGAAGCCCTTGGAGCGCTTCCTGGCCACCTCCTGGAGCCCGACCACGCCCAGCACCTCGTCGACCCGGCGGGCCGGGATGCCGGACAGCTGGGCCAGGCACAGCAGGTGGCTGCGGGCGGACCGGCCGCCGTGCACGGCCTTGGCGTCGAGCAGGGCGCCCACCTGACGCGGGGCGTTGGGCAGTTTCGGGTACGGGTAGCCGCCGATCGTCACCTGCCCTGCGGTGGGGTTGTCCAGGCCGAGGATCATGCGCATCGTCGTCGACTTGCCGGAGCCGTTGGGCCCGAGGAAGCCGGTGACGGCACCGGGCCGCACCTGGAAGGAAAGGTTGTAGACGGCGGTCTTGTCGCCGTAGCGCTTGGTCAGGCCGACAGCCTCGATCATGCTCCGCACCCATCGAAAGGATCAGGACAGCAGGGCACACGCCCCCGTAAGGGTTAGGAGGATATCGAGGAGTTGACGGTTCCGCTCAAATGAAAGTAAAGCAATGTGACTCCGCTTCCTCGGCGGAGAGCTGCGCGGAGCTACGCGTCCCGCTTCTTCAGCAGCACATAGCCGCCCGCTACGGCAGCGACCGCCCACAGCACCATGATGCCGAGGCCGCCCCACGGACCGTACGGGGTGTCGTCGTCGATCGGCGTGACCACCTGCATGATCTTGCTGCCGGCCTGGTCGGGCAGGAACTGGCCGATCTTCTTCGTCGCGTCGACGTTACCCAGGATGTTGGAGATCAGGAAGAAGAACGGCATCAGGATGCCCAGCGACAGCATCGGCGAGCGCAGCATGGCGGCGACGCCCATCGAGAACACCGCGATCAGGGTCATGTAGATCCCGCCGCCGATCACCGCGCGCAGGACGTGCGGGTCGCCGATCGAGGCCCGGTGCGAGCCGAGCATCGCCTGTCCGAGGAAGAAGGCGACGAAGCTGGTCGCCATGCCGACGACGAGCGCGAGGCCGGTCGCCACGGCGATCTTGCTGAACAGGAAGGTGCCGCGCTGCGGTACGGCGGCCAGCGAGGTGCGGATCATGCCGGTGCTGTACTCGTTCGAGACGACCAGCACGCCGAACACGATCATGGCCAGCTGGCCGAGACTCATGCCGGCGAAGCTGATGAAGGTCGGGTCGAAGGAGAGCCGGTCCTGCCGGCTCATGCTGTCGAACTCGTTCCTGGACAGCGCCGAGATCAGCATGCCGAGCGCGATGGTGACGACCACGGCGAGGGAGAGCGTCCACACCGTGGACGCCACCGACCGGATCTTGGTCCACTCCGACTGCACGACCTGGATCGCCGCCATGCTCAGTTCCTCTTCCAGTCGTCGCCCCACTGCTGAGCGAGGGGCGTCTCGGGGGGCGTCTCGTGAGGCGTGTCGGCGTGTGCGTGGTACTCGACCGACTCCGCGGTCAGCTGCATGAACGCCTCCTCCAGGGAGGCCTGCTGGGGGCTCAGCTCGTGCAGCACGAGCTGGTACTGCGCGGCCAGCTCGCCGATCTGCTCGGCCTTGCCGCCGTCCACCTCCAGTGCACCGCTGCCGGACTCGACGACGGTCACCCCGGCCTCGTGCAGCACGTCCAGCAGCCGTTCGCGCTGCGGGGAGCGGATCCGGATGTACGAGCGCGAGTTCTGCTCGATGAAGTCGGCCATGGAGGTGTCGGCGAGCAGCCGGCCCTGTCCGATCACGACGAGGTGTTCGGCGGTCAGCGCCATCTCGCTCATGAGGTGGGAGGAGACGAAGACCGTACGGCCCTGTGCCGCGAGCGACTTCATCAGGTTGCGGATCCAGTGGATGCCCTCGGGGTCGAGGCCGTTGACGGGCTCGTCGAACATCAGGATCCGCGGGTCGCCGAGCAGCGCGCCCGCGATGCCGAGCCGCTGTCCCATGCCCAGCGAGAACCCCTTGGCCTTCTTCTTCGCCACCGCCGTGAGGCCCACCGTGTCGAGGACCTCGGCCACCCGCCGCTTCGGGATGCCGTTGCTCTGCGCCAGACACAGCAGATGGTTGAAGGCGCTGCGGCCGCCGTGCATGGCCTTGGCGTCCAGCAGGGCGCCGATGTACTTCAGGGGATCCTTGAGGTGGTCGTAGTGCTTTCCGTCGATACGGACGTCCCCCGCGGTGGGCCGGTCGAGCCCGAGCATCATCCGCATCGTCGTCGACTTGCCGGCCCCGTTCGGCCCGAGGAACCCGGTCACCATGCCGGGTCTGACGGTGAAGGTCAGATTGTTGACCGCCAGCTTCTCGCCATAGCGCTTGGTCAGGCCCTCGAGCTCGATCATGCGGCCACGCTAAGACGGGCGTTCGGCCGCTGCCACCCGGGCGGGCAAACAGAGGCCGACGCCACAGGCAACAATCGTGAACGCCGTCGTCCAGGCGAAGGTGTGCGCGAAGGCCGTGTCCGTGCCGCCGCCGCGCTGCAGGAGGACGGCGAGGACAGCGGTGCCGAAGGAACCGCCGAGCTGCTGGACGACACGGGTCGCGGCGCTGGCGTGCGGGACGCGCTCGGCGTCGAGGCCCTGGAAGGCGCCGACCATGACGGCGAGGTTGGCGGCGCTCATGCCGAGACCGCGGACGACGAGGGCGGCGGCTAGGAGGAGGGCGTTGCGGGTGCCTGCGGCGAAAGGGCCTGCGGCAAAGGGGAGAGTGCCCACGGCGGTCAGGAGGAGGCCGGCCACCACGACGGGGCGGGGGCCGACGCGGTCGGTGAGTCCGCCGGTGGCGCGGGCCAGGAGGGAGCCGAGCCCCTGGGGCGCCAGCAGGAGTCCGGCGGCGATCACGCCCTCGCCGCGCACCTGCTGGTAGTAGAGCGGCAGCAGGAACATCCCGCCGTACATCGTCAGCCCGGTGGTGAAGATCAGCGCCGAGGAGACGGCGAACGAGCGCACCTCGAACAGCCGCAGGTCGACGAGGGGATGGGCGGTGCGCGGGGCGCGGACCGCGAACACGGCGACCAGCACGGCTCCGGCGGCGAGCGGCACCAGTACGCGCGCGTGGCCGAAGCCGCCCTGATCGCCGACCTGGGCGAGTCCGTAGACGAGCGCGGCGAGGCCGGGGGAGACGAGGAGGAGGCCGCCGACGTCCAGCCGGGCCCCGTCCCGGCCGGTGTCCCTGGGCACGCCCCGCCAGGCCAGGGCCAGGGCGAGGAGGCAGACCGGCACGTTGACGTAGAAGATCCAGGGCCAGCTGAGGTGACCGACGATCAGGCCGCCGAGGCACGGACCGAGGATCGGTACGACCATGGCGGGCACGGTGATGGCGGCCATCAGGCGCCCGAGGTTGCGTCCGCCGGCGGCTCGCATGATGAGCGTCTGCAGCACCGGCAGCAGCAGCCCGCCGCCGACGCCCTGCACCACCCGGAAGCCGATCAGCACGGTCATGTCCGGGGCGAGCGCGCAGGCCACGGACCCGGCGAGGAACAGAGCCAGCGAGCTGAGCCAGACATGCCGCGCGCCGAACCGCTCCACCGCCCAGGCGGACACCGGCACGACCATCGCCAGCGCCAGGAGATACCCGGTGCTCACCCACTGCACCGTCGCCGTCGAGGAGTCGAGGTCGCGGCCGAGGGTGTGCAGGGCGATGGAGACGATCGTGGTGTCCAGCAGCGGGGCCAGGGCACCGAGGACGAGGATCGTGGCGAGTTTGAGGACGGCGGGGTCCAGGCGTTCCTTGGTCGTGGCGGGCATACGGGTCCCCCTCGGGTCGTTAAGAGACGGAGCGTCTCTAAAGAGGACGGTACGCTGGGCCGAGTAAGAGACGCAAGGTCTCTTAAGGAGGTGGGTCAGTGCCCGCGGAGACCACCCGGCGGCGTGGTGCCGCCCTGGAGGCCGACCTCCTGGACGCGGTCTGGGAGGAGCTCTCGGCCGTCGGGTACGCGAAGCTCACGATGGAGGGCGTCGCGGCCCGCGCCCGCACCGGCAAGCAGGTCCTCTACCGCCGCTGGAGCAACCGCGCGGAGCTGGTCGTCGCCGCACTGCGCCACCGTCACGGGTCCATCGGGGACCGGGTCCCGGACACGGGGTCGCTGCGCGAGGACGTACTGGCCGTTCTGCGGATGATGGCGGAGCGGCAGCGGCACGTCGGCCAGGACGTCATCCACGGCGTGCTGGCGGAGGTGGGCGATCAGCGCTTCGAGATCGTCGGGATCATGCGGAGCGTGATGACGACCCTGCTCCAACGGGCCGCGGAACGGGGTGAGATCCCCACGGCCGACCTCTCACCGCGGATCATGAACCTGCCTGCGGACCTGGTGCGCCACGAGGTCCTGCTGAGCACCGAGCCGGTGACGGACGGCATGCTGGTGGAGATCGTCGACGATGTGTTTCTGCCGCTGGTCACCCGACAGCCGGACACGCCAAAGGCCCGCACCCCCGGGGGAGATGGTGCGGGCCTTTGATGTCGCTACTGGTTACCGGGACTGCTGAGCCGGCACCCCACGGGAGATCGGCTCGTCCTCGGCCGGCGTACCGGCGGCGGCCACCGCGGCGCCCGTGAGCGTCGCGAGCATCTCGCGGACGTTCGTCAGCTGGGCATTGATGCTGTCGCGGCGGTTGGTGAGGGCGGCCAGCTCGCGCTCCGATTCCGAGCGGATCCGGTCGGCCTTGGCGTTGGCGTCGGCCACGATGTCCTCGGCCTGGCGCTGGGCCGTCTCCACCGTCTGGCGGGCACGGCGCTCGGCGTCGGTACGCAGCTTCTCGGCCTCCAGGCGCAGCTGCTCGGCGCGGTGCTCGATCTCGGCGAGACGCTTCTCGGCCTTGGCCTGGCGGGACGCCAGGTCGCGCTCGGACTGCTCGCGGCGCTTGGCGAGGTTCGTCTCGAAGTCGGCGGCGGCCTGCGCGGCCTTGGCGCGGGTCTCCTCGAAGAGGGCGTCGGCCTCCTCACGCTTGGACTGCGCGTCCTTCTGCGCCTCGGAACGCAGCTGCGAGGCGTCGCTCTTGGCCTTCTCGACGATCCGGACGCCCTCGTCCTCGGCCTTGGACTTGCGCTCCGCAGCGAACGATTCTGCGTCGTTGCGAACCTGCTGGGACGCCGACTCCGCGAGCTCGCGGTGCTGTTCGGCCGCGCGACGTGCCTCCTCGCGCAGATCCTTGGCCTCCTCCTCGGCGAGGCGGAGGATCTTCTCGACACGCGCGCCGAGACCGGCGTACGACGGCTCTGCGTCGGTTACCTGAGCCTGGGCGTTCTGCGTCTCGAGGTGAAGTTCCTCGATGCGCTTTTCCAGAGCGGTGATGCGGGCGAGAGCGCTGTCACGGTCGGAGACGAGCTTGGAGATGCGTTCGTCCACCTGAGCGCGGTCGTACCCACGCCGCACAAGCTCGAAGCCGTAGGGGGAAGTGTCGCTCATGGGGTTCCTGTCAAATGAGACCGGTGAGGTGATAGGGGGAATCCTAGGGGCCGAAGCGGTGTGTCATCGAGCGGATACGTGTTTGATCTGGAGAATGAGACCCCTTTTGAGTGGCTAACCGTCGGACGGCTTGCCAGAAACCTGGTCAAAGGCCCCAGATGGCACCGGATTTAGACCTGTCGATCAGCTGTCCGACGGCTTACCCGAACGAGGGGCGCCGATCGTGGCGCCCGCCTTGACGCCACCGTCCTTGCCCGCCGTTGGGGCCTCAAAAGACTCCAACGCCTCCAGGACGTCCTGGACACGGGAGATCTCGGCGTTGATGTCCTCGCGCCGGCGCACCAGGATCTCCAGCTCGCGCTTGCCTTCCTCGACCGTGGCCTTGGCCTCGCGGATCGCCTCGGCCTTGAGCTCCTCGGCCTCCCGCACGAGGGCCGACTTCTTCTGCTCGGCCTCCTTCAGGAGCCCCTCGGCCTTCTTGACGGCGGCGATACGGACCTTGCCCGCCTCGGAGTTCGCCTCCGAGACCAGTTCCTTGGCCTTCGCCTGCGCCTTGGCCAGCTGCTCCTCGGCGGCCTTGATGAGCGCGTCGCAGCGGTCGCCGGCCGACTTCATCGTCTCGGCCGATTCGCGGCGGGCCCGCTCGTGCAGTGCCTCGATCTCGTTCGTGATGCGGTCGCGCAGATCCTCGGCGCGCTCGCGGATCGAGGTGGCGTCCCGGCGGGCGCCGACGAGCAGCTCGTCCGCGTCCGTACGGGCCTTCTCCACGCGCGAGTTGCCCTCGACCGTCGCCTCCGACACCAGGCGGTCGGCCTCCGTGCGGGCCGCGCCCACCATGGAGTCGGCCTGCGCCTCGGCGTCGGCGGTGGTCTTGTGGGCCTGCTGCTGAGCCTCGGTCAGCAGCTTGTCGGCCTCGGCAGTGGTCTCCGTGATGAGCGTGTCGACCTGCTCGGCCACGTCGGAACGCCGCTTGTTGGCGTCCTTGCGGGCCTCGTCGAGTGTGTGCTCGGCCTCCGCGCGGGCATCGGCCTTGACGCGTTCGGATTCGTTGCGGACCCGCTCGGCGTGCTGCCGGGCGGATCCGACCGTCTCGGCGGCCTCGGCCCGCAGCCGCTCGGCGTCCCCGGTGGCGTCCGCGATGAGCTTCTCGGCCTTGCCGACCGCCTCGGAGCGCATCCGGTCGGTGTCCGCGACCGTCTCCGTCGTGAGCCGCTCGGCCTCGTTGCGGGCCTCGGTGATGAGGGTGTCCGCCTGCGTGGCCGCGTCCGACCGCAGGCGGTTGGCGTCGTCGCGGGCTTCCGCCCGGGTGAGCGCCGCGGCCTGGTCGGCATCGGCGATCGCGTCCGACACCTCCGAACGCACCCGCTGGGCGTACTCGGCCGCGTCCGAACGCAGCCGCTCCGACTCCGCGATCGCCTCCGAAACCGTGCGCTCGGCAAGCGACTTGGCGGCGTCGGTCTCCTCGCCGGCCGCACGCCGGATGCGGTTGGCGTCCTCGGTGGCCCGCTCCCGCTCGGCGTAGGCGTCGGCGCGGACGCGGTCCGCCTCCTCCTGGGCCTCGCGCCGGGTGCGGTCCGCCGCGTGCTCGGCGGCGCTGCGCAGCCCGGTGATCTCCTCCTGGGCCAGCTCGTGCAGCCCGGCCACGGAGTCCCGTACCTGCTGGGCGTGTTGCTCGGCGGCGGACACCATCTCGTTCGCGTGCCGGTCGGCCTCCTCGACCAGCCTCAGCGCCTCGGCCTGCGCCTCCTCCACGCGGTTGCGCGCCGAGGCCAGCAGCTCCTCGCTCTGCTCGCGGGCCCGCTCGCGCTCCTGGTCGGCCTCGCTGCGCGCGGCGCCGAGGAGTTCCTCGGCCTCGCGGCGCCGCCGGTTGGCCTCCTCCTGGGCGGCGGCCAGCGTCTCGGACGCCTCCGTGCCCAGCCGCTCGGCGGCGGCCAGCGCCTCCGCCCGTACCCGGTCGGCGGTGTCCTGCGCCTCCGACTTCAGCCGCTCGGCCTCCGCGGCGGCCTCGGACCGCAGCCGTACGGCGATGGTCTCGCCCTCGGCGCGTGAGGCGGACGCGTCCGACGCGGCCTCGTTGCGCAGCCGCTCGGCCTCCGCCTCGGCCTGTGCCTGCAGGGAGCGGATCCGCTCGGCGGCCTCGGCGCGCAGCCGCTCGGACTCCTCGCCGGCCTCGCGGCGGATCCGCGACGCCTCCTCACGGGCGTCGGTCAGCGCCTGCTCGGCGGCGGCGAGACGGTCCTCGGCCTCCGTGTGCAGCCGTGTGAGCTCCTCGGCGGCGTCCACGCGGCGGGCCTCTATGGCCCGCTCGGTCTCCTCGTGCAGCTCGCGCGCGGCCCGCTCGGCGTCGGCCTTGATGCCCTCGGCCTGCTCGACGACCTCCTCGCGGTGCCGCTCGGCCTCCTGCCGGGTGCGCTGCAGGGTCTCCTCGGCCTGCCGGCGCAGCGTGGTGGCGCGCTCGATGGCCTCCGTCCGGACCTTCTCGCTGTCCGTCGTGGCCTTCTGGCGCAGCTCGTCCGCGTCCTGCTTGGCCTTCGCCAGCAGTTCCTCGGCGGTCTTGGCCGCCTCCTCGATCTGCTGGACGGCCTCCTTGCGGGCCTCCGCGCGGATCTTCTCGCCCTCGGCGACCGCGTCGGCGCGCAGCTGCTCGGCCTCGCCGCGCAGCCGGCGCGCCTCCTCCTGCAGCTCGACCGTCTTGGCGCGGTACTCCTTGGTGTCGTCCTTCGCCGAGCCCTTGAGCTGCTCGGCGAGGTCATGCGCCTCGGCGCGCAGCCGGTCGGCCTCGGTCTCCGCCTCGCGGCGGATCCGCTCGGCCTCCTCGCCGGCCGCCTTGGTGGTGTTCTGCGCGTCCTCCTGCGCCCTGTTCAGGACGTCCTCGGCGGTCTTGGCCGCCTTCGACAGCTGGGTCGCGCTCTCCTCGGCGGTGATCGTGCGGGCCTTCTCGGAGGCCTCCGCGACGATCTTCTCGGCCTCGGCACGCGCGTCGGCGACGACCTGTTCGGCGTCCGCCTTGGTGGTCTCGGCCTCCTTGGTGGCCTCGCTGACCAGCCGGGCGACCTGCTCCTTCGCCGTACGCGTGCGCTGCTCGTTGGTCGACTCGGCGCTGGAGAGGGCCTTCTCGGCCGCGGCCGTGGCCTCGGTGACGAGCTTGTCGGCCTCGGCCTGCGCCTTGCGCAGTGCCTCCTCGGCCTCGGTCATGCGCAGCTCGGCGGCCCGGCTCAGCTCCTGGGACTCACGGCGGGCGGAGTCCGACTCCGAGAAGGTGGAGGTGCGCACCTGCTCGGCGTGGTCGGTGGCCTCCTGAGCCTGCGTGGACGCGGCGTTCAGCAGCCGCTCGGCGTCCGTACGGGCCCGGAGCAGGAGCTGCTCGGCCTCCGCGCGGGCCGTCTCGGCGTCGGCCTCCAGCCGCTGCCGGGCCTCGGTCGCGACCCGCTCGGCCTCGGCGCGTGCGGTGGTCATGGCCTGCTCGGCCTCGGTACGGGACTCGTCGAGGAGCCGGCGCGCCTGCTGCTCGGTACGGGCGCGCAGCTGCTCCGCCCAGGCCACGTTCTCGTTGACGTGCGACTCGACGGTCTGCCGGCGCTCGGACAGCTCCTGGTCCAGCTGCTGGCGGCGGGTGACCGCCTCCTGGTGCAGCTCGGCCTGCAGCCTGGCCGCGTTCTCGGCGTGCTCCTGGAGGATGCGCTGGGTCTGCGCCCGTGCCTGGCTCAGCTCGCGCTCGGCGTCCTGGCGCAGCTGATCGGCCTGGACCTGCGCGTTCCGCAGCAGCTGCTCGGCCTGGTAGCCGATGTCACCGCCGTCAAAGGAGGGCCGGGTCATGATGGTGCGGCGCGCCTCGTGCAGCTTGGCGCGCAGCACCTCGACCTGGTAGCCGAGGTCCTCGGCGTGCTGGATCGCCTTTTCCCGCTCGGTCTTCAGCCGCTCCATCTCGGCCTCGAACCGAGAGAGGTGGTCGACGTCAGCCGCCGGCTCTCGCTCCTGGCGTTCGTAGCCCCGCACTGCGCGGTCCCATCCGTCCCCTGGTCGCAAGTCTGGCCAAACGAGCTCCGTCCATCCGCCGAACGGGGCCCCCGGGGAATGGTGTCAGATCAACGGCCGAGCATGGGCTGCTGCCCCGCCCTCGCCCCCCGAAACCCGAACCCCGGAATGCAGTCACCCCCCACAGAGCGGCGACCGCCCCCAACCCTACCGGCCCATATGTACGGGGGTCAGTGCTCAGGTGACTCAACAGGCGCCGAAGTGACCAGTTCTGTCAGAACGCCGTGGCAATCCTTGGGGTGCAGGAAGGTGATCCGTGACCCCATGGAGCCGCGTCGCGGCTCTTCGTACAGAACGCGTACGCCCTTGTCCTTGATGCCGGCCGCATCGGCGTCCACATCCGCCGTACCGAAAGCGATGTGGTGGACGCCCTCGCCGTTCTTGTCGAGCCACTTGGCGACGGTCGAATCCGGTCGCGTCGGCTCCAGGAGCTGCAGGTACGAGGCCCCGCCGTCGGACGTATCGTTGATCTTGAGCATGGCCTCGCGGACGCCCTGCTCCTCGTTGACCTCGGAGTGGAACACTTCGAAGCCGTACGTGGCCCGGTAGAACTCGACAGTTTTGTCGAGGTCGAAGCAGGCGATCCCGATGTGGTCGATTCGCGTCAGCATGTTGTTAGTGCAGCGCTCCGGAGGTGGTTACGCAACGTGCCAGCGATCACACCGACAGCCCGATGACGCGGTGTACTACCCCTCAGTACATTCGAAGTAAACCCTCGTTCACTTCTTCAGCTGTGCAGCTGGAAGGGGATCGCACCTCATGTCTGGAACGAACAGCACGACCTCCGTGATCGTCGCGGGTGCCCGCACCCCGATGGGACGGTTGCTCGGCTCGCTCAAGTCCTTCTCCGGAGCCGACCTCGGCGGCTTCGCGATCAAGGCCGCCCTCGACCGTGCGGGGATCGGTGGCGACCAGGTGCAGTACGTGATCATGGGTCAGGTGCTGCAGGCCGGGGCAGGGCAGATCCCGGCACGCCAGGCCGCCGTCAAGGCGGGCATTCCGATGAGCGTCCCGGCGCTCACCGTCAACAAGGTCTGTCTGTCGGGCCTCGACGCCATCGCACTCGCCGACCAGCTGATCCGCGCGGGCGAGTTCGACGTGATCGTCGCGGGCGGCCAGGAGTCCATGACCAACGCGCCCCACCTGCTGCCGAAGTCCCGCGAGGGCTTCAAGTACGGGGCGATCGAGATGCTCGACGCGATGGCCTACGACGGTCTGACCGACCCGTGGGAGAACATCCCGATGGGCGAGTCGACCGAGAAGCACAACACCCGCCTCGGCATCCGGCGCCCCGAGCAGGACGAGATCGCCGCCCTGTCCCACCAGCGCGCGGCCGCCGCCCAGAAGAACGGCATCTACGAGGCCGAGATCACCCCGGTCGAGATCCCGCAGCGCAAGGGCGAGCCGGTCCTCTTCAGCAAGGACGAGGGCATCCGCGGCGACACCACGGCGGAGTCCCTGGGCAAGCTGCGCCCGGCGTTCACCAGGGACGGCACGATCACCGCCGGTTCCGCCTCGCAGATCTCGGACGGTGCGGCGGCCGTGGTCGTGATGAGCAAGGCCAAGGCGCTGGAGCTGGGCCTGGAGTGGATCGCCGAGATCGGCGCCCACGGCAATGTGGCGGGTCCGGACAACTCCCTGCAGTCCCAGCCGTCCAACGCGATCGTGCACGCCCTGAAGAAGGAGGGCCTGGACGTCTCCGACCTCGACCTGATCGAGATCAACGAGGCGTTCGCGGCCGTCGCGGTCCAGTCAATGAAGGACCTCGGAGTTTCCACGGAAAAGGTGAATGTCAACGGTGGCGCCATCGCCCTTGGCCACCCCATCGGCATGTCGGGCGCCCGTCTCGTCCTGCACCTGGCCCTGGAGCTGAAGCGCCGGGGCGGCGGCGTGGGCGCGGCCGCGCTGTGCGGCGGCGGCGGTCAGGGCGACGCGCTGATCGTGCGGGTGCCCAAGGCCTGAACCGTCTCTGTACGTAATTCTCTGAACGGAGCTGTGATGCAGGACGTCTCCACCCTGGTGGCCCAGGCCAGGGAAGGCCGGCCGCGGGCCGTGGCCCGGCTGATCTCGCTGGTGGAGGGGGCGTCCCCGCAGCTCAGGGAGGTCATGGAGGCGCTGGCGCCGCTGACGGGGAACGCGTATGTGGTCGGCCTGACCGGTTCCCCGGGGGTCGGCAAGTCGACCTCCACCTCCGCGCTGGTGACGGCGTACCGCAAGCAGGGCAGGCGGGTCGGCGTCCTGGCCGTCGACCCGTCGTCCCCCTTCTCGGGCGGCGCGCTGCTCGGCGACCGCGTCCGTATGTCGGAGCACGCCTCCGACCCCGGCGTCTACATCCGCTCGATGGCCACCCGCGGCCACCTCGGGGGCCTTGCCTGGGCCGCCCCGCAGGCGATCCGCGTGCTGGACGCGGCGGGCTGCGAGGTGATCCTGGTCGAGACCGTCGGCGTCGGGCAGTCGGAGGTCGAGATCGCCTCCCAGGCGGACACCAGCGTGGTCCTGCTGGCCCCGGGGATGGGCGACGGCATCCAGGCGGCGAAGGCCGGAATCCTCGAGATCGGTGACGTCTACGTCGTCAACAAGGCCGACCGCGACGGCGCCGACGCCACCGCCCGCGAGCTGAACCACATGCTGGGCCTGGGCGAGTCCCGCGGCCCCGGCGACTGGCGTCCGCCGATCGTCAAGACGGTCGCCGCGCGCGCCGAGGGCATCGACGAGGTCGTCGAGGCCCTGGAGAAGCACCGGGCGTGGATGGAGGAGCGCGGCGTCCTGGCGGAACGCCGGCTGGTTCGCGCCTCGCGCGAGGTGGAGACCATCGCGGTCACGGCCCTGCGTGAACGCATCGGCGACCTCCATGGCGACCGCCGCCTGAGCGCGCTGGCGGAACGGATCGTGGGCGGGGAGCTGGACCCGTACCGCGCCGCCGACGAGCTGGTGGCGGGCCTGACGCAGGGCTGAAGCGGCACCTGGGCGCTGTCTTTCGGGGTCTTTCGGGGTCTTTCGGATCAGCTCGGCGTCGCGGGGTCCGGCGCGCGATCCCGCGGAGGGGGCCCACAGCGTCGACTCCCTCCTCCGCCTCGCAGCTGCATGCACCAGACCCTGCGCGGGTCGGCTGCAAGGAGCCGTTCCTTGCAGCCGACCCGAACCGCAAGGCAGGGCCTGGTCCTGCCTTCCCCGTGGTCAACTCCGCGCCCCCGCTGATACGTTGATCCGCATGTACCTCCTCTTGGCATAGGGCCCGCCCAGGCCCGCGCACGGCGAGCGGTGACCGACCGCACGGCGGGCGCGGCGATCAGGCGTCCCCTTTTCCGCCTCGAGTCGAGGAACTTCCGTGTCTTCCACATCAGTTGGACGGCCGTCGTATGCCGCCGTCCTCCACATCCCGTATGCCCGCCGCACGTTCGCCGCCGCCCTGCTCGGCAGGCTGTCGTACGGCATCGTCCCGCTGTCCGTGATGCTCGCCGTGACCCGGGCCTCCGGGTCCTACGCGGTGGCGGGCACCGTCATGGCGCTGTTCGGCGGCACCAGCGTCTTCCTGTCGCCCGCCCGGGCGGCCCTCATCGACCGGCACGGGCCGCGCCGCGCGCTGGCCCCGATGGTCACGGTGTACGCGGCGCTGCTCGCCCTGTTGACGGCGCTCGTCCAGCGTCCGGGTGCCGCCTCGCCGCTCGTCCTGGGCGCCGTGACCGCCGCGGCGGGTGCCTGTACTCCGCCGCTGGGCCCCACCATGCGGGCGGTGTGGGGGCAACTCGCCCCGGATCGCGCACTGTTGCAGCGTGCCTACAGCCTCGACGGCGTCGCCGAGGAACTGCTCTTCGTCTCGGGCCCGTTGCTGGTCGGCGTTCTCGTCGGGGTCGCCCCGCCGACGGTCGGCATCGTCGCCGGAACCTGCCTGATCGTGGCCGGAACCGCGGCCTTCACCGCGTCACCGGCCGTACGGGCGGTACGTCCTGCCGAACGGGAGACGCCGCAGCGCGGGGGAGCGCGGGGCGCGTCTGCACCGGGCTGGTTGCGCGGGCTCCTTGCCGGGCGGCGTTCTGCCGGGCGGGGTGTGCTGCGCGGGATTCTTCAGCCCGTGGTGGCCGCGGCGGGCGTGGGGCTCACCTTGGGTGCGGTCGATCTGGTGGTGGTCGCCTTTGCCGAGCAGCGTCACTACGGCGACGACGCCGTGGCCTGGACGCTGGCCGCGCTGTCGGGCGGCAGCGCCGTCGGCGGTCTGCTCAACGGGGCCGTCGCCTGGCGCACCGCGGCCCGGGTGCGGCTGCCCCTGACGGCGGCGGGCCT
>Ga0307512_10002763_pt1 | contig 21448 bp, 18 predicted proteins | sample 14_EM_MG_FD_200267 | JGI IMG/M metagenome (GOLD analysis project Ga0307512, IMG submission 200267) | Populus trichocarpa ectomycorrhiza microbial communities from riparian zone in the Pacific Northwest, United States - 14_EM | ecosystem: Host-associated > Plants > Roots > Unclassified | place...
CTCCCCTCATCCGTCGCTCACGCAACTCCAGGACGCTGCCCAGCTGTGCGGGCGCTCGCGCATCCGGCGCCGTACGGATCTCTCATCTGGTCGGCCATGATGAGAGAGCGGCACATCACCGCAGGGGAAAACCGAGGAATCCACCACATGAGGGCTCTGAAACCGAAGGATCCGCCATGCTGTCCGAGGCCGACCTCGCTCTGGTCAACGCGCTGCAGGTGCAACCGCGTGCTTCCTGGTCACTGATCGGCAAGGCGCTGGGCGTCGGCCCGGTGACCGTGGCCCGGCACTGGGAGCGGCTGGTCGAGCGGCGCGAGGCGTGGCTGACGGCCTATCCGGGCTCCGCCGTCGGGGAGCGGCTGGCCTTCGCCTTCGTGCAGGTGGACTGCGCGCCCGGTGAGGCGATGCGGGTGGCCCGTACGGTGGCCGCGGATCCGTATCCGACCGCGGTCGACTATGTGGCAGGCCCCTGTGACCTGGTGCTGCACCTGGTGGCGTCGAGCCTGGAGACGGTGTCGCGCTATGTGGTGGACCGGCTGGCGGGGCTGCCGGGGGTGGTGGCGACACGGACGCTGGTCGCGCCCCGTATGTACGCGGAGGGCAGTCGCTGGCAGGTGCGGGCCATCTCCCGCGACCAGCACGGCACGCTCACGGCCGCGGAGCCCTCACCCGGCATGTCGCCGCGGTTCGGGGACCTGGACCACGCCCTGTTGCTCGCCCTCGGGAAGAACGCCCGTGCCACACATACCGAGTTGGCCGAGCGGCTCGGTGTCGGCGCGAGTACGGTGCGGCGTCATCTGACCGCGGCTCTGGCGGGCGGGGTGATCCGGCTGCGCTGCGAGATCGCGCGGTCTTTGTCGCCCGCACCGGTGACGATGTTGCTGTGGCTGCGGGTGCCGCCGGATCAGTTGGAGCGGTCGGCTCGGACGTTGGGGCGGTTTCCCGAGGTGCGGATGTGTGCGGCGGTCAGTGGGGCGGCCAATCTGCTGGTCGGGGTGTGGCTGCGGTCGGCTGCCGACGCGGTGGGGTTGGAGAGCGAGATGGTGGCCAAGTTGTCCCGGCTGGAGATCGTGGATCGGGCGGTCACGCTGCGGCCGGTCAAGTTGGGCGGGTGTCTGCTTGACGAGCGGGGGCGTATTGAGGGGCGGGTGCCGATGGATTTCTGGGCGGACGTCTAGGGCGGTTCGGCTCGGGGGTGTGGGTCGTCTTCGGACTGCTGGTTCGTCGTGGCTCGTCGCGCCCACGCGGCGGAGCCGCACATCGATACAGTCCCGCGCCCCTTCGGGGCGCGGCTACCTCGCCGTCAGTTTCAAAGCCAGGACCGGGCAGTCCGACGCCGCTCTGCGGGCTCGTTTCACTGCTCTCGCGGGAACAGGCGTTCCGGCCACGAGCGGGTAGCCCCACTCGTCCGGCGTGATGTGCTCCGGCAGGAGTTCCGCGCAGAGGCCGTGGGCCTGGCAGGTGGTCCGGTCGATGTCGATTCGCGGGTCCATGTCAGTGCTCCTGGGGTACGGGCAGCAAGGGCGTGCGGTCGGTCGCCGTGCACAACCCCCGGGCATGGGCGTCGAGTTCGGGGGTGAACGTGGTCAGCGCGCTGCGCACCAGGCGGACCGTGCCGTCGGGGTGGTGGCAGGCGCCGCGGCCTTCGACGAGGCCGGCCCAGCGGGCGATGTCGGCGCGGTCGGTGCCCTGGGGGCCGGGTGCGGCCAGGGTCTGGAAGGCGGCGGCGATGCGCGGGAGGCCGTTCAGGCAGGGGCCGCACTGGCCGGCCGACTGCAGGGCGAGGTAGCGCAACACGCGGGCCGTCTCGGCGAGGCCGCAGCGGTCGGCAGGGAGGGCCGCGAGGACGCCGGCGCCCGTCGTCGTGGCGTCCAGGGGGAGTTGGGCCGCTTCGGCGGCCGGGATCCAGGCGCCGTGGTAGCCGCCGAGCAGGACGGCGGACATGCCGTCGACAGGCACGATCCGGCCCAGCGGCATCCCGAACGGGGCCTCCACGACCCGGAGTTCGTATCCCGGCACATGCACCGTGCACAGCGCGCTGCCCGGCTGGGCCGGCGTCCCGGCGGTGCGGAACCAGTGCGCGCCGTAGCGGGCGACGAGCGCGAGGTGGGCCAGGGTCTCGACGTTCTGGACGAGGGTCGGTGCCTTGCCCACACCGCGTTCGCGGACCGGCGGGTTCTGGTGGGCGGGCAGCGCGGCGCCACCGCCGACGAACCGGGCGAGCGCCGAGGACTGCCCGGCGAGGAACCGCTTGGGGAGCCGTACGACCTGGACGGCGACGGGGTCCCTGCGGTGGGCGAGTGCCGACTCCAGGTAGGACGCGCCCTCCTCGACCGCGAGGTACGCCGCCGCCGCGCCGACCGCTCTGGCAGCCACCTGGAGTCCGTCCAGGACGAGGTGCGGCGAGAGCGCGAGCAGCGTTCTGTCCTTGCGGCTCGCGGGCTCGCTCTCGGCGCCGTTGGCGACGACGACGGGAGCGCGGCCGGTACGGCGGCCGGCCTCGGCGACCGCGGCGAGTTTGCGGTGCGCGGGGAACGCCGCTCCCCCGCGCCCGGTGAGGCCGGATTCGGCGACGGCTCTCAGGAGGGCGGCCGGATCGCCGTACGGCAGTGGTCCATAGCGCTGCTCGTGCGTGGTGAGGTCGGCCGGGGCGCCGCCGGGGGCGAGCAGGCGCGGGGACATGTGCAGGTCGGACACGGTGGCGGTCATGGGCGGGCTCCTTCGGCCGTGCGGAGAAGGGCGGCGGGGGTGCGGCGGGCGGCGCGGGCGGAGTGCGCCACGCGGATGCCGAAGGCGGCGACCACGGCGGCCACGCAGGAGACGGTCAGCCAGGTCATCCAGTCGGTACCGGAGTCCGTGCCGATGCCGATGCCGTGGACCAGGGCGACGGGCCAGGAGACGTAGGCGAGCCAGTGGACCGCGCGCCAGGTGCGGTGGCCGATCCGGGCCCGGAGCAGGCTGGTGACGAGCACCGCCAGCATCAGGTCCAGGGCGACCGTGCCCAGGCCCAGCCAGATCGGCTGGTAGTCGGAGGCGAACGGGACGAGGACGTCGAGGACGCTGATGCCGACGTAGCTGTCGATCACCGCGAACGCGATGTGCAGGGCCAGGAAGGCCGTTGCGGAGAGGGACAGGGTGCGGTGGAGGGAGACGGTGCCGAAACGCGGCAGGCCGGGGATCTTCCCGCGGAGCCGTACCGCGATGCCCAGCAGCACGACGACCGTGAAGAGGACGAGGCAGACGGCGCCCGTTGCCCGGTTGGCGTACCAGAGGGTTTCCGAGGTCATGCGGCTGCCTCCCGGCAGGTGGTGGCCGCGGTGCCGGGGGCTGTGCCCCCAGACCCCCCTTCGGCCTGAACGGCCTCGTCCTCAAACGCCGGACAGGCTGACAGCGGCCAGCCGGGCGTTGTGACAATGGCCCCGTTGTGCGCGACCAAGCGCGCTGGGAGCCCCCTCCTCGCCAGCCAGGTCTCCGCGCCCGCGCCCTTCACCAGGGCCGCCGTGGTCGCCGTGTTGGCGTCGGCGCAGGTGGCCGCCGCGACCGAGACGGTGCGCCAGGGGGTGCGGACGGGCAGGCCGGTGCGGGGGTCGAGGATGTGGTGGAGATCGTGGCCGCTGCGGTGCCAGGTGCGGGCGGCGGTGCCGGAGGTGGCGAGACCGCCGCTGCGCAGGCCGACGTCGGCGTACGGGCCCTGCGCGGGCGTCTCGTCGACCGGGCCGGTGACGTCCTGGACGCGGATCTGCCAGCCGCCCGCCGGGGGCTCGCCCGCGACGGCCGTGTCGCCGCCCAGGCTCACCAGGACTCCGCAGCCGGCCGTCTCCGCGAGCATCGCTGCGGCCTTGTCGGCGGCCCAGGCCTTGGCCGTGGCGCCGAGGTCGAGGCGGACGCCGGCCGGGACGGCGACCGTGCCGGTGGTGCGGTCGAGCTGGACGGTGCGCCAGCCGGGGACCCGCTTCACGGTGAGCCGGACCGGACGGTCGTCCTCCTGGACCAGGGTGAAGTCGCGGTCGTAGCCGATCGCGTCCATCGCCGAGCCGACCGTGGGATCGACGGCGCCGTCGGTCGCCTCGGCCGCGTGCAGCGCGACCGCGAGGGCCTCCGCGAGCATGGGGCTGACCCGGACCGGGCGGCCCGCCGTGCCGTCCAGGGCGGCCAGCTCGGAGTCGGCGCGGAAGCGGCTGCAGGCCGCGTCGACCTCGGCGAGGTGCCGGGCGAGGAGCAGGTTGCAGGAGTCGAGCAGCGCCGGGTCGGTGACGACCAGGCGGACGCCGGTGCCGAGGGCACGCCAGTCGGTGGCGGCCGTGGTGCGCGGCTGCACGGGCGTGCTCATCACGACGCCCCCGAGGTGGAGTCGGTGGAACCGCCGCTGGAGGAGGTGAGGCCGCTGGAGGAGGACGCGGAGTTGTCCGAGGACGAGCTGGTCGCGGACGGGCTGTCCGCCGAGGAGCTGTCCGACGAGGAGCTGCTGCTCGATGTCGAGGCCGCCACGTCGGAGTCCGACTGCATCGTGCCGACGAGGGCGAACACCCCGGCGGCCGCAGCGAGCGTGACGGCCACCGCGGCGGCCGCCGTGCGCCGGGCTCCTCTGCGGACCGCTGCCGCGGCACCCCGTTCTCTGATGTTCATGACCGTTCCCCTCCGTGGTGACGTTGTGTCACGCCCTACGGTCGGGGAGCGATCTGAGAGAAAACTGTGAGGCGCCTACATGCCCCCGGAGAACTTTCTGAGACGTTCCTTTACTGCGCCGTCAGGCGGGCGATCGCCTCGTCCACCGTCAACTCCTCACGCTCGCCGCTCTTTCGGTCCTTCAGCTCCAGTACGCCCTCGGCGGAGCGGCGTCCGGCGACCAGGATCTGCGGTACGCCGATGAGTTCGGCGTCCGTGAACTTGACCCCCGGGGAGACGCCGGCGCGGTCGTCGACGAGGACGCGGAGGCCGGCCGCCCGGAGCTTCTCGGAGACGTCGAGGGCGAGTTCGATCTGCAGGGCCTTGCCCGCGGCCACCACGTGCACATCGGCCGGCGCGACCTCCTTGGGCCACACCAGTCCGTGCTCGTCGGCGGTCTGCTCGGCGAGGGCCGCGACCGCGCGGGAGACTCCGATGCCGTAGGAGCCCATGGTGACGCGGACCGGCTTGCCGTTCTGGCCGAGGACGTCGAGCTTCAGGGCGTCGGCGTACTTGCGGCCGAGCTGGAAGATGTGGCCGATCTCGATGGCGCGCTCCAGCCTGAGGCCCGTGCCGCACTTCGGGCAGGGGTCGCCCTCCTGGACGACCACGACGTCCACATACTCGTCGACCTCGAAGTCACGGCCCGCCACGACGTTCCTGGCGTGCGTGTGCTCCTTGTTGGCGCCGGTGATCCAGTCCGTGCCGGGGGCCACCCGCGGGTCGGCGATGTACTTGACCTTCTCGCCCAGGCCCTGCGGACCGACGTAACCGCGGACCAGGTCCGGGCGGCCCGCGAAGTCCGCCTCGGTGACCATCTCGACGATCCCCGGGGCGAAGTGCGCCTCGACCTTGCCCATGTCGACCTCACGGTCACCCGGCACGCCCACGGCCACGATCTCGCCGTCGACCTTCACGAGGAGGTTCTTGAGGGTGGCGGAGGCCGGGACGCCGAGATGGGCGGCGAGGGTCTCGATGGTCGGGGTGTCCGGGGTGGGGATCTCCTCGAGCGCGGCCACGCCTTGGGCGTCCACCGGCTTCAGCTCGTATGCGATCGCCTCTGTGTTGGCCGCGAAGTCGCAGTTCGGGCAGTCCGCGAAGGTGTCCTCGCCGGCCTCGGCCGGGGCGAGGAACTCCTCCGACTTGGAGCCGCCCATCGCGCCCGCGGTCGCGGCGCAGATGCGGTAGTCGAGGCCGAGGCGCTCGAAGATCCGCTGGTAGGCCTGGCGGTGCAGGGCGTAGGACTTGGCGAGCCCCTCGTCCTCCGTGTCGAAGGAGTACGAGTCCTTCATCAGGAACTCGCGGCCGCGCAGGATGCCGGCCCGGGGGCGGGCCTCGTCACGGTACTTGTTCTGGATCTGGTAGAGGATGACCGGCAGGTCCTTGTAGGAGGACGCCTGGTCCTTCACCAGCAGGGTGAAGATCTCCTCGTGGGTCGGGCCGAGGAGGTAGTCGCCGCCCTTGCGGTCCTTGAGGCGGAACAGCTCCTGGCCGTACTCCTCCCAGCGGCCGGTGGCCTCGTACGGCTCCCGCGGCAGCAGGGCGGGGAGCAGCACCTCCTGGGCGCCGATCGCGTCCATCTCCTCACGGACGACCCGCTCCACGTTGCGCAGGACCTTCATGCCGAGCGGCAGCCAGCTCCAGATTCCGGCGGCGGTCCGGCGGACGTAGCCGGCGCGGACGAGCAGCTTGTGGCTGAGGACCTCGGCGTCCGCCGGGTCGTCACGCAGCGTCTTCGCCATCAACTGGGACATGCGCTGGACCGGTGCGTTCGCCATGGTTCTCGTACTCCTGCCGGGAAACGGTGATGGCTAGGAGGTTAGCCGGGCGGGCTGTGCCGGTGGAAATCGGTTAACGGTGCCGCAGGGGCAGGGGGGCGCCCATCACGGCATACGGTTTCGGGGCGCTCGGGAAGAGGACCTGGCGGGCCAGGTCCTGGTAGCCGAGGGAGTGGTAGAGGCCGCGGGCCGGGCTGTCCATGTCGATCGCCGACAGGATCGAGCGGGGCTCGGCGGCTCCGTCGGTGATGGTCGTGATCAGGGAGCGGCCGGTGCCCCGGTTCTGGTGGCGGGGGTGCACATGCAGCTCGGTGATCACGAAGGAGTTGTCGAGCCAGCCGTCGTACCCCTGTGCGCGGAGGTAGGGCTCGACGACGGTGGACCACCAGTGCGTGCGGTCGTTCGGCATGCCGTAGACGAAGCCGACCAGGCGGCCCTGGCTGGTGGCGCCGAGTGCGCGGGCTCCCGGATACGTCATGTGCCGCAGGACGATCTGCCGCCGTACGGCGACCTCGTCGGCGCCGAGTCCGAAGGCCACGGCCTGCACGGCGAGCGCTTCGTCGACCCGGGCGGGCAGGTCGAGGGGGCCGATCACCACGTCGTCGGGTTGGCGGTGTCCGTGACCGGGAAAGCGCAGCATGCCGGGGAGACTACAGGGCTCGCAGAAGGGTCAGAACAGCACTGTGAAGTGCGGCTAGAAGAGAACGCTCATGAACGCGCCGACCTCCTGGAAGCCCACCTTCTGGTACGCCCTTCGCGCCGGGGTGTTGAAGTCGTTGACGTAGAGGCTGACGATCGGGGCCACGTCCGCCAGCGCATAGCGGAGCACCGCAGCCATGCCCGGCGCGGCGATTCCCCGCCCCCGGTACTCGGGCGCCACCCACACCCCCTGGATCTGACAGGCCTGGTTGGTCGCGGCGCCGATCTCCGCCTTGAAGACGACCTTGCCGTGCCCGTCGAGGCGGGCGAACGAGCGGCCGGAGCCGACGAGTTCGGCGACCCGGGCCTGGTAGAGCAGCCCGCCGTCCCCGGCGAGCGGCGAGACGCCGACCTCCTCGGTGAACATCGCCACGCACGCCGGCATGATCGCCTCCATCTCGTCCTTGCGGATGCGGCGGACGTAGGGATCCGGGGCGGTGCCGGCGGGCATGCGGTCGGTGACCATGAGCGGCTGGTGGCGGCGGACGTCGCGGGCCGGGCCCCAGCTGGGTTCGAGCAGGCGCCACAGCAGGGTGGTGGCCTCGACGGGGCCGACGATCGACGAACAGCGGCGGCCGGCTCTGCGCGCACGGTCGGCGAAGGCGCGCACGGCGCGCGGGGTGGCGCAGATCGGGACCAGGTTGGCGCCCGCGTAGCACAGGGAGGTCAGCATGCCCTCCTCGTAGAAGCCCCACATCTCGCCGCCGAGCCGCCACGGGTCGAGGCCCGCGACCTGGACCCGCGACGTCACGAAGGCGTTCGCGACCGGCTCGCGGTCGAGTACGGCGAGCGCGGCGTCCAGGTCGCTCGGCTCGAGCACCCGGGAGGTGGTCTGCGTCAACACGTGCGGGGCCTCACCCTGGGGGTTCTGCTGGTCTCCGCACTTTACCCGGTGGGATTGTGGGCAGCCCATCAGAACGACCGGTACCAGGAACGTCGATCGCCGCTCGACCGGTGTGCCGGCGAAGCCCGCCGCGCGCCTCCGTTCGGCCGGGCCGCCGGGGCGGCCGCCGACACCCGTGAGCCGGAGAGGTTGATCTGGACGCCCTGCCCGCGCTCGTCCCCCGGCCCCCGACGAGAGCGGCGAGTTCCCGTGCCGCGTCCGGATCACTCTGCAGCAACCGCCGTACGTAACCGTGCAGTTCCTCCTCCGGCGCCCCTCGCACGTTCTCGTCGCCGCGGGCCACCGCGTCCACCGGCCCGGCGCGCGGCCGGTCCGGCAACGGCTGCTCGGCGTCCAGGGGGCGGCGACCGCGCCGCCCGGGCAAGTGCGTCCGGGCGGGGGTGCGACTGAGTCCCGCCACCACCGGATGACGGGACTCACACAGACGTCCGTACGGGAGTCAGCCCGCGATCGACACCGACGGCTCGCCGGACTCGACGCCCTCCGACTCCATCTGCTCGGCGATCTTCATCGCTTCCTCGATGAGGGTCTCCACGATCTTGGACTCGGGCACCGTCTTGATGACCTCGCCCTTGACGAAGATCTGGCCCTTGCCGTTGCCGGAGGCGACGCCGAGGTCGGCCTCGCGGGCCTCGCCGGGGCCGTTGACGACACAGCCCATGACGGCGACGCGGAGCGGGACCTCCATGCCGGTCAGGCCCGCGGTGACTTCCTCGGCCAGCTTGTAGACGTCGACCTGGGCGCGGCCGCACGACGGGCAGGAGACGATCTCCAGGCCGCGCTGCTTGAGGTTCAGGGACTCCAGGATCTGGTTGCCGACCTTGACCTCCTCGACGGGAGGCGCGGACAGGGACACCCGGATCGTGTCGCCGATGCCCTGGGAGAGCAGGGCGCCGAAGGCGACGGCGGACTTGATCGTGCCCTGGAAGGCGGGACCCGCCTCCGTGACGCCGAGGTGCAGCGGGTAGTCGCACTGGGCGGCGAGCTGCTTGTACGCCTCGATCATCACGACCGGGTCGTTGTGCTTGACCGAGATCTTGATGTCCCGGAAGTCGTGCTCCTCGAAAAGGGAGGCTTCCCACAGCGCGCTCTCGACGAGGGCCTCAGGCGTCGCCTTGCCGTACTTCTGGAGCAGGCGCCGGTCGAGGGAGCCCGCGTTGACGCCGATCCGGATCGGGGTGCCGTGGTCCTTCGCGGCCCGCGCGATCTCCTTGACCTTGTCGTCGAACTGCTTGATGTTGCCCGGGTTCACCCGGACCGCGGCGCAGCCGGCCTCGATGGCCGCGAAGACGTACTTGGGCTGGAAGTGGATGTCGGCGATGACCGGGAGCTGGGACTTCTTCGCGATGGTGGCGAGCGCGTCCGCGTCGTCCTGCGTGGGGCAGGCCACGCGGACGATCTGGCAGCCGGTGGCGGTGAGCTCGGCGATCTGCTGGAGGGTCGCGCCGATGTCGGACGTACGGGTCGTGGTCATCGACTGCACGGACACCGGAGCGTCGCCGCCCACCGCCACGGATCCGACCTGGATCTGCCTGCTCTGCCGACGCTCGGCAACCCTGGTAGGAACGGACGGCATGCCGAGAGAAATCGCAGTCATCTGCTGTGCAACCCCAAGTCGTGGATCAAGGTCCGGTCCCGTTCTCAGCGGGCTCCAGACTTCGAGATTACGGCACGTGCGCAGGCCCGGGCACTCCCCCACCTCGAACCACTCGGCGGGGGGACCCCCATCGCCGTAAACCCACTCAATGGAAAGCGGCCTGGACCAAAGGGTTCCAGGCCGCCACAAACTCCACGTGACTACGTGATTTTCACTGGGTTAACCACGTCCGCGACGAGAACGAGGAGCGTGAAGCAGACGAAGATCCCGGCCACCACGTAGGCCACCGGCATCAGCTTCGCCACATCGAACGGACCCGGGTCCGGCCTGCGCAGCACCTTCGCCACATTGCGGCGCAGCGACTCCCACAGCGCCCCCGCGATATGGCCGCCGTCCAGCGGCAGCAGCGGGAGCATGTTGAAGAGGAACAGCGAGAGGTTGAAGCCGGCGACCAGCATCACGAACATCGCCAGCTGCTGGGTGGCCGGGATGTTCAGGGTGAAGATCTCGCCGCCGACGCGGGCCGCGCCGACCACACCCATCGGGGAGTCCGGCGCCCTCTTGCCGTCGCCGAAGGCCGCGTCCCACAGGCCGGGGATCTTGCCGGGCAGGGCCGCGATGGAGTCGACTGCGTCGCCGACGCGGTCGCCCATCCAGGTCAGGGACTCGCCGAAGTCCTGCTTGACGATGCCGGTGGCGGCGCTGAAGCCGAGGAAGCCGGCGTTGACGTACTTGCCCTGGACGATCTGGCCGCTGGAGTCCTTCTTGGCGACCTGGTTGCTGGCGATCGTGGCGTGGAGGGTGACCTCCTGGCCCTTGCGGTCGACGACGACCGGGACCGTCTTTCCCGGGGCGGAGCGGATCAGGTCGGAGAGCCTGTTCCAGTCGTCCGTCCTGACGCCGTTGAAGGAGACGATCTTGTCGCCGGGCTTGAGGCCCGCGGCCGCGGCCGGGGCGGCCGGGTCGCTCTTCTTGCAGGTGTCGCGGTTCTCACTCTGGGCGATGACGCACTGGGAGACCGAGCTCACGGTGGTCGTCTGCTGGGCGATGCCGAAGCCCATGAGGACGGTGAGGAAGAGGGCCACCGCCAGGATCAGGTTCATGAACGGGCCCGCGAACATCACGATGACCCGCTTCCAGGGCTTGCGGGTGTAGAAGAGGCGGGTCTCGTCGCCCTGCTGCAGTTCCTCGAAGGCCGCCGAGCGGGCGTCCTCGATCATGCCGCGCCAGGGCGAGGTGGAGCGGGCCTCCAGCTTGCCGTCGGGGCCGGGCGGGAACATGCCGATCATGCGGATGTAGCCGCCGAACGGGATGGCCTTGATCCCGTACTCGGTGTCGCCCTTCTTCCGCGAGAAGATGGTCGGGCCGAAGCCCACCATGTACTGGGGCACGCGGATGCCGAAGAGCTTGGCCGTGGACAGGTGCCCCAGCTCGTGCCACGCGATCGAGACCAGCAGGCCGAACGCGAAGACGACTATGCCGAGGATCATCATCAAGGTCGTCATGCACGCGCCTCCGCGGTCGCCGTCGTCGTCTGCCCTGTCAGTTCCCGGGCCCGGGCCCGTGCCCAGGTCTCCGCCTCGAGGACGTCCGGCACGGTCAGTGAGGTTCCCGTACGCGGGGTGCCGTGCTCCTCGACGACCCGGGTTACGGTCTCCATGATCCCGTTGAACGGCAGTGCGCCGCTGCGGAACGCCTCCACGCACTCCTCGTTGGCCGCATTGAACACCGCCGGGGCGGTGCCCGCGAGCTCACCCACGTGCCGGGCGAGGTTCACCGACGGAAACGCGTCATTGTCGAGCGGGAAGAACTCCCATGTCGAGGCCTTGCTCCAGTCGAAGGCGGGCGCCGCGTCCGGGACGCGCTCGGGCCAGCCGAGGCCGATGGCGATGGGCCCGCTCATGTCGGGGGGCGTCGCCTGGGCGATGGTGGATCCGTCGGTGAACTCAATCATCGAGTGGACATACGACTGGGGATGCACGACGACCTCAATGCGGTCGAAGGGAATGTCGTACAGCAAGTGTGCCTCGATGACCTCGAGGCCCTTGTTGACCAGGGTCGCGGAGTTGATCGTGATCACCGGGCCCATGGCCCAGGTGGGGTGGGCGAGGGCGTCCTGGACGGTGACGTTCGCCAGCTCGGCCTTCGTACGGCCGCGGAAGGGGCCGCCGGACGCCGTGACGACGATCTTGCGTACGTCCGCGCGGGTTCCGGCCGCCAGGGCCTGGAAGAGGGCGGCGTGCTCGGAGTCGACCGGAATGATCTGCCCGGGCTTGGCTAGCGCCCTGACCAGCGGGCCGCCGACGATGAGCGACTCCTTGTTGGCGAGCGCGAGGGTGCGGCCCGCCTCCAGGGCGGCGAGGGTCGGCGCGAGGCCGATGGAGCCGGTGATGCCGTTCAGGACGGTGTGGCAGTCGGAGGCGGCGAGCCGGGTGGCCGCCTCCGGTCCGGCGAGGATCTCCGGGAGCGGCTCCCCCGTGCCGTACTGCGCGGTGAGCGCCTCGCGCAGAGCCGGTACGGCGTCCTCGCGGGCGACCGCGACGGTCCGCACCCGGAGCCGGTGGGCCTGCTCGGCGAGGAGGGCGATCCGGCCGCCGTTGGCGGAGAGTCCGCTGACCCGGAAGCGGTCGGGGTTGCGCAGTACGAGGTCGATGGCCTGGGTGCCGATCGACCCGGTGGAGCCGAGGATCACCACGTCCTTCAGGCCGCTGCCCGCCACGGGGTCGTAGACGAGGTGCGGGTCGGCGAGGGCGTGCCCTGAGGGGGCTGGACTGTCGCTCATTCCTCCATTGTTGCCGAGTCGGGCCGCCGGGAGGACAGTGCGTCGCTCGCGAGGGTGGCTTGTCGCGCTCTGCGGAGGTTGAAGGGGGGATCCCCCGTTGTGAAGCCGACGTGAAGTTCGAGCTGCTGTTCACGTATCGCGTTCACGTACCGGGGGATCCCTTCGGGCACATACCGGAGGATCCGTTCTGGAGGTGCGGGCCGTCACCCGATGGGGCGGTGCAGGTTCCCCTTCTCCGTCGGGCCGGGGTCGGCCGCGGCGATCCACGGTCCCTCGCCCGAGGGGTCGACGATGCCTTCCTCCAGCCACTCGTATGTGCCCGACATGACGCCCTTGACCAGTTTGCGGTCGAGGTCGTCGGTGTTGGTCCACAGGCGGTTGAAGAGTTCCTCGACGCGGATGCGGGACTGGCGGCAGAAGACGTCGGCCAGCTGATAGGCCTCCCGGCCGTGCTCGCCCTGGCTGCGCAGGAGTTCGGCCCGTACACAGGCTGCGCTCATCGCGAACAGTTCCGCGCCGATGTCGACGATCCGGCCCAGGAAGCCCTGCTTGGTCTCCATGCGGCCCTGCCAGCGGGACATGGCGTAGAAGGTGGAGCGGGCCAGTTTGCGGGCGTTGCGCTCGACGTAGCGCAGGTGCCGGGACAGGTCGACGTCGTGGCGGAACTCGCTGTAGGTGCCGGGGAGTTGACCCTGGCCCGCGACGAGCTTCGGGAGCCACTTGGCGTAGAAGACACCCGCGTTCGCGCCCGCCTTCGCCTTGTCCTGCAGGGACTTGTCCGGGTCGATGAGGTCGCCGGCCACGGAGAGGTGGGCGTCGACCGCCTCGCGCGCGATGAGGAGATGCATGATCTCCGTCGAGCCCTCGAAGATGCGGTTGATGCGCAGGTCGCGCAGGACCTGTTCGGCCGGGACGGCGCGTTCGCCGCGGGCGGCCAGGGACGCCGCCGTCTCGAAGCCGCGGCCGCCGCGGATCTGGACGAGTTCGTCGGCGATGAGCCAGGCCATCTCGGAGGCGAAGAGCTTGGCCAGCGCGCCCTCGATGCGGATGTCGTTGCGGTCCTCGTCGGCCATCTGCGAGGACAGGTCCAGTACGGCCTCCAGGGCGAAGGTCGTCGCCGCGATGAAGGAGATCTTCGACCCGACCGCCTCGTGGTGGGCGATCGGCTTGCCCCACTGTTCGCGGGCCGCCGACCATTCGCGGGCGATCTTCAGGCACCACTTTCCGGCGGCCACGCAGGATGCGGGCAGGGAGAGCCGGCCGGTGTTGAGGGTGGTCAGCGCGATCTTCAGCCCGGCACCCTCGGGGCCGATGCGGTTGGCGGCGGGGACCCGGACCTGGTGGAAGCGGGTGACGCCGTTCTCGATGCCCCGCAGGCCCATGAAGGCGTTGCGGTTCTCGACCGTGATGCCGGGCGAGTTGGTCTCCACGACGAAGGCGGTGATGCCGCCCTTGTGGCCCTCGCTCTTCGGCACCCGCGCCATCACGACCAGCAGGTCGGCGACCACGCCGTTGGTGGTCCACAGCTTCACCCCGTCGAGGACGTAGTCGTCCCCATCGGGCACGGCGCTGGTCGCGAGCCTCGCCGGGTCGGAGCCGACGTCCGACTCGGTCAGCAGGAAGGCGCTGATGTCGGTGCGGGCGCACCGCGGCAGGAACCGTTCCTTCTGCTCGGCCGTCCCGAAGAGCTTGAGCGGCTGCGGTACGCCGATCGACTGATGCGCCGACAGCAGCACGCCGATCGCCGGGCAGGCCGAGCCCGCCAGCGCGAGCGCCTTGTTGTAGTACACCTGGGTCAGGCCGAGACCGCCGTACTTGGTGTCGATCTTCATGCCGAGGGCGCCGAGCTCCTTGAGGCCGTTGAGGACCTCGTCGGGGATGCGGGCCTCGCGCTCGATGAGGGCGCCGTCGACCTTGGTCTCGCAGAAGTCGCGGAGCTTGGCGAGGAACTCCTCACCGCGCTGGACGTCCTCGGTGGCGGGGGTGGGGTGCGGGTGCACCAGGTCGAGCCGGAAGCGGCCCAGGAACAGTTCCTTGGCGAAGCTGGGCTTGCGCCATTCCTGTTCCCGGGCCGCCTCCGCCACCTGGCGGGCCTCACGTTCGGAGACGGTGGGGCGTCCGGAAGAAGAGGTGGGTGCTGCGGACATGAGGCTCACCTCGCCGCGAATCGGGATCTTGGACCGTAATTGGTTACCGACGGGTGCTACTCGATCGTATGTACCCGATCCCGGGCGAGCCCACCACCCCTGGGGACAGCCCTTCAGCCGATGTTGACGGAGTACGACTTCGTGTCCAGGCGCCCCGTGCCCTTGAAAACCTCGGTGCCGGACTCGATGCCGGAGACGTACTTGTCGTTGTCGAGGAGCTTGCGCCGGACGAGTGCCTGGGTGAAGGCGTCCAGGTCGAGGGTGGCCGTGGTGGTGTTGGTGCGGCGCACGAAGGAGTAGACGTTCCAGCCGATGTCGCCCTGGTAGATGTCCCACATCGAGCCGCCGAGGCTGACGCTGCCGTACTTGGTGCCGAGGGGGCCCGCGCCGCCCTGCCGGTTGAGCCAGATCATGATCTCGTCGGTGGGCCGGTCCTGCCAGTCCGCGTTGTTCTTGGCGTGCAGCCACAGGTCGTACGCGACGTTCATGGTGCCGGGGTCGGCGGGGAGGGAGAAGTCCCAGGTGGTCGCGACCTTCTTGCGGTCGCCGACCCTGATCGGCAGCCCGGTCGCCGTCTTGTCCGCCTTCCAGCCCCAGTGCCAGCCGAGGACCGTACTCGCGTACGACTTGACGTCCGCGTCGGTGCCCTTGCTGTTGTTGGCCCAGGAGTAGTTGGTGCCCCAGGAGATGGTCGAGCCCGACGGGGAGTTGTCCCAGACGCACTGGGAGCCGGTGGCCTTGTCCTGACCCCAGAGGTTGTTGTTGACGTAGTACTTGCCGAGCGTGATCGTGTCGAAGGCCGTGCACTTCTTGCCCGACTCGCCCGCCTGCGCGACGGTGACGCCGGCGGCTGCCGCGAGGGCGACCGCGGAGGCGAGAAGGGTCTTCGCCTTCTTGGACAGGCGCGGTCTGCGGTGTTGCATCGGGGGTCCTTCCGGGGGGACGGTTCGGGTACGACCTCCCAGTGGCCGCCGACGGCCGGGGAGGTTGCCGCGCCCCCAGAAACAACACCATGGAAAAGAAAGCAGTCGAAGCGCTTCGACAGCCTATGGACACCCACCTTCGCTAGAGCTAGTGTCGAACCACCCCGACCCGCCCGTATTCACAATGCGCACTGTCGAAGCGCTTCACACCGCTGGGAGAGCTGGATGGTCACCCTCGCCGAGGTCGCTCAGCACGCCGGAGTCTCGGCGAGCACGGTGAGCTATGTCCTCAGCGGCAAGCGGTCCATCTCCACCACCACCCGGCTGCGGGTCGAGCAGAGCATCCGCGATCTGGGCTACCACCCGAACGCGGGCGCACGGGCCCTGGCCAGCAGCAAGTCGAACATCATCGCGCTGATGGTCCCGCTGCGCACCGACATGTATGTGCCGGTGATGATGGAGATCGCCATCGCGGTCGCCACCACGGCCCGGACGCACGGGTACGACGTCCTGCTGCTGACCGGCGAGGAGGGCCCCGACGCCGTGCGCCGCGTCACCGGCAGCGGGCTCGCCGACGCGATGATCCTGATGGACGTCGAACTCGACGACGAGCGGCTGCCGTTGCTGCGCGGCACCGACCAGCCGTCCGTGCTCATCGGGCTGCCCGCCGACACCAGCGGACTGACCTGCGTCGACCTCGACTTCAAGGCGACGGGTGCGTTGTGCGTCGAGCACCTGGCGATGCTCGGCCATCGCGACATCGCTGTCATCGGCGAGGCCCCCGCGGTCTACGAGCGGCATACGGGCTTCGCCGAGCGCACTCTCGACGGACTCCGCTCCCGGGCACGGGAGTTGGGCATCGGGGTGCTGCACCGGCCGTGCGAGGGCGGTTACGACGCCATGGCCGTCACCCTCGCCCGCATCCTCGACGAGCGCCCGGGAACCACCGGCTTCGTCGTGCAGAACGAGTCTGCGGTCGAACCGCTGCTCGCGCTGCTGCGCCAGCAGGGCCGCGCCGTGCCCGAGGACGTGTCGGTCGTCGCGGTCTGCCCGGACCAGGTCGCCGTCCAGGCCTCGGTGCGGCTGACGTCCGTCGCCATCCCCGCGCAGGAGATGGGCCGGCACGCCGTGGAGCGGCTGGTCGCCAAGCTCGACGGCCGCGGCGAGGACGAAGTCGTGCTGATCGCACCCGAGTTGACGGTACGGGCGAGCACGGGACCGGCGCCCTCCGCCACCTCCTGACCCAGCTTTTCATCGCCCTCCGGGCACCCTTATGTCCTTTCGGGAGCACCCTTCGTGAATCAGCCTGCCGAAAACCAGCCCAAGGCCGGGGACCAGCCCCAGGTCAGCCTCGCGCAGTCGTCACCCACCATCGGCACCTTCCGCGAGCGGGACGGCGCGCTGGAGTGGAGCGGCCGCCAGGAGACCCTCCGCATCGAGCCGTGGGGGCCGGACGCGGTCCGGGTGCGTGCCCGGCTCGGCGGCCCGGTGCTCGACGCACTGCCGGGCGCGCTGCTCGACGACGCGCCGGCGACGTCGTACACGATCAAAATCGAGGACGAACGGGGGCAGTTGACCGTCGGCGCCCTCACCGTCGAGGTCGGCGCCGAGGGTCTGATCCGCTTTCTGCGCACGGACGACGGCAGCGAGGTGCTGGCCGAGGAACGCGCCCACTTCTGGTGGCCGGGCTCGCGCCTGTACACGGCCGTCGGCAACGGCCACCACCGGCTGGAGCAGCGCTTCGCCGCCTACGACGACGAGAAGCTGTTCGGCCTCGGTCAGCACCAGCACGGCCGCTTCGACCAGAAGGGCCTGGTCCTCGACCTGGTCCAGCGCAACGCCGAGGTCGGCATCCCGGTGCTGTCCTCCAGCCGTGGCTACACGCTGCTGTGGAACAACCCGGCGATCGGCCGGGTCGAGCTGGCGCACAACGGCACCCGCTGGGTGGCCGACTCGGCCCGCCAGATCGACTACTGGATCACCGCGGGCGCCCCGGCCGACGGCCAGCGCCGCTACAGCGCGGTGACGGGCCGTACGCCGATGCTGCCTCAGTGGGCGGCGGGCTTCTGGCAGTGCAAGCTGCGCTACCGCACCCAGGACGAACTCCTCGCGGTGGCCCGGGAGTACAAGCGCCGGGGCCTGCCGATCACCGCCATCGTCTGCGACTTCTTCCACTGGACGCACCTGGGTGAGTGGAAGTTCGACCCGGCCGAGTGGCCGGACCCGGCGGCGATGGTCCGTGAACTGGACGAGCTGGGGATCAAGTTGGTGGTCAGCGTCTGGCCGTCGGTGTCCCCGCTCTCCGAGAACCACCCGGTGATGGAGCAGCGCGGCTACTTCATCGGCACCCAGTACGGCCCGATGGCGCACGCCGACTGGCCCGACAAGGAGGTCGCCTCCACCGTCCAGGTGGCCTTCTACGACGCCACGAACCCGGAAGCCCGCGAGTTCGTGTGGTCGAAGATCAAGGAGAACTACCTGGAGCCGTACGGCATCACGGCCTTCTGGCTGGACGCCTGCGAGCCCGAGCTCAAGCCCGGTTTCCAGGAGAACCTGCGCTACTGGACGGGCCCCGGCCTGGAGGTCGGCAACAGCTACCCCGCCGAGAACTCCCGCACCTTCTACGAGGGTCTGCGGGCACAGGACGAGGAGGTCGTCACCCTCAACCGCTCGGCCTGGGCGGGCAGTCAGCGCTACGGCGCCGCCCTGTGGTCCGGCGACATCGGCACCGACTTCCCCACCCTGCGCCGCCAGATAGCGGCCGGCCTCAACACGGCGCTCTCCGGCATCCCTTGGTGGAACACGGACATCGGCGGCTTCCACGGCGGCGACCCGGACGACCCGGCATACCGCGAAGTCATGGTCCGCTGGTTCCAGTTCGGCGCCCTGTCCCCGCTGATGCGGCTGCACGGCTTCCGCGACCCGGGCATGCCGCTGGGCCCCGACATGACCGGCGGCCCGAACGAGGTCTGGTCGTACGGCGAGGAGGCCGGCGCGATCCTGGAGCGGTATCTGCGCCTGCGTGAGCGCCTGAAGCCGTACGTCCTGGACGTCATGCGGGAGGCGCACGAGGAGGGCCTGCCGCCCATGCGGCCGCTGTTCCTGGAGTTCCCTCAGGACCAGGCGTGCTGGTCGGTCGACGACGCGTACCTCTTCGGGCGGGACCTGCTGGTCGCCCCGGTGCTGACGGCGGGCGCCACGGCCCGCACGACGTATCTCCCGGGGGGTGCGGTCTGGACGGACGCGTGGACCGGTGAGAGGTATGAGGGCGGTGCGGCTGTGACGGTCGATGCGCCGTTGGATCGGATCCCGCTCTTCCTGCGGGACGGGGCCACCTTGCCGGTGGTGGAGTAGCCGTTCGCCGGGGGTGCCGCGACAGGTCGTCGTTTCCGCTGCGGCGCCATCGTGGCTGGTCGCGCCCACGCGGCGGTAGCCGCATATCGATACAGCCCCGGGCCCCTTTCGGGGCGCGGTCGGTCCCCCCACTCTGGAGGGACCGTCAGTTGCGGCAGACGGAGATCAGCGAGCGGACCAGCGCGCCGGTGTGGAGCAGGTCCGGATGTTTCTCATGGTGGACCTCGACGACCGCGACGGCGAGTTCGGGGCGACAGGTCGGGGCCGTACGCTGCGGGCCGGAGTCGGCCAGGACCTGGACGAGGTCCGTGTTGATGCGGTTGATGGTCTGGCGGACTACGTTCAGGTCGGGCCTGGTGGTCGGGGTCTGTTCGGGGTGGGCGGTCCACCGGGCGTACAGGCCGCGCTGGACGGCCTTGTTCGCCTCGATCTGGTCCCGGAAGATGCGCCGGACCTCGGCGGGATCGGCGCCGATCCGCTGAGCCTCGGCGGCCACGGAGTCGAGGACGACCTGTTCGCGGGCGGGGTCGTCGATGGGACTGTCGGTGCCCCACTTCGCGGCCGCGACGAGGTCGGCGGTGGCCAGCCGCTCGGCGGAGAGGGCGGCCACGGGGTGCGGGGGCGAGGACGCGGGGGCCGCCGCCGCGGTGCCCGGCAGGGCGAGCAGCGCGGCAGCGGCGATCACGGTGGTGCGCAGGGGGGTGGAGATTCGCATGGGTCCATGGAACAAACCCCACCCCGGTTTCTCAACTGCTGCTGACGCTCTCGCTGTTGACGGTGAAGTCCAGTCCGCCGGACGAGGACGTGATCTCGAAGCCGAACTGCACGTCCCCGATGGTCACGTTGCCGAACCAGCCCTTGGTGTCCTTGATCCACTTCAGGATCGGCAGGACGTTGACGGTGCCGGAGCTGGAGTTGGAGGTGCGGACGAACGAGAACACGTCGTTGGCGCCGTTGTTGCCCTTGTAGACGGTCCAGGTGTGACCGCCCAGCGTGAGGTTGCCCTGCGAGGTGCCGAGCGGGCCGACGGCTCCGGTCTTGTTCATCCAGAGCATGATCTCGTAGTCGTAGTTGGTGTCCCAGATGTCGTACGACGTGTTGTACGCGCCGGAGGACGGGACCGAGACGTTGTAGCTGCTGGAGAGCGAACCGAGCGCGGTGACCGACTTGTTGATCACCTTCTTGGCGTTGGGGTAGGACTTGATGCCGCCGGTATTGGGGTGGTTGGCGTTGACGCCCCAGTTGGTGCCGGAGTTGGCCCAGATGCACTGGCTGCCGGCGCCGGAGCCCCAGATGTTGTTGTACAGCGTGTAGCCGTTCAGGGTCGTGTTGCCCCACTGGTCGCAGGAGCTCCAGACGGCGGCGGAGGCGGGGGCGGAGGCGAGGCCGACGGTGACGCCGAGGGCCATCGCCGGAGCGAGCACCGCCATGGTGACCTTGCGCAGAGTGCCTGTTGCCATGGTGTCCCTTCCATGGGTGGGGGGAGTTGCGGGGGTGGTTACCACGCCCCCAGAGCGAGGACGTGGTCTTCTCCGGCGACGAGGTCGAGCGGTCCCGTGCCGGCGGAAGTCCTGAGTTCGATGCGGTGGGTACGGGTGGGCCGTAGCACCGCGGTCGTTTCCTGCGGGCTCCAGGTCAGGTCGAGTTCCGCCCCGAACCGGGTGCGGATGCCCAGGAGTTGGCCTTGCGGGTACGCCGTCGGGAGCGCGGGCAGCAGGACCAGACGGTCCGGCGTCGACTGCACGAGCATCTCGATCAGCACGGCGGGCAGGGTGTGTGCGGCGTCGGCGTTGTAGACGTCGCGGTGCGGGTAGTGCGCGCTCATCAGGGAGGCGTGGAAGAAGTCGCCCTTGAGGACCTGGCCGAGGGCGTGCGCGACCCGTTCCCCGTCACGCAGGCGCGCGGCGACGAGGGCATGGTGCAGATGGCCGTGGGCGGACTCGTTCTCGGCGCCGCGCAGTTCGAGGGCGCGGTGGGCGGCGGCCGCGAGGTCCGGGGTGTCGTACGGGTTGATCTCGTCGAGCGGCCAGACGCCGTAGAGGTGGCTGAGATGACGGTGGTCGTAGCTGTCGTCGAGGCCCGGCCAGGCCCATTCGGCGAGGGCGCCGTCGGCGTTGATCCGGTGGGGCGGGAGACGGTCGGCGAGGGCACGCCGGCGATCGGCCCGCTCCGGGTGGTACGCGGCGGCCGTCAGCAGTTCGTGCCGGGCGGCCGAGAGGTCCATGGCCGCGTTGATCGTGCCCCAGCTCGCGTTCGCCGGGCGGTTCTCCGGCGAGTAGGACGGGACGAGGACCAGACGGCCCTTCTGATCGGTCCGGGTGAGGAAGTCCTCGTAGAACAGCGCGACCTGGGCGAGGGCGTGGGCTGTGCGCGGGTCCCGGGAGCCGTTGGTCTCGTCGTGGTCGACGAGCGGCTTGAGCAGCCAGTCGGCGCCCGCGGTCCACAGGTGCAGGGGGTACTCGCGGCTGAAGTGGTACGTCAGCCCGGACTCGCCGTCGGAGTGGGCGGGGGCGACGACGCCGCGGGCGCCGAAGACGGCACGGGCGTTCTCTGACCAGTCGGCGAGCTGACGCTCCATCAGGGAGGCGTGGGCTTCCGT
>Ga0307512_10002764_pt1 | contig 21445 bp, 22 predicted proteins | sample 14_EM_MG_FD_200267 | JGI IMG/M metagenome (GOLD analysis project Ga0307512, IMG submission 200267) | Populus trichocarpa ectomycorrhiza microbial communities from riparian zone in the Pacific Northwest, United States - 14_EM | ecosystem: Host-associated > Plants > Roots > Unclassified | place...
CTGAGGGCTTCTCTGCTCATGGTCGTTGTGGTGTGGTAGATGGGAAGTGGGAAGGTGATTGCCGCTGGGCTGAAGGATGGTACTCTCACAATCTCCTAAGTACTGCTATTTATATGCAACTCAGCACCACAGAACTTGTCACACTGCCACAAGAATTTGTAAATAGAAGCTTCTACTAGTTATCTTTCAATTCATAATATTCTAGGGGGGGTTTAAGTGGGTGGCTGTGTTGTTATAAGCGACAAGGCGCAGCATACGCGAAAGTGGGCCCTTTCGTGGGCCCAATACCGGCGAAGGGATAATATCAGCTGTTACTCTATCTGCATATCAAATGTCATTTCTAGGTGCAATCCTGTTGATATTTAGTTGTGAACATCATTGTGTCATTAGTACCACTACCGGTTTGCGTGAGTTCTGGGTGTGGGCTGCTCCCCGTAAACTCTCAACGCACCTGGTCTTCGATTTGTGCTTGGAGGTATTCTCCTCTCAATCGGCGCAGTGTCAGTGATGCGCTTATCCAGTAATTGAAGCACTCAGGGATTCGCCAAGATATAATCTTCTTAAAGGCATCTAATCATTAACAGGGTGTCAAGAGACTTTAAAATCAGAGTACTATTAAGGATCATATCGTGTCACTCACGAAATCAACATGGGGTGGTTGGCGTGTTGATACGCAATAAGTAATCCATAGGCTACACAAAGTAATTGAACAACGAAACTGCACAAAAGAGACGTACGCCTCTAGTTGGCATGTATCTGCACCAATATTCCTATATGTTGAAAGTCTAACATCTCACATCTCGGATACCATCCCACTTCGCACCAGATCACTACTAATATTATCTTCCATATACACCACCTCCCAATGTCTCAATATCACTTCACACAAGTAATCGGCGGTCCGGGCTGGAATTGGGCTACCACGTCCACCCACTCACTCACAATCTTCGATGCTACTTTGGACGCAGCGCCCGGCAACCAGACCCTACCAATTGCAGACTTATTCACGAGTTCCAACAACGATTTGTCGGCCCCACCCACCGTTGAAACGCAGACACAGCAAGAACCTGCAGAGACTTCCTCCGTGACATTTTGTCTAATAATGAGTTTTTTTGACGTGATGTCGAAAAGGAGCCAGTTGGAGGAACTTGCAAAAAGGTGGTTCTGAATTTGACTACCCATGATGTCGACAGTGTTTGCCAAGAGGCTCGTGATCTTTTTGGTTAATGGATCAGATATGTCCTCGTCGTTGGAGAGGGGCGCGATTCTGGGGAGCAATCAGCTTTTGGAATCTAGTTAGCGCTCCGACTGACCGGTCAATTTTAACTACAAATGGCACCTTGTAAGGTGGCTGGTAAGATGGAAATAACCAAGAAGAACCCAGGCCAAACCGAAGAAACCCGAGGCCACGACGCCCGCGATAAGATTTTCGAAAATCATAGGCATCGAGCGTTCGAATTCGGCTCGGAGATGAATAAACGGGATGATGGAAGCCAGAGAATGGCGGTGAGGAGGAGATATGTCAGGCTGCCTCATGAGGGGTGAGGAGAGCTATGCGTTGTTATAATCCTATTGGCCGGAACCTATGGTAAGGGTTTAGGTCTCACTCGAATAATTCTGCATTATAAGACCTGTCGCGAAAGGTTGAGTGGGACTTATGGGCCAGAATTTCCAGCCAAAAATCGCGATAATATGTAGAGTACAGCCAACGGATTTCTTCATGGAGGTCACTCTCACCACAGTAGACAGGCAAGAGACATAGATAACACAGTTCTGGCCTAGATTAGGTGGATTTAGGCCAATACACTCGGTGGTTTCTCTCTGCCCTGCCGCCAGAGCCTCATTCACATTTGTCGCCGCCGCTCTCTCGGTCGGCAAACTGCTCTTCAGTTCACACCGCTTCGATGAGGAGGACTAGGCACGACGATCAATGAGGGGAACTTGTGTGTAAACATGTACACATTTGTGTCGCCTCAAAGCATTCTCATTGGCCAGAAATTTGTTTTCCGTGTATCTGCTTCAAGCTGATTGGTCGGAATTGTTCGGCATGCGGAAGTGCGTCAGGTCACTACTCCCAACTACTTTAGCGGGGGTCCTCCGCTTCGTATAAGGCTCATATGAGGTGCATATGAGGTTGATCTTGCAATCGCCTTGATTTGATTTTGCATACTCATGACAGTACTGGCACAGTTGATACCAGATAGATTTGCACGGTTGCAGCCAGCTGCAACCATGGCACTCCTGGAGGTCTGCCATGCCTGCTAGGCTCACATCAGAATCCTGACAGGATTTTGATAGCCGCGGCCGCACTCACAGCCGCGCTTCAAGCGCCAGGTGGGGAATGAGTAGGTACACAGCAGCACACACCTTCACCATAGCCCGTAGGTCCATGACAACCATCATCACCATCACCACGTGCACTATCGCCACCATCACCAGCATTCTGCCAGTGCTGCCACTGCCACCACCCTACGCACTCCTGCACATCCAAAATCACGGGTGCAGCGGGAAATAATTGTAGAGCTAAAAGTAACTCTGAGAAGTGACAACCCCATCGCAGAATACCTGCTATGTAATGTTTTATTTGGCTGTGAAGGTAAAGAGATTTTAGTTTTCACAGCATTGTACAAGAATCTCCAAAATGCTGATTGTGAGAATACTTAAAACCTCCTACCTGACTAGTTACTGTGGCATGAGAATATCAACTGAGGATAGTGTGTCTCAACTGTCACCATTGCAGTCCACTGCAATGGTATCAAATCTGCTTGAATGATTTGTGTGACAGTGGCAGGATAGTCATAAAGTTTGAGGGGTTACCATGAGCCAACAAATATCCTCACATCAACATGATATTTTAGTCACCCTCATGTGAGGCTAATAGACATCTACCGGCCTCATATGAGCCTTACATGAAATAGTGTTCCCCTGCTAAAGTACTTTGTTGACCGCCTAAGTGTGCTAACTTACCAAATCTTCATATTAACTCCTGAGCGCAGCGAAGTTCACATCCTATTGGCAACAACGCTGCCACCAGGCCTTGTACATAAGTAAGTATATAGAGCACCTACCCAGTATGTAGAAATTCTAGTCTGAGATGACCCGGGACTACCGTTTGAACTACACCAAATCAACGAGACCAAATACCGTTGATAGAGGATGTTCTTAGACGGATGCCACGAAATTGGGGGGAACAAAAAATATGAATTGTGACTCCATGCTGCGACGATCCCCATCGGAGATGGTACTGTCAGACGAGTGAAATAAGTGAGTGGACACCAGCATGTTGGCACGCATCGCCCTCTAAATAAACATGATAGCTACACATAAAACTTGCTAAAAAGAAAGTTTACATGCTAAGGAGTGAGTTGGGACTATTCCTTTAATACAAAGTAGCGACCCACATGCAAGGTGTTTGTTTTAGCGAAGCACACCAAGTTGCTAGTGTCCACTCACATCTTCCGCTCGTCTGCTTTTCTGGAGTCGAATTTCAGTGAAATGTGGAGGCGCTGTTGCTGGTAGGGCGGGATAGCGGTGTGTATGGTAGCACGCGGTTAACGGTACATATATACATTCTCTATAATTGCAAGCTTACTCACGTTCTGCAGCCCCAACTGCGAATATTGTATTACTTGTTTTATGCTCCGTAACTATAGATCGGCTTAGTACCAGCTCTAAGAAGGAGGGGAAAGTGCTTAAATCTCCTCTCTTGGCTGCGAGGGGGCAGTCCAATCATAACTATCTTGGCCTCGATGTCGGTACCGTGGTCAAGCAAGAATTCCACAATGCGGTAGTGTCCCTGTTCTACAGCGTGGAGTAAGATAGCCCTGTGATTTTAATCTACGGCCTCGCTGTTCGTGCTGCGGCTAAGTAGGTTCTGTAGTACTACCTTGCGATACGTATGGATAGGTAGAGTTCATATAAGAGCCTACTTAAACACAACTCCTTACCTTCCCTTGGCTTCCCATAAGCAACAACCAATTCTGGTTTATACTTCTGTCTGGTCAAAGGAACTTTTACTCCGACAATCTGCAATTTCCTCAGCTCCTGAAGATCATCAAGCCAAAGCGTAAATGCAGGAACAATAGTTATATAAATTACACTGTATCTTAAAACTCTTTGAGCTCATCAATTAACATGCTGGCCACTATCATTCGTGTCCCACCTCTCATTAGTGGTTTGATAGAAGTTAGAAAACGTTGATCTGACAGTTTGCAGACTCCCATCAACCTTGAAAGAACGATGAGAAGGCTCACAGGATCACAGGCGGTAAAAAAACAGCCCACCGCGGTGCAAGTGTTGAAGTATCAAAGTTGGTGAAACCAGCAACGTGAGTAATGGTAGTGTTGAGTTGGTGCGACCCACTGTCGAACAAGCCAAATTTGCGGTGGCTTGCATGTTTCTTATCTTGCTGGGCATCAAATCAAGAAACCTAGTGATACAAAAGCAGCCCATCTAACTGCGGGTCATCGAGAACTGTACTAGAAGCACAAGTGATAAGGAAAACTGCTGGGTCCCCCGCGCGACTAATATATATTACCTAGTCTCAATTAGCTAATCGAGAGCTGATTCTCCGAACCTTATGATGAATTCTTGGAATACACAGATTGGACAATCAGTATTATTTTAACATCATAAACCAAATGTCCCATACCTAACCTTGAAAACCATGTGTTTTGAGAAATTTCCAGCGACTTGGTGTGCAAGATATACATGCATACGTGTATAATATCTGCACATATATATACGCAACAATAATCATGTCTAAGATTATAACTTGAATAGATATTAGAAGAAGCCTTCTTCAACTAAAATATCTACTAGTTGACTCATACTTAATACCATAAGTCACAGTTAAACTTTATGAATCTGAGTAAGCTGAATAGGTACTACAGATATAACAATCACTGAGCATGCATCTCGAAGCCCTGTCATTGGAGTGCAATGTGATATCAATTTTTTTTAGCGTGGTTTCCAATCGGTGTTATCGCGAATTCCAATCGAGTGGTATAAAGTTACCGTTGGCTGAGCTACAACCTCAATAACTGCCGCAGCTAAATAGAGCTACTAACTGCAGGGAAGATAGCAGTCTAATTGTGTAACCGCTTAAATACTTAAATATCTTTCGCTTAGGCATCTTTTCGAACAATAAACATGCCGGACCACATTTTCCAAAGCATTTCCGAGCACTGCAAACACGTGCTCAGGCTGTGTGATCCTGTCTTATTTTTCCTATCCGAGTCACTGGGCGAGCGATTGAAATCGCTTCAAAATAAGGTTAGGGATGGCCCTGAAGAAGACACCGACGAACAACTACAAGATTTCAGGAAAGACAGATACAAGCAGCTTCAAACTGTTGCAGTTATCGTAAGTAATTTTTAGGCTTCCTAATATAGCGAGCCAGTTAATTGTTACTGTGCTGAAGATACTAACTACTCTATTACAGGCTTCCTTGGCCGCTTCGGTGGAAGTCCAAAGCCTATCTTGGGCAAATATAACCACAGCGCCGTGGATAGTCCAAGTCCTCTTGCATGTGGCTATTGACTTAGCCTTCCTTGCCCTTGCAGCCAGCCTTGGGCAGATAATGACTCCCATGGTAACTGGGGATATCAACAGATGTAAAGTCCGCCTCGCGAAAGTCACAGAATTTCCGCCTATCTTGGTAGTTTGGCTTCAAACACCATTCTACGCACTGTATACCAGTTCTGCATTTTACATGCTCGGTCATTTTATATCGGTTGTAGCACAGTTTGTGGGGCCAGGATGGGAAGGTGAAAAAAAGGCTAACAACCACAATTACACTCCTTGTTTAATTTTGTGTCTGGGGTCGCTAATTCTTAACAGGTTGCAACCTTTTATACGATAATTAGCGGATCGATTTGGTGTACTTGGTTGGTGGGATTGAGGTTTCTCGATCACAGGGCTATGAGCGGTAATGTAGGGAAAAATACTTCACCTCATTCACCATCCTCACACGTCCCTGTGTGAGATGCCACCGTTTAGTTATGTTAAGAATAAATGCATGGTTACAATATTCGGTTTACTTTGGCTTCTAACCCGGAATTTTTAGACAAAATTGAACATTTCGATCTCAATCTGTTGTCTCACTTCTAGAGCAACCCACCGCTCAATCGTTACACGATCATCACGATACGCTGTGATTTGAATGAAGGGATGGCTTACGAGTTCATTTTATCTCAATTTCTGTTTTGCATTGGATTTTTATTGGAGGGGAGGAAGACGTGATAAGGAAGCAATAGTGTATACAAATTCTATTCGTACACTATGCGTTCTGACTCTTTTCGTAACGCTTATAGGTTCGCGCGCGTAGGGGTAATTGAGGACGTAGTTCTACGCGAATTTGGACTTTGATTGGTTTGTAACCACAATTGTAGATGCATGTGAATTGTTCTCACACATATGTCGGCTTGCTTCTGGACCGTAAGAAATGAACGTAAGATTGTGAACGTAACTTTTGAACCCTAATGTAACTTTTTGAAATCCAGAGTTGAGAATGAAACCAGCTGTTGAATAGTAGGTTGACCGGTGTGCTGGTTGTTCTCACATAGCGTCTCGTGGCTATGTGAAGGCAAATGATACTGTACTGGCTACTATGGCTTGAATTTCATAGGCAGCTCAGCTGACAGTCTTTGACCATGCCTATTCAAATGGCCAGGGCAGATTTTGGAAAGATTACTTAAATGACTGGTGATATGATGCTGCAGAAGCCTGTGGAGACGCCAACGAAAAATATGGCTCTATCAAGCCCAAATCGGTTGTCGGTTTTGTCGGTTCTATAACCCTCCAGGGAGCTACGGTAACGGCTGCGCTAAGTGTCAGAGCAATGTTACATATGAAGATGAAGAGAACTTTTCGACTACCGGTTCTAGTAGGGTCGCAGAAGACTACGGCGAGACGGGTTTTGGAGGAGTTACAGAGGACTTCGACAACACGGAGAACGGAGATGTATCACTACGCGGAGCGTGATGGGACGAGTTTGATTGGGAAGTAAAGAAAACACATGACGGAAGAAAAGAACTATTACTCTGTGCCTATATGAAGAAGAAGCTCGTCTAAACCTCTCCGACTTTCGGTTCGCAGATTTTTCTTCCATTCAGGAACTGGCGTGGTGCCAGCTTGCGAACCGGTTTGTTTGTTTGTAATCATATTGCATTCGGCCGCTGGCGGCCATGGCATATCCAGTACATATTTCCTCCCCGCTTCTTCCGTAACATAAAGAAACAAAAGCAAAGTCGCGAGTCCTCTTCCCCTCAACAAAAGAAACCGCCAAAAAAAAACAACATCAACTTTTACACCCCCCCATCACTCGACTCCTCGTGATCTGAGTTCTCCACCTCCTCCACCACTCCGCTAATTCTGCCGACATCTGTACAGAGTAAAAAATCCATCAGTGCCTGCGAACATTTTTCTTCTGCAAAAACGAGAGACGTTGGCAATGAAATCTTTGGCTTATTAAAAACCTTTTCAACGCCCTTATACCCATCCTCCCCCTCTTGCCCATCAACCCAAAGCCTTTTTTGTTCTCGTTTCCATCTTTTGCACCACTTAAAAAGATGGTCTCTTGTCTGATATTCATGCCCACACCACCAGCATTTCATATCTCTTCTTTTTCCGATCTGCAATAGGTATTTCGCTATCAGTGCATGTCCTGACTTAAGCTGATAAAACCTCGCTGCAATCGTCTTTTTGGCTCCCATCACCGCACTGTTACCTCCCCTCTTCACCAAATCATACCGGTAACTGTGCTTTGACTTCTTCCCCATCTCTTTTATTTCTTTCTTACTTTCTTCCCATTTCACCTCAGTCAACCTTCGGCTAATATGGGCGAATGAAACATAATCTAAAAATGGTAGCGGATTTTGCATTTCGGTATAACTGCCGCAATGCTTATACGCCGCCTTTGTTGCCTGTTGATCCGCTTCTTCATTGCCTTCTATCCCCTTATGAGCAGGTACCCACCGGTACTCCACCTGGATATTTTTTCTGGCTAATGCATTGGTCCAGTTCATCGTTCGTAACGCTAGCACCTGTCCTGGTCCTGGCTCGTCGGATTGTATTCTTCTTAAAGTTGCCTGGGAATCCGTAAAAACCGTAACCCTAACGAACTTTTCTTTTTCCGCTTTTTCATCCGCGATCTTCATCGCTTCCGACATCGTGTACATTTCCGCATCAAATGCCTCCTTCTGTCGGCCTAGGTGTGTCCTCCTCTTATTCCACCTCTCCCCTTCTTTCCATACCACTGCACACCCAACCCACTCATCTTCTTTCCTCGATCCATCAGTCCAAAGAACAAGTCCCTCCCTTTCCACCTTTGCCTCTTTCAACGCTTGTTCCTCATCCTGAATTATCACTTTGCCCTTAAGGCATCTTTTTTCCGTCGGTAGTGTTATCCTTTCATAACTCCTCCTTTCGAAAGGTTTATCCTCTGGGATCAACTCATCAATCCCCTCCACCCTCTGTAAAACATTCCTCAGTACTTCTAACATTCTCCCTCCGCCTTGAGCATCGGGCATCATCATTTGTCTCAACTTATACCGGCGTACCCGGTTATTCAGAAGAGCCTTTGCCGGTCGTAATCCAGCATCATTCATCAACGCTCCTTGAGGTATCGTCCTAAAGCATCCGGTTACCCTTCTGCCCTGCTCATTCAACAACTTTTGCACCTCCTGAGCTCGATTTTCTTGTCCATGCCACCACAATTCAGACCCATACAACGCCACTGCCTGAACCGCCGCAACATGAATTCGTTTACACCCTTCCGAGCTCAATCCCTTCTTCGTCATCAAGGATCTCACTCTATTTTGCGCACTCCTTGCTTTCGCTAAGGTCTTTTTCGTATGATCATTCAGAGTAAGCATATCATCCAACCATACTCCTAACCATCTTGTCGCTTCTTTATTGTATGGAACCTCATAATTTCCTACCCTTACTCGGGCATTCATCTTAGGTTCCTTATTCTTTCTTCGTCGTGTGAACAACATCACCTCTGTTTTTTCGATGTCGAACTGACAGGCATTCTTTTTTGCCCAAATTGTTGTTTCCGCTGCGCATTTCTCCAGTCGTTGTGTGCAATCCCCCACATCTTCACCTTCCACCACCCATGCCACATCATCAACAAAAGATATACCCTCGCTTCCACACTCTTCTTCTTTCTTTTCAACTTGGCCAAACAACCCCGAAAGGTATACAACAAAAAGTACCGGCGATACTGGCGACCCCTGCGGAACTCCTGTTTCCACATCCATACTATCTCCTTCCTTTCCGTCCATCGACATAATCGCTTTCCTATCTTCCATGAAACTTTCCACCCACCTCACCATGTCGGCTTCAAACCCCATCTCTTCCATTCTTTTTATCAAGTTCCCCTTTGCCACATGTGGAAAGGCTCCCTTAACATCCATCAACAGCACAGCCGCAGTATTCCCCCTCCCCCACGCTTGCGAACCGGTTAGGGATGTTTGTTTGTTTGTTTGTAATCATATTGCATTCGGCCGCTTGCGGCCATGGCATATACCTAACACATTTCCTCCCCGCTTCTTCCGTGACATAAAGAAACAAAAGCAAAGTCAGGAGTCCTCTTCTCCCAACAACAAACAAAACCGCCAAAAACAACATCAACTTTTACACCCCCCCATCACTTGACTCCTTGTGATCTGAGTTCTCTGCCTCCTCCACCACTCCACTAACTCTGCTGACATCTGTATGGAAGAGAAAATCCAACAATGCCTGCAAACATTTTTCTTCTGGAAAAACAAGAGACATCAGTAACTGAATCTTCAGCTTTTTCATAACCTTTTCGACACCCTCATACCCATTTTCCCCCTCTTGCCCATCGATCCATAACCTTTTTGTTCTCGTTTCCATCTTTTACACCATTTAAACAGGTGATCTCGAGTCTGATATTAATGCCCACACCACCAGCATTTCATATCTTCTCTTTTTCCACCGGTTAAGGATGTTCGCGAGCTGGAAAAGTTTGCACATGGGACGAAGCATAATTTTTGTGGTGCAAGTAATTAACTATGATCTTAAAAACAATTTCTTCCCATCTCCACATCGACATGAAGAACTGCTGGGGAATGCCGTAGTGCTTCTGAACTAATTCGGAATTCTCTACCTTCTGAGACAACGCTATGATGACAAGCTACTCAAATTCCCCGAAATATCCTATCAAGCCTATCGGCCCCCCTAGTCCACAAGTGCGTAAATGGGGTATCTGTACACATCGTCTGAAAGCTGTGAGTCTATGATTTTTACTCCGCTTAGACATGTCCGAGTCCCTCACCGCACAATCATAGAGGGCCTTGCAAAAGTTGCTAGACCAGCACTTTCCAATTCCTGGCTAGCCACAAATGACAAAGCCTTTCTCGACGGGCAGCCGCTTCTACCGAGTCATTATGTAACCGTTGGTACCGTCACTTTGTTTGGCTCGCTTGCGCTTTCGTGGCCGCAGCTTCTCATTGAGGGTGATTATGGTGAGGAGCTCCTGGAATGGATCTCAAACAATCCTAAGATTACATTGGCAAGGAAGAAATCCATTGTCGTGGTCAACCTTGTAGCTAGCTACCAAATTCTCAAGTAGAGAGCTAAGAGTCTTTCAGCTTAAAAACCAAAGCCGTTTCTCCTCCAAAAACGTTCAGCTAAACTAGCTTACCACTAAACTCAAGATCAAGCATGTCAATCTTAAAATCCGGGAAGATCTTATGCATGTCTCGAGCGTATACGGAACCTCTAAACTACTGAGGGTCATACTACGTCACTCGTGGCACAGCCTGTAGGTTAGTGGCTCTGTGTTCGAAGACTGCTGCCGCCCCGTTTCTGCTTGGGTCAACAGTAGCAGCATGGGCCTGTGGTTTTGTGTTCTGGATTGAAGAGTTGGCTGGCTCTGTATATGAGAGACCTATCTTCTTCAGTAGATAGATACTACTACTGATTTAGATCATCCTCTATGCCCTGACATCGTTTGCTCTTTAGCGAGGGATTCTATTTCTAGGTATTAGCTTCACTCCTCCCTCCAAACCTGGATGGCTTACTTCTTCAACTCCGTCTTCGACTGGCCTTCAACTTCGCGGTTTTCGGCTTCGGCTTCAGCCACTTTGCCTCCATAGTTCCCGGGACCTGGCCAGGGGACGTCAGCGTGTTGTGAGGAGGGAATGTCGGTTTCTGACACGGTGTGCTGCGTGGTTGTTGCTCGGATGCCGCCAGCACGTGGAAACTCGCCTGAGGTTCGCCGAGCTGTGCAAGTAGCCCCCGGATGATAAATCGAGTAACGATAGATAGATAGGTAGATGGAGAGAGAGAGCGAGTTCAATGTAACTTGTATATTATCGGCTGTTTGTACACATCTGGGATAAACCCTCTCCGAAAGCTCTTAGTGGGCTTTAACGAGTGCACTTTTCAAAACCGGCAACTTTCACTTGTCCCCGGGAGTCTCCCGGTCGGAGCTATTCCCATATGCCACAATTTGAGCACGAAAAGGAAGTTATCGTATACTACCGCCACCATCATCACCTGAACTTTCCTTTTCGGTTTACACAAAACCTCCACTCTTATGCAGAGCTTCTACGGGCCAAGCAGACCCACCAATCAGTCGTAGGTATCTCTTTTGCTGAGTGGGCGCTCTGATTTTCATTTAGAGCTAGGAGTTCTAAACTCTAAAGCTTGGAACTGCTCTAAACCCTTCTAAACACGTTCTGGGGTGGTACGACGGAAAGTCAACCAGTATACAAAGTTCCAAACACAGCGCATCAGCGTCCGAGACCTCCAATACCAGGAGCCGAATGAGTCGCAGAGTAAACACAGCCCTAGCGTGACTACAAGTCTTGACAGATTGCGAACCCGCTATCGTAGACGGATTAAAATACAATAATGTATTCATTCAATTGCTACGTACTTCTTAAGTACTTAAGTATCGACCCGGGTGGTGTAACAACTACCCCACGCGGCGTGGCTGCATGCGTTTGGTAACTCGGTTCAAAGTGGGGTAGTATGTAAAGTACCTAGGTTCCAATACGATCGACACCGTCCAGAAATCCTACAGCCTTCTCTCTGGTCCTAAAGTTTTTCATCCTAGCAACATCTACATTTTCTACTCCAAATTCTCAAATCTGTGCGGAGGGACTTGCAAGAGCTACCGCAATCGATAATATCCGACCACAGCGTACCTCTAGCCCTAGGTAGAGGGGAAGTGCACCCCGATAACGAAAGAGATAGAACAGAGCCAGGTCCATCTTTATTGTCGAATTCAACTATTTCTCAAGACAAAGCCGCGGGGAACGAAGCCGTGGAGCGATCTCGTTTGGAATCATTGTCGAAGCTGCGCAACAAATTGGAAGTGACTAGCAACGGGGTTCGTCCAGTGTACACAGGGCGTGCGTATCTGGAGCAACAGGGACGGCTTGATGAGACAATCAGAGGAGGGAGAGAAAGATGATGATGATTGAATTGTCTATCGTACAAAGAGAGAAGAAGATAGACATATATAGAGAAAGAAATCATCTCAAGCACTAAGAACGAAACACTATGAGAACAGCACTAAGAGCAAAGCATCACGAGCAAAGCACTACTCAGGCCGAGGCTCACGGGGAGATAGGCACTGCACTAAGCCCGAGGCTGGCGGGGAGATAGGCTCCGCACCAAGCCCGCTAAGTCTAGTGCATGCCTTAGTCCCAATGGCCTGCGGGCTAAAGTTAGTGTCCGCCTTAGTCCAGATGGCTAAGTTAGTGCCCGCCTTAGTTCCGGTAGCCTTCGGGCTAAATCCCTTAGTCAACACGTTTCCAGTATTTCCTTAGATCCCCTCATATTGACTTCGGCTATTTACCGCGAGTACCTTATCGCGCCTCAACGTAATCACGTGATATTTATCATACTTTTGTTAGTAGGCGAGAGTTCATAAGACATGAAAAGTACTACAACAGAAAATTCCCTACTGAAGTACAAACATTCGCAAAAGAACCCATACCGAATATTGCATGACCAACACAAAACAATTAGCAAAATAAAACTTGTACACAAAAAACTTGGCATTATAGCGTTCAGTGAGCCTGGCTCAAAGCATTCGAGATACAAGGCTACGAATAACAATTTGGTAATATGGCTGAAAGACGTCGATTATGCTGGCCCAGTGAAGGATTTGGCGATTGCTTGTACCTACTTAAGTACTCAGCTTTAGCCATGTCGAGTGCGGTTACCAATGCAGCTCGAGATCCCCCAAACTCCATAGGACACTTTTAGCGCCGCCCGATACTGGATATAGTAATTCGCGATAGCGATAGATAGGCCCCACCTCGCTAACAGTATCACCCATTCGTAAATTTAGCTCTACTCCACCTATAAGGCCACACCCAGCACCCTTATCCAGTTTACGAGTTACTCTATCCACGACGGTCCCATGGCTGGCTTCGACAGTCTCCCCACCGAGCTTAGGATACATATATCTTCAACACGACCTACGCTCCCTCTAGTCCGTAGTGCAGGCCACTCGCAGCTACTACAACTCCTTCTTAACAAGCAGAGACCGCATCCTGCGCGAAGTTCTGCTCCGCGAGTTAGCTCCCGATATCGTTCCCGAGAGCATTACAGTTCCCGACAACGGTTCATCTATCGACGATCTATGCAAGACCCAGCGCTATATCTGTGCCTCCAGCGACGCATTCTGTAACTCTACCATGGCGACGAATTCTGAGATAAACACTTCTGAACCGGACTTTATCCCACCCTCGCCTCACGAGATGAGGCGTGTCCAGCGCGCTTCGTACCGCTATTTTCGATTGCCCCAGTTGGACTGCTTTAAGCGATGGGTGACATGAATTCGGAAGCGTATAATTACCCGCTGCGGGAGGTTAAAGAGCTCAACGTCATGACGGCGTTCATCTTCCGAATGACGTGGAATATTTGCAAGAGGACGCGGCGCTGGTGCTGGTAAAGGAAGGCGGGAAACTGAAGGGTGAATCAATCTTCGATGCGGATAGCTAGTCGCTCCTCTTCATATTGACGTATAGTCGTGTCTGAAAGTGACTATAATGGATAGTATTAGCCGCTCATGGGTGTACCATGTCTCTGTTGTTCCGATTCACGTCCTCTACGGGGTGGGTTTGGTCGACTTGGATCGTTCGCTGCCCCGGTAGCACGTCGGCATTGGCAACGGTGATTTTGCTGGGTCCGCGTTTCAGGGTACATTGCTCATACTACCTGATCGTTTGCTGAGAAGGGAGTGGTGCCACGAAGACCGCCGTATATGAAGGGTGGAGGCGGTGTCCATGGGAAGCTGGCTAGTTCGACAATCTGGTAGATAGACAACTATTGTTCTAGTGCAATTTGTCGTGGTCGGGAACCGTACAGAGATTATGTCTTCCATCCAGCCGTGGTGATCTTGGATGCTGGGAGGTTTCAGGGCCGGGTTTACTATTGGCCTCCGTAGCACTAATTACTCTTCCTCCGGCAATAAATTCACTGGGTTGTGCCCTACTCAGGAGATTAACGCGTGCATAACTTTAAGAATAATTTTGACACCATGTCGATGCTGCTTTCGAGACGCCGTCGTAGAACGAGATCAGATATTAAACCCCAACACCTAACCCACACATCCCTACATCAAGATCACGCTAGCATACCGACCCCTGCAACCGTCCGTGCGGGCGCGTCTCCCCAGCAGCCCACCTCCACCTTTTCCCCTCGCATCCACCACCTCACCTCACAACCTCACCTTCGCAATGCCGCCACTACCGTCCGCATCCACATCCACTCCTACAACCACCACGTCCGGTGCGCCCCCCGAAACCGTTGCCGAGATCAATCGACGGATCCTTGAATCCGGCGAGCTCTCCAAGTTGCGCCTCCCCTTCTGCCTCCCCTTTTCGCCACTGACCGTGACGTCCGTAGACTCGAATCGAACCTGCTACAGCTGTTACAGGAAGCCGGATGGACGGAGCAGCTGCGATCCCTATGCCGCGAGAGACTACAAGATCCGGACGCACGTGTTGGAAACTATGAGGACCTGAGGCGCGCGGTTGATCAGGAGGCCAGGGAGATGGTGCCGGAAAGTGTTAGGGTTGAAATGGTACGGAAGGTTTTGGGCGTGTTGAGGGGTATGGTAGAGAGCGACTGAGCTGGGGCGGGTGGGATCGGCACGGCGTTATTGGGGTTTTTGGAGATCTTGTTTGGGAGGACGGGGGGGTTTGTTTACGCAAAAGGTGTAATGGAAGCGTGTATGAAGGGGAATAATAAATGGATGGGCTGGGACTTCAGCGTGATAAGATGTTATATGGGAATGTGGGATGCTACAGCCACGTACTCTCTGTCTACCTCGTCTATTTTGCGCCGTGGGAGCTACGGAATTAAGATGGACCGCACTTACTAGCGAATTCCCCATCTCCAAACCGCCTTGTGCCTCTAGATAAGGGAATGCTATGCGGTCTGTCTATCGTCACCCGTATGATCGAGTAATCAACGAGTTCCGGGAGTTAATAGCGTAAAAGTGCAAAGTGGCTACTGGCAGAAGCCGCTGGAGAGGATGGAAATCAGCCTGCCGTGGAAAGACCACTTGCAAAAAAGTGCGAAGAGCCATATAAATTCAAAACCCATGTAGATACAAAAACTTTGTCCTTAAATCCCCTCGCTCGAGCTCTACACCTCCAGCAGAGGCAATGCTCGTTCGCGCCTCGCCAGAGTATCCTCCCTTGTCCACTATGGTAAGTAATACTTCTGGTAAAGCCCACGGCACTTCTCGGCCACCACAATGACCAGCCATTGCATCTCCATCAGATCCGCCACCAGCCTGCATGGCTTCCTAGCAACTAGTGCCTAAATGTTGAAATTGTCCATCACCTCATCTGCGACAGTCTGATCCACTAGTCTAACACCGTTCCCGTCGAATAGAAAGGGAGTTGTAGCATCGACTTGAAAAAGGGTCGGTAGCCCTTGGAGCAGGTTTTCAACGAGTATGTAGTTCAGAAGCCACTTGCTTCCATCCCCCGATATGACGTAGCCCTTCTCTGTCATCTGACGTCGGCTGTAGATATGTGTATACGTGTAGATGCCATCAGCAAGGCGCACCCGCTTCCGCACCCCCTGGTCTCTGCTTCTAGTGGGAATGTATTATGGTGAGCAGTGTGCGGTATGAATCTCAAACTATGAGAGAGGGAGACCCATAGGGAAGGGTAGGGGTTTGTCGGTAGCCGCAAGGTTTCGAATGGACAGCTGGAGAAGAGTAGATGGCTGGTTGTTATTGGAGGCCGAACAGTTGGCTACAATGTTGCTATATATCTTGCTGCGTAATTGGGCGTCTTGATTCCAGAGTGCCTTATGGAGGCTCTAGAGTTTGACGTGTTTGAGGGAGAGCTTATCGACCATTGTTGATGGATGATAACTCTCGTTTGGTGAGTTGATGTTTCTTTTCGAGCCTGGCGTTTAAGGTGATGAACAAACAGGATCGGAGAGGATAGGAGGTTGGCAAGTATTTATACTTCGTGTTGCAACGTTGACCTGATCCAAAAGTTAAAGCAAAACCCTATGATGCTCTGTGGAGCGAGTGACGCGAGTGTGAAGCTCTTATGACAGGTAATGTCGACATGTCAGAAAGCGGGCGGACGTCAATTCCGCGTAGAATACGAACATATAACGGTATATATAGCTCTATTTGCCGTGTGATTATATATATAATATAGTGTAAGGCTCTATAACTCCAATATGATTATGTATGATTATGTTCAACTGGCCCGGTATTACCAGAATCAGGACAAGTGCAAAAGGGAAAAAGGAAATGAAGGAGTCATAGCAAACAAAGACTATCAACCGATTTACTTCGCGGAAGCACTCGAGGTCATGAAACCAATCCTTCACAAGGGGCGCTATTACTCCAGAGGCGCAGGTACTGCTATGTGGGTTATACGGATTGTGCTACAGATGGGGGCTCTTCACGATCGCCGGTGCTCAACATCAATAATTATTATTTCAGGACGTATAAGGGTTCTATTGGGGCGGGTGAACTGGGCTGCAAGATGTTCATGAAGACAAAAACATTCAGGCAATGCTTGGCTGCGCTGAGAGAACCTGGAATCACTCCATCTCTACCCACTACTCTCCAGACGTTCTTTTTTTTGACGAACAACCCGATGACATCCCAAACTTCTGTAACGGCTACCATTCAGTCAGTACACTCTTCTCTTATGCAACTTTGAGATTCTAATGATTTTGATGTGTAGTTTGATCAATCATGGCACTATCTACATCACCAGCGAAGCAGAGTGGCACGGGAATTACATCTATCCTGAAATTAAGAACAAGCCTGTGGATGACGATGAGGACTCAGACTACGATAGTATGCCAGATGGATATCTATGTGGATCGAATGCGGGAAGGAAAAGAGGAAAAGTTAATGTGGAGAGCAGAGAGAATAGATCGAGGGAAAGACCGTTTCCCAATGACATGAAAGACACGAATATCCCGATTTCCTGCTGTATATGGATTGTAACGGGACAACCGGTTTCAGTGTTTTCAAGCGGTCAGCTCAGATCGGCCGACCGGCTATCTAAGTATCCATAAACCAGTCAGGCCCGATCATAGCTAGTGAAGCTCCCTTAGCATAGACCGGCCCGATTATGGGTCATATCTGACCGACCTGACCGCTTGGGAACACAGTGTGGATAGAAAGACGTTTCAGGCTGTAAGTTAATACAAGCTCTATTGACCCTGGCGCCCACCAGGGCTGTCCGGTAGGTTATGATCATAGCCTTGCTCTGATTAAGCTAAATAAACTCACTCGCATGCCCACTGACTAGGAGTATACTTGAAATGTTAACCCGAAGACCCCTTACTACAAGCCTATCCAGTTGATCTCGTCCAGGCCTCCTGAACAAACCATCCGTGCCTGAGCCAAGCAGTGTTATCAATCGTCCCGTCCGACGGCCGACATCCTCCGTCCCCGGCCGACATTCACTGTCTTCGGCGGACATCAAGCATTTAGGTGTTCTATAAGACTAGAGATGAGTGAACCACTGGTAATAGATAGAGTTTGCAGTACATATTATAGGTAAATCTGAAGTTTGATATGATTCATCTGGTTTTACTACTTGTGAATTTCATTATCAATAGATATCTGCCGGGGCCTGCCGGAGACTGCCGGGAACGACCGGGAGCGGCAACGTAGCGTCCCCGGGCGTCCCCGTCCTGTCTCAAAAAGAGGGCGCCGTTTCCGTCCTCGTCCTCAGTGATCCCGGACGGTTGATTTCACTCCCGGCCAAGCCAGGTACACGAGACCTAGGATATTAAATAAAGTAAGGATACACTTGCCTGCACCAAAGTACAGATTTGAGAATTGATATACCTTCGAGGTAGCTACAGGCCCCTATGTGGAATTGCACCGAACCCCATAGGACAAAGAAGACATTGCATTCGCAAACCAGTGTCTGCCTCTTTCGCAAGCCCAGTCAGAAGCCTGCCAACCGACTAGGAACGAGTGGAACAAAACATGTTGCAATCAAAAGAAACGTATATTGAATGCCTTGAAACGCAACTACAAAAATCCTCAGTAATTCCGAAAGCAATGCAAACGCTAACATTACTGCAGGATTCAAAAAACCCATACTTTCATCGATGTGCCATAAAGCTCCTTGGCGGCGATCAATGCTAGTAGTGAGTTGTCGGAGCATAACCCTCTTCATCAACTACGATCGTGTCGTCTTCCACTATAATGTCCTCAATCGTCGTCTCATAGTCAACTATAACTTCGCCCTCACCACCCTGCCATCTAAACCCTTCCTTCAGTCTCTTCCGTATCTCTCCCAGCTCTTCAACCCCGCAACTACCCGTAAATCCCGCATTATCGTCATTGTCCACAAACAACAAGTCCTCAACCTTCGTCTTAAACTTCCTCAACGTACGTTGTTCTGCCAACTCACTCCCGCCCTTCAACTGTACCATCACATCCGAAAGCCTTGCCATCTCCCCTTCTATCTGCCTCTGGACATCTTCCAGATACTTCAACCGCGCACTTACTTTGGAAGCCACATCCTCGACTTCCCGTGTTGCATACAGCTGTTTTGCAACCAGACTTTGTAACTTTTGGATTTTTCCTGCGGTCGCGGGGTTTCCGAGAATCCTTGCTGATACTGCGGAGGCGTTCAAAAATGCGAAAATCGTGCCTGATCGCACGGGGATCCGGTGCACAGCGATGTGCCGGATTTCGATGAGCTTTTTGAAGGGGACGCAATGTTGGCCTTCGAATAAGGACATCATTTTTTGCATGTACACATGAAGCTCGGCGGATTGCGGCGAGGTCCAGCGTTCTTGCGTGAGGATATGCGGATGGTGGACGCTGAGATATTGGTAGCAGCAGGCTTCGAGGAGGGATTGGAGCGGAGTGATGATGGCGTGTTGGAGGGGGTAGGAGAGAGGCGAAGAGGTTGACGAGGATGGAGGAGGGGCGGTGGATGGAAATGTGGTGGGCTTTTTGGGTGGGTCTGTTGGCGGCGGAGTGCGGGACGGCGGGGGTTTCGGAGTGGCTGGCTTCACCACATTCACCCAGCCAACACCACTGACAAACTCCTTTCCGTTCCCACCTCCTGCATCTTCCGGCTTCTCTTTTGCTCCCTTCTTCAAACCTTTCGTTTCGGTTCCCGCCTTCTCTGCCGCCTGTCGTGCTTTCTCCTCCTTTTCTTCCACCGCCTGTCTTGCTTTCTCCGCCGCCACCTCCAAAGCGATGATCCGTTGTCTCATTTTCTCTTCCTCGTCGTCGCCCCCCACACTACTTGCTCCATCTCCCACCCCACTCATACTCTCAGAATATTGCACCCCCTTATGCTCCGCCAGCGTAATCTCCTCCAACGTCCCATCCCTCGCGCGCTGATCCAACTCCCACGCCAAGCCCTTCGTAGTCGCCAGCAACGCTCCTAGCCTTGCTATTAAATTCTCCCGCGTATGTCTCTCCCCGCCCGACAGAACAATCTCCTTTGGCAGCGCGCCACGGAACCGGTATGTGAGCGCCTTCCGGCCGACAAATTGCTGCGGTGTTGCACTGCTCGGGAAGGTCGCGACGCTCGCCGCGAGAGAACGGACGTAGGTGTCGAGTTCGGAGGTGGCCATACTGTGCGAGAGTGTAGGAGACGGCCCTTTTTATCTTGTGTGGACGTTGGCATGGTGGCGCGCGGTTGCTGTACCGCCGAATCATAGAGGGATAGGGGATGTCACGCGCGCAGATGCAGGGCCAGGTATACCGGCGCTACACTAGCAACGTGGGACGAATGGCGTTTATCATGTAGCAAGGGTGGCAACGGGTGGTAGCCGCATACCCGAGGATTCTGCTCAAGTATCACCTACACGCTCGGTATACTTCAATTCGTATCGTTTACCTTTCGGGTGTAGTGAGAGTAAAAGATCGTCGTGTAGCAAAGACTGGTTGGCTGGCCGGACGTCGGATGCGAGTTATGAGTCATGAAGCGAGCGGAAGCACACGATAGTTTTTTGCTCCGGTCTAGATGTGCTGTATGAGTTAAGTGGGTCACAGCGATGATACCGCACTCTGAAAGAGCTTATGTAAAGCTGTGTACTTCTCCGCTGCAGCACTACATGCCACTCAAATGAAAGCCGCTTGGTGAACTTATCAATGAAGCTTGCCCCAACCGTACTCAGTACAAGAAGCAAAAGGAACAACGTAAATCTTCTAGAGTGGCCGCTACGAAAGTAACGTAAGCAGTATCTTCACTAGTTTCTGCGACTGCAGATTGGAAAATATATGGAATTAATTAATCAACAGAACTTTATAGACGCATCTAGTTGGAAAAGATGAAACAACGACTAGTTTCACATGAAGCAAATTTGCCGTTCTTAACAATTGACGACCAGTCATGATCCACTGCCATGCATCTATTACCGACAAGCTTGATCACATCGCTTTTATTTTCTTCACTACGTATTTATGGGGACTATGATGGATGAAGAAATACACTATTTCACCTCTTTTGTCAGAAGGCCGAAAAAAAAGGCTACTAAAACGGTATTAGGTTACACACACCTTCGACAACACACCTCACCGCCTAGTTTTGCCAAGACTTCCCCTTTTTTGGGCAGGTTGCGGTTTTACTTTGGCTTCATTATCGCATACCGGTGTGTGTCCGCTCACCTTTGGGGAGTGTATCTCGTCTGTACATCACTCGATACCACTCAGTATTGACACCAACCAGTAGTCCCCCTTCTGGGGCCACTCGCCTTCTTTTAGGTTGTTTTACGCCAGTTACGACAATTTACGACATGCAGCACTTGTGAGGATACTAACTAGGGCGTGACAGCACAGCAGTTCAATGAAGAGCTTTTCTGAGGACAGCACACTCCGACCCACGACACTTGGAGAGGCTACAAAGACCTGCTTCTCAGGCATGCAAGCACCAGTACGAGTTGTTCCCATGGACGCATCAACCCACTTAAACAGTGAAAA